>Ga0209092_10000253_pt1 | contig 51224 bp, 42 predicted proteins | sample FraStrMetagenome_FD_187446 | JGI IMG/M metagenome (GOLD analysis project Ga0209092, IMG submission 187446) | Marine eukaryotic phytoplankton communities from Arctic Ocean - Fram Strait ARC3M Metagenome (SPAdes) (version 2) | ecosystem: Environmental > Aquatic > Marine > Oceanic | place: Fram...
ACAGATACGGTTGGGGAAGTATTCTACTTTGTAATCATCGCTTTTGATGGAGGATGTAGTGATATACAATCGGACATCGTTTTGGTAAAAGTAAATCAGATTCCAGTAATTGATTTTGCTGAAATTACAATTTACAGTGAGGAAACCTTTTTGTTCGACCCAAGTTCAATTGCAAGTAATATTATCCCTGCTGGAACAACGTATACATGGACTACACCAACAAGTAGCACTCCAGGAGCAATTTTAGGGTCTTCTGCTGAGAGTTCTCCACAGATAAATATTAGTCAGACATTAGAAAATACAGACATATTCCCTGTAATAGAAACTTATATTATTACTCCAGCAACACCAAATTGTGCTGGAAACCCTTTTACATTAGAGGTAACCGTAAATCCTAAAATTATACCGAATGTTTTAGTTACAAATAATACTTGTTTTGAATCAAATGATGGAATTATTACTACAAATATTACGGGAGGGGTTCCTTTTACTACTGGAACTTCTTATTTAATTTCATGGACAGGCCCTAACTCATTTACTTCAACAGCAAGTAGTATCTCCAATTTAATCGCCGGTATTTATATCTTAAGAATTGAGGATAGTAATGGTGTTTTCATTACTGAGCAATATACCGTTACACAGCCAGATCTATTAACAATAACGACCGATCTTGAACAAAATATTTCATGCTTTGAAGGAAGTGATGGTGCAATAGAAGTAAGCGCATCAGGAGGAACATTATCGTATACATTTAATTGGACTACGACAGATGGTACTGGAATTATACAAGGTAATGAAGATCAGAGTGGCTTAACTGCAGGAACTTACAACTTGGAATTAACGGATGATAATAAATGTGTAGCGACACAAACCTTTATTCTAACGGAACCTCAAGCGATCGCAATAAGTACTGTTTTAAAAGAGGACATTCTTTGCTTTGGTGATGCTACGGGAGCGATAGAAATAAATATAACTGGAGGGACTCCTATTGAGGTTTCTACTGGAGTATTTGACTATAGTTATAGTTGGACAGGGCCTAATGGTTTTACGAGTAATGCTCAAAATATTTCAAATTTATTTGCTGGTACTTATACCATCGAAATTACAGATGATTTGGGTTGTATTGAGCGTACAGATATAGTATTAACACAGCCTACAGTAATAGAAATAAATTACACAAAAACAGATGCAACCTGTTATGGAGCAACTGATGGATCAATTGATGTAACTGTAAATGGAGGGAGACCGCCATATCAAATATCGTGGAGTAATCTTGGGAATGGTTTTTCGCAATCAAATTTATCTGCTGGGAATTATATTGCCACTATAGTAGATGAAAATCAGTGTGAAGCGAATGTTACCATCACAATAGATCAGCCGATATTCTTTATTGCACCCATTGTGAGTCCAATTTCTTGTAACAATGAAAATGATGCCTCTATAGACTTAAATTTAACAGGAGGAGTTGCTCCAATCACAGTTTTATGGAGTGATGATCCAAGTGCAGGAATCCAGAGAAATAATTTAGGGCCTGGTACTTATGAGGTCACAATTATTGATAGTGATAGTAATCAATGTCCAATAGAAGAAACTTTTATTATAACAAATCCTCCTGCAATAGCAGTAACAAATATCGTTACAGATGCCATTGATTGTACAATCGGAAACAGTGGAAGTATTCTTTTGGATGTCTCTGGAGGAACCCCCCCATATGATTTTATGTGGAATACAGGACAAACAACAGAAGATTTAACTAATATTCCTGCTGGTGATTATTCTGTGGAAATTAAAGACAAAAATAATTGCGTTATAAATAAGCAATTTAGTATTTATAGACAAGAGCCTATAGAAATAGAGTTCTTAGTAACTGTAATACCTGATTGCGACTTAAAAACTGTCAGTCAAAGGACAGTTGCTAAAGTAACTGGCGGTTTTTTACCATATACTTATAGTTGGTCTGCAGGAAGTGTTTCAATAACTGATAATACTATAATGACCACCTCTTTAAATGGTTCATATACATTAACAATTACCGATGATAAGGGGTGTACTGAAAGTAAAATATTTTTAGTTGACTTACCTTCAATTGGAAACGCAGATTATAGTTACAATGCCTTTTCAATAGATAATTATAGTCTTCTTTCGATAGAAGACCCTATTCAATTTACAAACCTTATCATCGGTAATTATTCAAATATTATTTGGGACTTTGGAGATGGTAGCCCAACTACTTCAGATGAAAACCCAGTTCACATATATGACCAAGTCGGAGTATTTAACGTTGTACTCAAAATAGAATTGGATTTTGGCTGTATAGAAATTATAGAAAAAACATTAAATATTACCCAAGGATATGTTTTAATAAATCCTAATGCCTTCTCGCCCAATAATGACGGATATAATGAAACTATAAGACCCTCTTTTAAAGGTTTTAAAGAAATAGAAATGACTATATACGACACCTGGGGAGTGCCAATATATTACGAAAACAATTTAGAACTAAATGGTTGGGATGGTACAATAAAAGGACTACCCGCCGAAAACGGAAATTATGTAATGGTTGTAAAAGGGAATACTTTTTATGAGAAAGAAATTATCACAATAACGGCCTTAACACTACTTAAGTAAGATGAAGAAAATTATATTTTTACTTTTTATTATAGCTAGTGAACATGTATCTGCTCAAGATGTTATTTTCTCTCAAAATTTCTTAGTTCCAGAAACCCTAAACACATCCTTTACTGGAGCAATTAGAAGCACTAAGGTAGGTGCTGTTTATAAATCTCAATGGAGAAATGCCGCACTAAAAACAAATTCTAATTATGTTTTTATAGATACTTGGTTTGAAGGTTTTAAAACTGGTGTAGGAATTAGTTTTTTAAATCAAACTGAGAGTATCTCTAGTTACACATTTAACCAAGTTAATCTGAATTATGCGATGGCGTTTCAGATTAGTGATAAATGGCACTTTAGACCTAGTATATCTGCAGGTTTTGGTATGAAAAATTATGGGTTTCAGAACCTATTACTAGAAGATCAAATTAACATAAACACTAGTGTTATAAATACTTCTACAATAGATCCATTATTATTAAATGAGCAACGAAATTTCTTTGACTTTAGTTCATCAATTCTATTTAATAATGAAGATTCTTGGGTTGGTTTAACGGTAAAACATTTAAACAAACCAAATATTTCTCTCACAGAAAATGGTAATGTACCTTTAGATTTATTTTGGTCTGTACACACAAAATATTATTTGTCTTTTTTAGAAAACTTCAGAACATATTATGCAAATAAGAGTAAAATATACGTGTTATCTAATTTCATGATGCAAGGTAATTTTAATAGGTTAGATGTTGGAATGCAATATGTCTTTGACGATCAAATTTCATTAGGAATTACAGGGTCATCTTCACCTTTAAATAAGGCTGAAAACTCATCTTTAATTCATTCAGTCACCACTTTTTTAGGTGTTAAGTGGCAAGGTTTTCGATATGGCTATTCCTACGACTTCAACACAACAAACCTTACAAATACAGGAGGTATTCACGAATTCTCTATTTCTTATGATTTTAATATAAACATTAGGAAGTTAGATAGGTATAAATGTGTCCCTTTCTTTTAATCTTATAAATTTTAATATAGCGAAAAGCAATTAACTTTACTCTAACAAAGTATCATTTAAATTTATTATGAAAAAAATTATATTTTTATTATTAATCCCTTTTTTCTCTTTAATAACTGTAAAGATTCAATCTCAATGTACAGAGAAAATTGAGACGAAAAACTATAGTTATATTGGATGTTTAAATTTCGAGGGTGCTTTTGAGGGACAGGGTGAAAAGATAGTCACATACGACGATCAAATCCAAATATACAATGGCTTATTTGAAGGCGGAGAATTCACTAAAGGAAAACAAACCATAAACTTCAATGGAGGCGATGTTAGTGTAAAAAACTATGAAGATTTTCAAAATAAAGTAATAACTGAAGAAAAATATAATTGGGCAAATGGAAATAAAAAATCTATACTGTTTAAACAAGGATTAAAGAATAAGGAAATTTACATTTCAGCAAATGGAAATAAAATAATTACTTTATATCTAAATGGAAATAAAATAAATGAGATTTACACCTTCACAGAAGAGGATAAAAAAGGGCTAATCATTGAAAAAATATTTAAAGACGATAATAGTATCGTTGAGATAAAAAATATTGAAAATAATAGGGTTATTACAGATATTATCGGAGACAAGGAATTTATAGAGGTTCCTTTAACTGAAAGAGATAACCAATTTAGGATTAATTTAGAGTTCCCTACAATTAATGGGGATTCTTTTTCTGTACCAATTCAATTTGATTCAGGAGCAACAGGTTTCTTTATAGGAAATAGACTTTATCAAACCTTAAAAAAACAATGTGAAATCAAAGATTTAAATGTGAAATTAAAATCTGGTGGAGTTGGTTCAGAGTTTGAAACTAAATACATTCAAATTAAAGAAATTAAAATTGGTAGCTATTTAATAAAAAATGTAGTGGCTATTGTTCCTTTAAGAAACGATATAAATGATTTATTATTAGGGATTGGGTTTTTAAAAAAATTCAAAGAAGTTGAATGGTCTTTGAACGCAAACTCTATGCGTTTCTATAAATAAAACTAGAGAATAATTAGTTATTTGACTATTTAATAAACACCCGATTTCTTTATTGAAATTGGGTGTTTGTTTTTATACCTTATTCTTTAAACCAGCCAGAATAGGTTACGTAATTGTCTGCAATTCTATTTATTTCTCCCGAAATTAATTCTTGCGAGATATCTTTTACTTTTTTAGCAGGAACACCAGCATAAATACTGCCACTTTCTACATGTGTGTTCTTAATAACTACTGCACCAGCTGCAATAATAGAATTCGATTCTATAATACAATCATCCATAATAATACTACCCATACCTACCAAAACATTATCTTTAATAGTGCAGCCGTGTACAATCGCGTTGTGCCCAATTGAAACATTATTACCAATAATTGTAGGTGATTTTAAATAGGTTGCATGCAGCACTGCACCATCTTGAATATTCACCTTATTTCCTATTTTTATGTAGTGCACGTCTCCCCGAATTACAGCGTTAAACCAAATTGAACACGCTTCTCCTAAAGAAACATCGCCCACAATAGTGGCGTTTTCTGCGACATAACAATCCTCTGGTATTTGTGGGTACTTTCCGTTTACTGGTTTTATAATTGCCATATTTTCCTGTTGAAATAAGAAACTAAAGAAGTATTCAATAGTTTTCTTTCTACTCTTGCACGATTAACTTCTGACCTAAAGAAAGTGTATTATCTGTCAAATTATTAAGCGCTTTTAAATCTGATACAGAAATTGAAAATTTTCTAGAAATAGCATATAATGTATCTCCTTTTTCTACTTCGTAGTGTTTCCTTTTAGATTTTGACCTCTTACCAGATTTGCGATGGTTTACCTCTTTAAATTTTTTACTATAAGTACTCTTTTTAATATTGTCAAACTCATAAAGCTGGTAGTCTTCAATGATTTTTAAAAGCTTAGAAGGATATTTTCTATCGGTAGCATATCCTGCTTTTCGCAAACCATATGCCCACTTCTTATAGTTTTTAATATTAAAATCAAATAAGAAAGCATACCTTTTTCTCTGAGTTAAAAACAAGGAATGATCATTATAAGAAGTGGCTACAAATTTATATTTTCTAAAGCATTCCCCTTTTTCATCATCATCGTGATAAACGCGCTCTCCAGTCCAATTACGGTGGCATTTAATACCAAAGTGATTTTTAGATTTTAATGCTAATTGACTTTTTCCTTTGCCTGATTCTAAAATACCTTGCGCCAAAGTAATGCTTGCAGGAATTTTATACTGATGCATTTCATTTACTGCAATTGGGGCATATTCTCGAATATAAGCAAGTGTTTCTTTATTTAATCTTGGGTTCTTTTTAGCAAGTTTTCTTGTAATTTTAACTTCGTTTACAGATGGTAGTTTTTTTGGCTTTGGCTCCGTAATTTCAGTACCCCTACTTTTATTTTTAACAATACGCTTCTTAGCACCACAATTAGATAATACTAACAAAAACAGAATACTAAAAAGAATTTTTAACTTCATTAAAGATGTATAGTTTGTTTATTTTTCTTGAGTAATTCTTTATTAAAACCTCTTATTCCTTGGAGACCACCGGTATGAATTGCCAAAATTTTAGTTCCTTCTTCAAACGTGTCTTTTTTAATTAAATCTAAAATTCCAAATAACATTTTACCTGTATAAACTGGGTCTAGCAAAACACCTGTTTCTTCTTTAAAGTAATTAATAAAGTTAATTAACTCATCATCAAACTTTGCATATCCACCAAAATGGTAATCCTTTTTTAAACTCCAATTATGTTTTTTAAAAATATATTTTTTAATCTCTTCAGATAAAAAATCACCTTTTAAAGCTGGAAAACCAATAACTTTTTGGTGTTTCTTTAAAGATTTTATCAATCCAGAAATAGTGCCTCCTGTGCCAACTGCAGCACAAATATAATCAAATTTAGAATCTTCTTTTGTTAGAATTTCTTGACAACCATCTACTGCTAGAAAGTTTGTTCCGCCTTCTGGTATTAAATAGAAATCTCCCCATTTATTTTTCATTTTTTCAATAAAACCAAATGAAGATTTTTGCCTATATATTTCTCTGGTCACAAAGTGAAACTTCATTCCGTGCTCATGTGCCTCGCGTAAAGTATCATTATCTTTTAATGTTTCTACAATATTTTTACCTAATTCTTCCCCTCTAATAATACCAAAAGTTTTAAACCCAGCTATTTTTCCTGCAACCGCAGTAGCTAAAATATGATTAGAATATGCACCTCCAAAAGTAAGTAAAGATTTTTTCTTTAGTTTTTTAGCTTCATGCAGATTGTATTTTAATTTTCTGAACTTATTTCCTGAAACAAAAGGGTGAATTAAATCTTCTCTTTTTATAAAGAGTTTTACATTTTTCTCTTCTAAAACAGGAAGAGATATTTGATGATTTTCAGTTTCTACTATTGCGTTAAAATCCATTGTTTCTTTTTCCTGATTTACTCAGGAATCTGTAATTTAATTATTTTAGGGTTTTGTATCCGAAATCTCGGAACTAAAATGATGGTAATTTACGAAAAATTAGAAACTTTTGCTTCCATCTTCTCCCAAGCCTCCATTACAATATCTAATTGTATTTTTTTTGCTTTGTATTTTTCAAAGAAGTTTGGTTTCGAAGAAACCTCTTCATAATTCTCTGCCAATTCTAAATCTATTTTAGCTATTTCTCTCTCTAAATCTGCAATTTCAGTTTCAATTTTAGAAAGTTTATTGTTTAGCTTTTTCAACTCTTTTTCTTGATCTCTAGAAAGTTGATTTGAATCTTTTTTAGAAGTTTCCTTTGCAACCTTTACTACGGTTCTTTTTTCTGCTTCTCTAAGGTTTTCAATTTTATGTTGCTCTAAGAAATAATCAATATCTCCTAAATACTCTTTAATTTCTTTGTCTTTAAAGCCGTAAACAGTGCTTGTTAAACCTTGTAAGAAATCTCTATCATGTGAAACCAAAATTAAGGTTCCATTAAAATTACGCAATGCTTCTTTTAAAACATTTTTAGACGCAATGTCTAAGTGGTTTGTTGGCTCATCCATTATCAACACATTAAAAGGTGATAATAACAATTTACACAATGCCAATCTATTTCTTTCTCCCCCAGAAAGTACTTTTGCTTTTTTATCTGCAGCATCTCCACCAAATAAAAACGAACCTAGCATATCTCTTACTCTTGCTCTATTTCCATCAGTCGCAGCATCTTCCATAATTTGCAACACTGTTTTTTCTGGTGGCAAATGTTCAGACTGATTCTGAGCAAAATACCCTACTTCTACATTATGACCCAGTTTCAAATGTCCTTCAAAAGGAATTTCACCCACCATCATTTTTGCTAAAGTAGATTTCCCTTGTCCGTTTTGCCCAACAAAAGCAATCTTACTATTTCTTTCAATTAATAAATCTACATCTTCTAAAACATGTTTATCTCCATAACTTTTACAAAGATTTTCTGCTTCTACAATAATTTTACCAGGCTCTTTCGAAATATTAAAACTAACATTCATGGCTTGATTATCATCTTGATCAACCTCAATCAACTCAACTTTATCTAGTTGTTTCATTAAAGATTGTGCCATAGAAGCTTTACTTGCTTTTGCTTTAAACTTATTTATTAAGTGTTGTTTTTGCTTAATTTCTTTCTCTTGATTCTTCTGAGCTTGTAACTGCTTTTCTTTAATTTCTCCTCTTAATAATAAGAATTCAGAATATGGCTTTTTATAATCGTAAATCTGTCCTAAAGAAATTTCAATAGTTCTATTGGTAACGTTATCTAAAAACATTTTATCATGCGAAACCAATACAATAGCCCCAGAATATCCTTTTAAGAAATTCTCTAACCAAATAATAGACTCAATATCTAAGTGATTTGTTGGCTCATCTAATAAAAGTATATCATTGTTTTGAAGTAATAATTTAGCCAATTCAATACGCATTCTCCAACCTCCAGAAAAGGTGTCGGTTAGCTTGTCAAAATCTTCTCTTTGAAAACCTAAACCTTGTAAAATTTTTTCTGTATCTCCTTGATAGTTATACCCTCCTACAAGTTCATAACGCTCCGTTTTCTCTGTTAAATCTATAATTAACTGACTATATTCTTCACTTTCATAGTCTGTTCTAGTAGCTAGTTGTTCATTAATTTCATCTAACTGAACCTCTAATTCTTTAATTTCTTCAAAAGCTTGGTACGCTTCTTCTAAAATAGTTCTTCCCTCAACAAAATCTATGTCTTGTCTTAAAAAACCAATTTGCACATCTTTATCAAAAGCCATAGTACCGCCACTGCTTTCTATATCTTTAGATAGCACTTTCAATAAAGTAGATTTTCCTGCTCCGTTTTTTCCAATCAGTCCTATCCTATCTCCTTTATTTAACTTAAAAGTAATACCAGAAAACAATTCGGTTCCCATAAAAGAAACCGTTAAATTATGTACGTTTAACATGTAATATTGTGTAATTTTATAAGGCGCAAAGCTACTTAAAAATTAGAGTTAATATGTTTAAAAAGAAGACAAAAATATATTGTATTCTAAAAGCAAAGTGGTTAAGATGGAATTAACTGATAATTCTATTGAAATCTTTTAATATCTATCTCTAAATCTAAGGCAATATCTTTTTCAATACAGTTAAATAAGTTTCTTGCCATGGTTGGCGCAAGCATTACACCCCGTGTACCCAAACCGTTTAAAACTGCCAATCTATTATGTTTTTTATGTTGCCCTATAAATGGTCTTCTGTCATTTGTAGTAGGCCGTATACCTGCAGTTTGGTCTATAATTTCGTAAGGAATATTAATTACCTTTTTCAATTTGTCTACCAATTCTAATTTTCCTTTTTCTGAGGGTGTAGTTGTTTTATCTACATGATTAAAAGTTGCGCCTACTTTATATCTATTATCTCCTAAAGGAATTAAAAATAATGCAGATTTTAATAAAAAATCAATCTTAAGTTCAGGAGCATGAATAGTTAGGAGTTCTCCTTTTGCCTCTTCTAATGGTAAATCCTTAAAAAATGGATTTACTTTAATTCCAAATCCCTCGCAAAACACTACCTGTTTGCAGTCAATCTCTTTATATGTGATTTTTTCCGCGGAGACTTTTAACTTTAGGTGTTCAAATTTTTCAAAACGAATGCATTTTTCATCCATTAAAAAATTTCGGTATGCCTTCACTAATTTTAAAGTATCAATTCTACCTGTTTCATTCACAGTTCCAAATCCGAAATCACCGATAACACCAGCTACTTTTTTATTCTCAATAGCAGGATTTAAAAATCGTTTTAACACTAAATTATCTGAAGCTGCAAACCAATTGTTTTGCTCTTGTACGGATTTAAAAGCTCTTTTAATTAAAAATTTTTCATCGAATTTAATATTCAGTTTCTGCTCTAATCTTTCATAAAATGGAATTGCCAAATCTAATTGTTCAGCAGCTTTCCAAACAGCCGTAAATTTTCTTAAAACCACAGGATTGTATACACCTCCTGCTACTAAAGAAGAAGTCTGAGAAGCATCTTCAAAAACTAAAAATGTTTTTTTTGCTTGTATCAATTCTTCTGCAAATGCTAATCCTGCCAAACCTAATCCAACAATAATATAATCAACTTTCATATGCTAAAATAACAAGTTTACTTTTAAAATTATAATCTATTGAAGTTTACCATCTTTTGAAAACTAAAATAAATACAAAATAGATGTAAACAAAAAAACGCTTGCTCTCGCAAACGTTCTATTTTTGTAAAAGGAGAGGACTTAGTAATTCCACATATCCATCTCTCTATTTCTAATATCTTCTTTAATTTTGTCTGCTTCTAGTAACTGGAATAAAGAATTATCTTTAATATAATCAGAAATTTTACGATTTCCGTATACATTTTCTTCCTGAACAATAACTGAACTAAATCTTCTAGCGTTTAGCAAATGATCAAATGAAACAGGACTAACAGAATTATCAGGATTGAATACTTTTGAATCGTGAAGAAATTGTCTCGCCTCAGGATAAAATACCCAATACAGCTCCTCATATTTATCTGGTGTTGGATATTTGAATGTTTCATCTGGATTATCTCTTTCGAAATCATCTCTTGCTTCTTCTTGACTACATTGTGCTCCTGCATCAAAACCAAATAATGGTGCTATTCCTATAAGACGATATTTTAATTCTCCTTGACGTTTATCAAAATACCACATACCTTTAATTTTAAATCGATCAATTTCCTTAGGGAGGATCTCTTCAGTCAAACCGTTATTGCACTTAGAAACCATAACTTCTTTTAGCTCTTTCAAACTAAATTCCTCAGTAAAATAATTGTCTTTGTAAATTTTAAAATCTTTATTTTCTACTGATAATTGTAACGTATTAAAGAGTGAAAGTCTATCAGTCCCAACACTAGTAAGATCAGTTGGGTAATAAAAAGGGTGATTTATTTTTTGATTTAAATCAATTACCTCCCAAACAACTTTAGACCAAAGTACATCGTCATTGCTAGTATATCCATATGGAAGTGGCTTATCGTTAAGATCTACATCAATTTGTTGATCAGTTTTTACACCTATATTTTCAACTTTATTAGTGTTCAATATATTAGTCTGAGCATTAATAGTATTAATTGAAAAAATTAATACTGAAACACAGCAAATTAAGAATTTTATTAACCTCATAATTAAGTTTTATATTTAGCGAATTCGAACGGAAGTTCCGAATATCTTTTTCAGTTTGTAATCAGACCCTGTTACATTCGCTTGAATCTGGTTTATATTAACCTCTGTTCCGCTTCTTACCTTTTCGATTGCGGTGATAACTCTATCATTCAATCTAGTTCCTTGAACTATATAACTTCTTCCACCAATAACAACTTGAAATTGGGTTGTAGTTATATTTAGATCAAAATCAAAATCAACCATACCAACAGTAAAAACACTTCTATTAAAATTTCCTTTTGACATAGACCTAGGAGCTTCTGTTCCATTAACTAGTAATTGAGCTGCAGGAATTTCTTTTGTTCTAATCTTTTGTCTATCTGTTATAATAGTACCATCACTTAATGTTGCTGAAATATCTAAGACAACTTCAGTAGCTGTATTGGAGGGGATAAGATTATACTTCCCTGGTGATTTTCTATTTTTATCAAAACTTTTATGTCCACTAGGTTTAATTCTAATATCTTTATCAGATACACCTGGAAGAGCTACAGAGATCGGGTTTGAAATACCTTTGTAGACAACTTTCATTTTGTCTGCAGATACGATAGCAGCATTTGGTTTATTAGCAACAGAATATTTACTTTCGAAAGGGACAAGTACTTCCTCTCCTTTTTCAGTAAAGAATATAGTTCCTTTTATAGTTTTCTCTCCAATACTTCCAGCTGGCATATTTAAAATAACTTGGCCGTCCTGTACTAAATTTGTAACGTCTTTTTGGTTTAGAATAACCTTGTCAGGAACTAAATTTTTATCATAACGCCCCAGAACTACTTGACCTGTAACTTTCTCTCCTACAAAATAAGCAGTTTTATCTAAATTTACAATCCCTTTATAATTATTAAGAATTCGACCATCAATTTCTAGTTGACCTCTTAATAAATTAGTAATAATGTCATTTTCTGAATTTCTAATATCAGTTTGAATCTGAGTGAAATTTGTTAATGACGCTACCATTGGAAACTGAAAGTATCTTGCAATTAAAAACTTCTGGTACTTCTTGCCTCCCTTATTTACACTATCGGTGTTAAATCTATTTTGTAGTAATTCTGATGATATATACTTTCCTCCTGCAAAGGCAATTAAAGTGTCTCTAAAACCATTTATTTTATTTAGAAAATCTGTTCCTTCTTGCTTATAACCTTCTCCAACGAAAAAATGATTATCTAACCAATCACCATTATCCATTGCCTGAAAATCATTAATCGAATCAACCTCAGAACCTCTAATCATTTGAGCTTTTAAAGTATCTAAATATACATAAAATTCATCTGAGGTCTTCCTAACTTTATCCGCTATTAATTTTAAATCTTGGTATTTATCCTTTTTCTCCTTTGCTTTAAGATCTAAATTATCATAAATTGAATTAAGATTCTTTTTTGTTGATCTATTATTCTGTTCTAATTTTTGATTTGTAAAACCAAAAGCTGATAAAACTTCTTTACTCATATTCATTGCTAACATTGCAATAAAAACAAGGTACATTAAATTAATCATCTTTTGTCTTGCAGACATTTTTCCTCCAGCCATTCTAATTAGTTTTTAAGTTGTTCATATAAGATTAACTAATTATTATTTAGACATTGCAGAAAGCATTCCTCCATAAACTCCGTTTAAAGATGCTAAGTTGTTTGCCAATGCCTCCATTTGCTCTTTTAACTTTTCTGTATTCTCTACAACTTCGTTATTTAACTCTGCTTGTTTGCTAGAATTCTCTACTTGTACTTTATATAAACTGTTCAATGACTCCATTTGCAAAGCAGCTTTAGAAACTTCTTCGTTATATTTATTCGTAGAAGCCACAGAGCCTGATGCTGCAGACAAACCTTCTGCTGCACTATGAAAATTTTGCATACTAGTTCCTAAGCTTTCCATTAAACTAACATCTATTTTTGCCTCTTGTAATAGATTATCTAATTTTTGAGACAACATGCCGTCTGCACCTAGTTTCTTTTGGCCTTCTTCTGCAAACAAACCTTCTGCTGATAATTCTGGATATACTTTAGACCAATCTAATTCATCTTCTGGTGTATCAAAAGCAGAGATTGCAAAAACCAATGCTTCCGTAATTAAACCAATAGACAACATTACTGTACCTGTTAAAAAACCAATAGAATAATGTGTGATTTTAAACAAAGCTCCAATAATTACTACTGCCGCTCCCATTCCGTAGACGAAATTCATTGTTTTTTTGTATGCTCTTGTCTGTGCCATAATTTATTTATTTATTTATTTATTTATATCACCTATATAATCTTGAACGGTTCTAAAACCAACAAAACTTCTTGCAGAATCTTTATATTCAAAATCTCTTGAACCAACTTCTATAAAATAAGCTACGTCTTTCCAAGACCCTCCACGTACTATTTTTCTATAATTGTTTTTATCTTCTACATTTGGATTCATAGTAGAGCCCATGTAATAAGATGTCCCATTATATGATGTACCTGTCCATTCAGAAACATTCCCGGCCATATTATACAAGCCATAATCATTTGCGTTATACGATTTTGCCTCAACAGTGTATAATGCACCATCGACAGCATAGTCTCCTCTTACTGGTTTGAAATTTGCAAGAAAACACCCTCTATCGCTAGTTGCTGAACCAGAGCCCCAAGGGTATGTGGCAAATAGCAATCCACCTCGTGCAGCATACTCCCACTCTGCTTCAGTAGGCAATCTAAAAACTGGTACGGCACTAATGTTTTTCTTTGTTCGTAGATAATCATTTTTCTTTTTTGTTCTCCAATTACAAAAAGCTTTTGCTTGATCCCAAGTGACACCTACAACAGGATAATCACCATATGCTTGGTGATGAAAATAATCTTGATGCATTGCATCGTTATAAGAATAATTAAAATCTTTAATCCATACTGTTGTGTCTGGATAAATTTTTAAGGGTTCCACTTTCTTTTTAAAATATTTTCTGTCTTTTTTAGCTTTAGCCGCGGAATCTAAATCAAATTCATAGAAGGAATATTTGATAAAAGCTGTGTTAAAAATTCTAACTCCAGCAACAGATTCTTCTTTTTCTGTATATAAACTATCAATTGCCTCTATATAATCCATATCATCTATTTCTTTAAGTGAGATTAAATCTTTACTCCAGTCTAGAGGACGAATGGGATTGTCAGACTTTTCAATTTGATATTTTTGATATGCACTTATTTTGGATGTATCTACATCTTGGTATGCATAAGCTTGGATGCCTTGAGAGGACCTTTTATTACCAGTAGTTGCAGTATTACCTCCATTATTCTTTTGTAATTCCTCAGCTGCTTTATCAGCTAATAAAGTTCTTATTATTGAATCTCGAGCCCAAAAAACAAATTCTTTGTACTCGCTATTTGTGATTTCAGTTTCATCCATATAGTAAGGCCTAACAGTAACAGTTTTAGTTGGCGTGCTCATAGTACCAATAATATCTTCATCTTGCTTTCCCATTGTAAAAGAACCACCTGGAATTAAAGCCATTCCGTAAGGTTTCTCTGAAAACCACTTCTTTTTAGCCTTTACACCTACTAACTCGCCCCTATCATTAGAACCACAACTGTAAAATATCGTTATTAAAAGTGCATATATTGCTGCTTTCTTCATAATCTATTTATATATTTCAAAAATAGGTGTAAAACTATTCTTATTTTATTTAAAAAGCAATACTGAAACTGCAATTTAACACATTAATTTTATTATCCTAAAATTACACCATTTTCCGCATTGCTTTATACCATTTTTCTGGTATGACTTGCTTTGTTGCGTCTGTATAATCTTTATAGGTACATGGTATTAACGCATGTCTTTTGTATTTATTATTTGATAAAATATTTATTTCCATCCACCATCTTCCAGATTTATTACTTTTATAAAAAAGTAAGGGCTCATCCTCTTCTAATAGTACCGTGAACTTTTGATAATTCTCTCTACCAGAAAATGGGTAATCTTTTACTCTAAAATTGACTCCTTCAATAAAATACCAAATCATTTGTGCAATTAAATGGGCTGTTTGGTCATTATTATCATGTTTAGAATTATATTCATAAATACCAAAAGATGAAACTTTGTCACTTAGACCAGCATATCTTGAAATAGCACAAATTTCTTCACCATAGAACCCATTTGGCGAAGAGTTGTTATTTCCCGGAGCTTCGCTTTGCCTTACAGCACCAATATCTATAGAAACAATATCTGAATTTCTAAATGCTGGCTCTATATTTTCTAATACTTTCGCCTCTCCAAGTCTATAGGTGTCAAAAAATAAATTATCTAATAAACTTATTTCTTCTTGCGAGTTAAAATAAGTTTGATACCCAACGTTACAATAATTAAACAAGTTATTGGGCTCTTGCATAATTATTTTACTAAGATAAGATTGTGATGTTAATTCTTCCTCTAAATTACCTAAATCGAATCTACTATCTACCGTTGTAATATTTACAGATTGCTCTAAAGCATCATATGCTCTATAATTAATGTAGGTTATGTCTTGTCCTCCTCCAATTATTATTGGAATGATGTTTCTCTTAATTAGTGATGCTATTATTTCTTTTACTGCAAAATAAGTGTCTGAGACCTGATTTCCTTTCTCAACGGTACCTAAATCTGCAATATTTGTATCCCAATTTCCAGGAAATAGTTCATATAATTTTGTGCGAATTGCGTGTAAACCTTCTCCACACCCAAAATTATTTTGTGAATTTCTATCTTCGTTTACTGCAAAAATAGCAATTTTTACATTTTCTAAATCTGGGAAACCCTCTTGTATACAATTAATTTGAATATTTTGACCCAAGCAAGAAGAAGATTGCAATGCTAAATAAGCTACAACAGAATCTTTTATGGGGGTTAAAAAGTCTTGATTCATTACACATTAACAATAAGTACGCAATATACTAACTAATTATTTCTTTTTTACCGTTTTTTTAACAGTTGTTTTCTTTTTAGCTAAGGTTTTCTTTTTAACTGCTTTTTTCTTTGGCATTTTCGATTCAATCATTTTAACAGCTTCTTCTTTAGAAAGCTTTTCAATGTCTGTAGTTTTCGGCAATTCAATCTTTATTTTACCTTTTAAAACGTTAAAACGACCCCAACGTGCTTTCTCTACACGAATACCAACATCTTCCCAATTATGCAGAACTTTATCTATTTCTTTTTGTTTCTTAATTTCAATTAGCTCAATAATATCATCTTCAGAGAGCGTATCAAAATCGTACTTTTTATTTACATTAATAAATATAGAGTTCCATTTTATAAAAGGCCCAAAACGTCCCACTCCTTTTTGCACAGGTAGTTCTTCATAATGGTAGATAGGTGCATCTGCTTTTTGCTTTGCAACAATTAACGCTTCTGCTCTTGGCAAGTCTACCTCCATTGGGTTTTCTCCTTTATCTAATGAAACAAACATAGTTCCAAAACGGATATATGGTCCAAAGCGCCCATTAGAAACAATTACTTCTTCGTCTTCATAAGTTCCTAAAGTCTTTGGAAGCAAAAATAAATCTAATGCTTCTTTCATCGTTATAGTTCCTAAGTTTTGTTCTTTATTAAGACTTGCAAATAATTTTTCTTCGTCTTCTGGTGCACCGATTTGCGCAATAGGGCCAAATTTACCTAACCGCACCAAAACTGTTTTTCCAGATTCTGGGTGCTTTCCTAAAATACGTTCTCCACTTTCTCGTTCTGCATTTTCTTTTACATCTTCCACTGTCTCATGAAAAGAGGTGTAAAAACCTTTTATCATTTCTATCCAATCTGCATCTCCTTCAGAAATATCATCAAAAGAGTTTTCTACTCTGGCTGTAAATCCGAAATCTAAAATATTAGAAAAGTTTGCAACCAAAAAATCATTTACAATATTTCCGATATCTGTAGGTATCAACTTATTTTTATCAGAACCCGTTTTCTCTAATAAAGACTCGCTCTTTATGGCTCCGTGAGATAATATTAATTGCTGATATTCTCTTTCTAAACCTTCGTTTTGTCCTTTTTCTACATACCCTCTTTTTTGAACTGTAGAAATTGTTGGTGCATATGTAGAAGGTCTTCCAATACCCAATTCTTCTAATTGTTTCACTAAAGATGCTTCTGTAAAACGATATGGCGGACTCGTAAAACGCTGCGTTGCATTTATAAAAGTATACTCTAAGTTTTCACCAACTTTTAAATTTGGTAGCATTCCCGCTTGCTCTTCCTCTTCATTATCTGTTCCTTCTAAATAAACCTTCAAGAAACCTTCAAACTTTATCATTTCTCCGTTTGCTGTGAAGATTTTTGAGTTTTCAGAGTTAGCAATTTTAAAATTAGTTCTTTCTAACTGAGCATCGCTCATTTGAGATGCTAAAGTTCTTTTCCAAATTAAATCATATAACCTAGTCTGGTCATATTCTGTATCAATTGAATGCATTTTCATGCTTGTTGGTCGAATTGCCTCATGTGCTTCTTGAGCACCTTTAGCTTTCGTTTTAAAAACACGTTGTTTACTATATTCTGCTCCGTAATAATTAGTAATTTCTTCTTCGGCAGCATTTCTTGCATCTACAGATAAATTTAAACTATCTGTTCTCATGTAAGTGATTAAACCTGCTTCATACAAACGTTGGGCAACCTGCATTGTTTTACCTACCGGAAACCCTAATTTTCTGGATGCTTCTTGTTGTAATGTTGATGTTGTAAATGGCGCAGCTGGCGATTTTTTAGCTGGCTTTTTAGTTAAATCTGAAATTGAAAAATCAGCCTTTGCACAAGAATTTAAAAAACTTTCTGCGTCTTTTTTAGAATCGAAATTCTTAGGAATTGTTGCTTTAAAGGTTTTACCTTCAACATTAGAGAACTGTGCAACTACTTTATAATGTGTTTCTGCATTAAAATATAAGATACTTCGCTCTCTCTCTACAATTAACCTTACCGCAACAGATTGAACTCTACCTGCAGACAAGCCTCCTTTTACTTTTCTCCACAACACTGGCGATAATTCATACCCCACAAGTCTGTCTAAAACTCTACGTGCTTGTTGAGCATTCACCATATTATAATCGATATCTCTCGGATTTTCGACTGCTTTTAAAATAGCATTTTTTGTAATTTCATGAAAAACAATACGTTTTGTATTGGAGTCTTTTAACTCTAGTTGTTCTTTTAAATGCCACGCAATTGCTTCTCCTTCTCGATCCTCATCACTAGCTAACCAAACAATATCGGCTTTCTTTGCTAGCGTTCTTAATTTCTTAACAATTGTTTTTTTATCATCTGAAACAATATATTTAGGACTAAAATCTCCATCTACATCTATTCCTAATTCTTTAGAAGGTAAGTCTGCAATATGGCCATAACTAGACTCTACTTGAAAATCTTTTCCAAGAAATTTCTCTATGGTTTTTGCTTTTGCTGGGGACTCTACAATTACTAAATTCTTTGCCATGTATCTTTCTATTTTCGTAATTAACGCTGTTAAAAATTTGAGGTAAACGACGTTTTATTAGACTGCAAAAGTATGTAGTTTTTTTTTATTATTTTTTTATTAGTCCTTTTTTAGCATAAAAAATATTATTTAGTAATTTTTTGTTTCATTTATTTGGTAGAAAACAATACCTAAAAAATTAAGTTTTTAGAAAGATATATTTCGATATACTTAGAAAGAAAAGAAAATAGAAACACTCTTTTTCTGAAGTTAAAATAGTTTTTTGAGTACTAATTAACAATAAAAGTAAGTACCTAAAAAACAGCACTCTATTGAAAAAAAAGTTGTTTTCTGCCAATTTGTCATTCGTTTTCATTTTTGGTTGTATATTTGCCTTTCATCTTTTGAATATGCAAGCAACAGAAAAAATTATAGACGACAAAATACAAGGAAAAGCACTTGTAACAATAAATAAAGCAGGAAACACAAAGAAATTATTCATAGAAAGCTACGGTTGTCAAATGAATATGAATGATAGTGAAATTGTTGCTTCAATTTTAGATAAAGAAGGGTATAACACTACCCAGATTTTAGAAGAAGCAGATTTAGTACTTGTAAATACTTGTTCTATTAGAGAAAAAGCTGAAACTTCTGTTAGAAAGCGTTTACAAAAATACAACGCAGTAAAAAAAGTAAATCCAAAAATGAAAGTTGGTGTTTTAGGCTGTATGGCAGAACGTTTAAAAGAGAAATTCTTAGAGGAAGAAAAAATTGTTGATTTGGTTGTTGGACCAGATGCTTACAAAGATTTGCCAAATTTATTAAGCGAAGTAAGCGAAGGTAGAAATGCTGTAAATGTTTTGCTATCTAAAGATGAAACCTATGGAGATATATCTCCTGTTCGATTAAACACAAACGGTGTTACTGCATTTGTTTCAATTACAAGAGGTTGCGACAACATGTGTACTTTCTGCGTGGTTCCTTTTACACGTGGACGCGAGAGAAGTCGAGATCCAAAAAGTATTTTAGAAGAAATAGGGTCTATGGTAGCGCAAAATTTTAAAGAAATTACACTTCTTGGACAAAATGTTGATAGTTTTCTATGGTATGGTGGTGGTCTTAAGAAAGATTTCAAAAAAGCTACTGAAATGGCACAAGCAACGGCAGTAGGTTTTGCAGAATTACTAGACATGTGTGCTACAAAATTTCCTAAAACACGTTTTCGATTTTCCACTTCTAATCCGCAAGACATGAGTTTAGATGTAATTCATGTAATGGCAAAACATAGAAATATTTGTAAATATTTGCACCTACCTGTTCAAAGTGGAAGCAATGCAATGTTAAAAGCGATGAATAGACAGCATACCCGAGAGGAATACATGACCTTGGTGGATAATATTTTTAAAATTATACCAGAAATGTCTTTATCTCAAGATATGATTGTTGGTTTTTGTGGAGAAACAGAAGAAGATCATCAAGACACTTTAAACTTAATGAAATATGTGAAATATGATTTTGGATTTATGTTTACTTATTCTGAAAGACCTGGAACTTTAGCAGGAAACAAAATGGATGATGATGTGCCGCATGAAATTAAAAAACGCCGATTACAAGAAATTATAGATTTACAACAAGAACACGCTCTATACAGAACACAACAACATTTAGGAAAAATAGAAGAATTTTTAATTGAAGGTACCTCTAAGAAAAACCCAAATGAATGGAAAGGAAGAAACACACAAAACACCGTAGCTGTTTTTACAAAAGGGGATTATAAATTAGGTGAATTTGTAATGCTAAAAGTTGAAGATTGTACATCTGCAACCTTAAAAGGTACTGTTATTGGGTATTCTGATAATAATTAAAAAAACGAATAACAAAGTTGCAAAGTTTCAAACTACAGAAAAATGGAAAACTTACAAACATTAAAACAACGTTTCGGAATTATAGGTAATGATACGCATTTAAACCGTGCTTTAGAAAAAGCCATAAGAGTTGCACCTACAGATATTTCTGTTTTAGTCACCGGAGAAAGTGGTGTTGGTAAAGAAAATATTCCTAAAATAATACATTCATTATCGCATAGAAAACATGCTAAATATATTGCCGTAAATTGTGGTGCAATTCCAGAAGGAACTATTGATAGTGAACTTTTCGGACATGAAAAAGGTTCTTTTACAGGTGCAATACAAGATCGAAAAGGATATTTTGAAGTTGCAGATGGTGGAACTATTTTTTTAGATGAAGTTGGAGAATTACCACTAACAACACAAGTACGTTTATTGCGTGTATTAGAAAATGGAGAATTTATAAAAGTAGGTTCTTCTAAGCCACAAAAAACAAATGTTAGAATTGTAGCAGCTACCAATGTAAATATGTACGAAGCAATCGAAAAAGAACGCTTTAGAGAAGATTTATACTATAGGTTAAGTACGGTAGAAATTCACTTACCTCCCCTAAGAGAAAGGAACGAAGACATTCATTTACTCTTTAGAAAATTTGCATCAGACTTTGCACAGAAATACAGAATGCCTTCTATTCGATTAGATGAAAATGCCGTTACTATTTTACTAAATTATCGCTTTCCAGGAAATATACGTCAGTTAAAAAATTTAGCAGAACAAATTTCTGTAATTGAGGAGAGTAGAATAATAACAGCTTTAAAACTGCAAAATTACCTACCAAACAATACAGGTAACTTTCCCGCGGTAATTGGTGGTAAAAAAGACAATGATTTTTCTACAGAACGCGATATCATGTATAAAATATTGTTCGATATGCGCAATGATATTAATGATTTGAAAAAACTGACACTCGATTTAATGAAAACTGGAGATATTGAGAAAGTTGAGGAAAGAAACCATCAATTAATAGAAAAAATATATGCCGACCAAGAAAGAAAGGAAAGCAATATAGAAGTACTTAATATTCCTCAAAATGCCTCTAAAGAAAAAAATTATGACTTTATTGAGACCATTGAAGAAGATGAATCTTTATCTTTACAAGACAAGGAGATAGAGATGATTAAAAAATCTCTAGAAAAAAATAATAATAAACGAAAATTAGCAGCTCAAGAATTAGGAATCTCAGAGAGAACATTATACAGAAAAATTAAACAATACGATCTTTAAGAAAACAACATCAATGAAAAAAATACAATACGTAGCTTTATTTTCGATCTGTACTTTCTTATTTCTAGGGTGCAAATATTATTCTTTTTCAGGAGGAAGTACTGGAAGCGCAAAAACTCTTCAAGTAGACTTCTTTCCCAATCAAGCACAATTAATAGAACCAACTTTAAGTCAGGAATTCACCTTAGAATTACAAGATTTATTTACAAGACAAACAAATTTAACATTGGTTTCTTCCAATGGAGATTTATATTTTAGTGGCGAAATAACAAGTTATAGAATTGCACCAATGAGTGCAACATCTAATCAAACATCTGCGCAAAACAGACTTACTATTACCGTAAATGTTAGATATATAAATACTACAGAGGAAGATAAAGATTTTGAACAATCTTTTTCTTTTTATTCAGATTATCCAGCAAATTCTCAACTTACAGGAGGAGTATTAGAATCTGCTTTTAAGGAAATTATAGAAAGAATTACGCAAGATATATTTAATGCCTCTGTTGGGAAATGGTAAAGATTAGATGTTAGTTGAAAAAACAAGAATTTGAAAACAGATATTTTTATAAAGTTATTAGAGAATAACACTAAAATTCAGCAACTAGAAACTGCCGAATTAAAAGCTATTGTTCAAGAATTTCCCTATTTTCAACCAGCAAGAGCATTGTATTTAAAAGGATTGAAAAATCTAGACAGTTTTAAATATAATAATGAGTTAAAAGTAACCGCAGCATATACGACAGATAGAACTGTTTTATTTAATTATATTACTTCCTTTGAAACCGTTATTAAAAATACAACAATCATTCATGAAAAAGTAATAGAAAAAAAATCTCCTGAAACTATTAAAATAACAGCAACCTCTAAAGTACCAATTGAAAGGGAAGTATTAGAGGATTTAGAGATTGGTAAACCTTTGTCTTTCGCATCTAATGAAAATCATTCATTCAACCAATGGTTGCAATTATCAATTAAAAAACCAATAGTTAGAAACAAAGAGCAAGAAATAAAAAACACATCAAACAAAGAAAGTTTAATTGACCAATTTATTGAAAATAAACCTAAAATAACACCCTTAGAAAAAGGGAAAATATACACTACAGTAGTTGATGAAAATAGACAAGATGTAGCTTTGATGACAGAAACTTTAGCTAAAGTTTATTTAGAACAAAAAAAGTACGAAAATGCAATGCAAGCTTATAAAATTTTAAGTTTGAAATATCCAGAAAAAAGTGGTTTCTTTGCAGACCAAATTAAAAGTATACAAATTTTACAAAAAAATAAATTATGAGTTACACAGCATTTTTAGTTCTAATTTTGATTGTAGCCATTGCATTAATATTAATCGTAATGGTACAAAATCCTAAAGGTGGAGGAATATCTTCTTCTTTTGGAGGTGGTGGAGCACAATCTTTAGGTGGTGTGCAAAACACAAATAACTTTTTAGACAGAACAACTTGGACATTGGCAATTGCTATGTTTGCTTTAATTTTATTGGCAAATTTTGCAATTCCAAGAGGAGGAGATAATAATTTTGAGTTAAACAATACTTTAGAAGGTATAGAAACGACTACTCCAGTAGAACCTGCAACAACCACTAACGAATAATTATTTGTTAGAAACAGTTTAAAATGCCAATGTGAATGACACGTTGGCATTTTTTTTGTTTAAATTAGATTCTTAAAATTCATTCCTAGAAGAATTGTCAGTTTTAATATATTGGCATAGTTACTGCCATATTTTTAATAAGAAAAAAATAATTTAATTAAATAAAGAAAAATGGGATTAAAAATTAAACCTTTAGCAGACAGAGTTCTTGTAGAACCTGCAGCTGCAGAAACAAAAACAGCTTCCGGATTAATCATTCCTGACAACGCAAAAGAAAAGCCACAACAAGGAACTGTTGTTGCAATTGGAAACGGTAAAATTGACGAGCCTTTAACTGTTAAAATTGGAGATACAGTTTTATATAGTAAATACGGTGGAACTGATTTAAAACTAGAAGGAAAGGATTATTTAATGATGCGTGAATCAGATATTCTTGCAATTATATAATGCGTATTTCGCTTTTGGCTATTTGCCATTAGCTCAAAAAAAAATAACAACTCTTTTTAGCTAAAAGCCAATTGCTATCAGCTAAAAGCAAAATTTAAAAACAATGGCAAAAGATATAAAATTTGATATAGACGCTAGAGACGGATTAAAACGTGGTGTAGATGCTTTAGCAAATGCAGTAAAAGTAACCCTAGGCCCTAAAGGAAGAAACGTAATTATCTCTAAAGCTTTTGGCGCGCCAACAGTAACTAAAGATGGTGTTTCTGTAGCTAAAGAAATTGAGCTTGAAAATGAACTCGAAAACATGGGTGCTCAAATGGTAAAAGAAGTTGCTTCTAAAACGAATGATTTAGCAGGTGATGGAACTACAACAGCTACTGTTCTTGCGCAAGCAATTGTAAAGGAAGGTTTGAAAAATGTTGCTGCAGGCGCAAATCCTATGGATTTGAAACGTGGAATAGATAAAGCAGTTGCTGCAATCGTTATAGATTTAGAAAAACAAGCTAAAAAAGTTGGTAACTCTACTGAAAAAATAAAACAAATTGCTGCAATTTCTGCAAATAACGACAATACGATTGGAGAGTTAATTGCCACTGCTTTTACCAAGGTAGGTAAAGAAGGTGTGATTACTGTTGAAGAAGCAAAAGGTATGGAAACATATGTAGATGTTGTAGAAGGTATGCAATTTGATAGAGGGTATTTATCTCCTTATTTTGTTACCGATGCAGATAAAATGATTGCAGATTTAGAAAATCCATATATATTATTATTTGATAAAAAGATCTCTAACTTACAGGAGATTCTTCCAATACTAGAACCTGTTTCTCAAGCCGGAAGACCTTTGTTAATTATTGCTGAAGATGTAGACGGACAAGCGCTAGCAACCTTAGTAGTTAACAAACTACGTGGTGGTTTAAAAATTGCTGCTGTAAAAGCTCCAGGTTTTGGAGACAGAAGAAAAGCAATGTTAGAAGACATCGCCATTTTAACTGGTGGAACTGTAATTTCTGAAGAAAGAGGTTTCTCACTAGAAAATGCGACGTTAGATTTATTAGGTACGGCAGAAACAATTACTGTTGATAAAGATAATACTACAATTGTAAATGGTGCTGGAAATGCAGATGCTATTAAAACAAGAGTAAATCAGATTAAAGCACAAATAGAAACTACAACTTCAGATTACGATAAAGAAAAATTACAAGAGCGTTTGGCTAAGTTAGCTGGAGGTGTTGCTGTTTTATATGTTGGGGCTGCTTCTGAAGTAGAAATGAAAGAAAAGAAAGATAGAGTTGATGATGCATTACACGCTACAAGAGCTGCCGTTGAAGAAGGTATTGTAGCTGGTGGAGGTGTTGCTTTAGTGCGTGCAAAAAAAGTTTTAGAAAAAATTACTACTGTAAATTTAGATGAAACAACAGGTGTACAAATTATCAACAAAGCTGTTGAAGCTCCTTTAAGAATTATTGTAGAAAATGCTGGAGGTGAAGGCTCTGTTGTTTTAAATAAAGTTTTAGAAGGCAAAAAAGACTTTGGTTATGACGCTAAAGGTGATATATATGTTGATATGTTAGAGGCTGGTATTATAGATCCTAAAAAAGTAACTAGAGTTGCATTAGAAAATGCTGCTTCTGTTGCTGGTATGATTCTTACTACTGAATGTGCTTTAATAGATATTAAAGAAGATGCTCCTGCAATGCCTCCAATGGGCGGAGGTGGTATGCCAGGAATGATGTAGTGGCGAATAGCTATAGATAGGTTGTTTTTTGTTTTAAAAATAGTCTTAAGATATATTTCAAATAAAAATCCATTAGAATTAATTCTAATGGATTTTTTATATTTAATAAATGCTTAAAATTTATACTTCTATTTTTTGTAGCCAAGTTTTTACAGCAACCTCTGCTTTAATAATTTCTTTTAAATCAGAAATCTTAACACGTTTTTGTTCCATCGTATCTCTATGTCTGATTGTTACAGAATCATCTAATAAAGAGTCATGATCTACTGTAATGCAAAATGGTGTACCTGCAGCATCTTGCCTTCTATAACGTTTACCAACGGCATCTTTTTCGTCGTAAAAAACATTAAAATCCCATTTTAAATCATCCAAAATTTTACGAGCAACTTTAGGCAAACCATCTTTCTTAACTAGTGGAAAAATAGCTGCTTTAAAAGGGGCTAAAACTGCTGGTAATTTTAAAACCGTTCTAGTTGTTCCGTTTTCTAAAGCTTCTTCTTGCAAAGAATTAGAAAATACAGCTAAAAACATTCTATCTAAACCAATAGAAGTTTCTACCACATAAGGTGTATAACTTTTATTTTCTTCGTGATCAAAATATTGCAACTTCTTCCCAGAATGTTCTTCATGCGCTTTTAAATCAAAATCTGTTCTAGAATGAATACCCTCTAACTCTTTAAATCCAAAAGGAAATTTAAACTCTATATCTGCGGCTGCATCTGCGTAATGTGCTAATTTATCATGGTCATGAAAACGGTAGTTCTCTGTGCCCATTCCTAAACTTAAGTGCCATTTTAAACGCGTTGCTTTCCATTGATCATACCATTCTTTTTGTGTTCCCGGTTTTACGAAGAATTGCATTTCCATTTGTTCAAACTCACGCATTCTAAAAATAAATTGTCTAGCAACAATCTCGTTTCTAAAAGCTTTTCCTGTCTGTGCAATTCCAAAAGGAATTTTCATTCTTCCTGTTTTTTGCACATTTAAGAAATTCACAAAAATACCTTGTGCTGTTTCTGGTCTTAAATATACCTGTGTAGAACTTTCTGCTGAAGCACCAATTTGGGTTCCGAACATTAAATTAAATTGCTTTACCTCTGTCCAGTTTCTAGAACCAGTTAAAGGATCTGCAATTTCTAATTCTTCAATTAATAACTTAACATCTGCTAAATCCTCCTTTTCTAAAGAAGAACCCATTCTAGCAAGAATAGTTTTAATTTTTTCTTGATACCCTAGAACTCTTCCGTTTGTAGCAAGAAATTCTTCCTTGTTAAAAGATGCTCCAAAACGTTTTGATGCTTTCGCAACTTCTTTGTCTATTTTACCTTCTATTTTGGCACAATAATCTTCAATTAAAACATCTGCTCTATACCGTTTTTTAGAATCTTTATTATCAATTAAAGGGTCGTTAAATGCATCTACGTGTCCACTTGCTTTCCAAGTTTTTGGATGCATTAAAATAGACGCATCTATACCTACAATGTTTTCATGCATTTGCACCATTGCTTTCCACCAATAATCTCTAATATTTTTCTTTAACTCTACTCCGTTTTGAGCGTAATCATACACTGCACTTAATCCGTCATAAATTTCTGAAGATTGAAATACGTATCCGTATTCTTTTGCGTGTGATAATACTTTTTTAAAGTGATCTTCTTGTTTTGCCATAATGACGACAAAGATAAACGTTTACATAAATTTTTCAAGAAAAAAATAGTTTCATTTTAAGCCTGTAAATCGTGCTTATTGTTGAGTAAATGAAACTTTTAAAAATCAATTCCTAAAAATCATTAATTTAAAGTATCTTTAAAAGGAACCTCTACTCAAAAAAAATGAAACTTTTAAAAGATTTCTTTTATCTTTTCTATCCCAATATTTGTGTCAATTGCAACGAGCAGTTGCTACAAAATGAAAAAGTAATTTGCACCTTTTGTAGACATGATCTGCCACTAACTAACTTTCAAAGCTATACAATAAATAAAGTTTCTCGAATTTTCTCTGGAAGAATAACAATAGAAAAAGCCTATGCATTACTGTTCTTCAGAAAACAAGGGATTACAAAAAACCTAATTCATGATTTAAAATATAAAGGAAATGAAGAAGTTGGTGTTTTCTTTGGGAATTGGATTGGAGAAATAGTAGCTAAAAACAAAGAGTTTTCTACTGTAGATTTTATTGTTCCTGTTCCAATTCATGCTAAAAAAAAGAAAATTAGAGGCTACAACCAAGTTACTAAGTTTGGAAAATGCTTAAGCATGCATTTAAAGGTGCCCTTAAATGAAGATGTTTTAATCCGACAATCTGCTACAAAAACACAAACCTTAAAGTCTCGTTTTGAGAGATTTAATGATTTAGAATCTAAATTCTTAGCAAGAAATACGTCTATATTTAAAGAGAAACATATTTTAATTATAGACGATGTAATTACAACAGGGGCAACATTAGAGGCTTGTGCTAAAGAACTTTTAAAAACTCCTGGTATTAAAATTAGTATTTTAACGATGTCTTATACAGAATAAAATTTGTGATTTTAATTTGAAAAATAAATTGTTAATTTGTAAAAAAATTACTGTTTGTGAAATTTATTTATAAAACGCTTTTTTTGTTACTATCTATCGCCTTAATTTCAAGTTGCGCAAGAACAGGAAGACCAGATGGTGGACCAAAGGATGAGCTTGCTCCTCTTTTTGTAACCTCGAACCCTCCGTACAAAAGTATAAACTTTAACAAAAAAGAAGTAAAACTTGAATTTAATGAATTTATTAAACTAAAAAATTTAAATAAACAACTAGTAATTTCTCCTCCATTAAAAAACCCGCTATTAGTTACCCCACAAGGAACTGCAAGTAAATCTTTAAAAATTGAGATATTAGACACATTAGTAGCAAATACTACTTATATTTTTAACTTTGGTAATGCAATTGAAGACAATAATGAAAGTAATAAGTTAGAGGGTTTTAAATACATTTTCTCAACAGGTACCTATATAGATTCTTTAAAAAATTCTGGTTTTGTTAGCAATGCTTTTACAAATAAGCACTCTAAAAAAACAAACATCTTGTTGTATCGAATAGATAGTACTTTTACAGATTCTATTATTTACAAACAAAAACCTAATTACGTAACCACTGCTTTAGACACTGCAAAATTTAATTTCACAAACTTAAAAAAAGGTAAATATCTTCTGCTGGCTTTAGAAGAAAATTCAAGCGATTATATTTTTAATCCTAAAAACGATAAAATTGGTTTTTATTCAGATACCATTTCGCTTCCAAAGGATAGTGTGACCATAAAACCAATAAGATTATTTAAAGAAATACAGCCCTATAGTTTTAGAAGGGCGAAAGAAGTTTTTAAAGGTAAAATCCAATTTGGATATGAAGGGCAAATAAAAGACTTAAAAGTTAAATTATTATCTAAGGTATCTGATAGTTTTAAGAGTATCTCTAGATTCGAAATAGATAAAGACACTTTAAATTATTGGCATACTCCTATAGATGTAGATTCTTTAAATTTTATTGTTTCTAATGCTGCTTTTTTAGACACTGTAACGGTAAGGTTTAGAAAAAATAAAATAGATTCATTAAATCTTCAACCATCTACAATGGGCACATTACATTTAAGAGATACTTTTTTTATTAAAAGTAATAATCCCATTGTAAAAATAGATACTAGCAAAATAGTTTTCATAGACAAAGATACTATTAGAGTTAAATACTCAAATTACATCTCTAAAAAAGAAAATAAAATTGGTTTTATTTTTAAAAAAAATCAAAAAGAAAGATACCAATTAAAGGCTTTCCCTGGAAGTTATACAGATATATATGATGTTAAAAATGATACTTTAAATTATAACTTTAAAACCATAGAATTAGAAGATTATGGTAAAATTACAATACGCATAAGCAATAAAGATTCTAAAAATCTAATTATTGATTTATTATCAGGGAAAGAAAATGATAAAATTATAGAAAGAAGATATATAGCTGCTTCTGAAACACTTGTTTTTAATTTATTAGAACCGAATACCTACAAAGTAAGAGCTATTATTGACGATAATAATAATAATAAATGGGATACTGGAAACTACCTCCTTAAGATACAACCAGAGAACGTAATTTACTTTGAAGAAGAATTAAAAGTTAGAGCAAATTACTTTTTAGAAGGCAATATTTTTACTGTAAAAAGTAAAGAGTAACATTCTATTTTTTGCTTATTTCACATTAGTATACATTTATTAAACAATCCTGTTTTAATAATTCATAAGAATATGAGCGGTTTTCTTTAGCAATATTTACAAAATTTTATCTTTTTTTAAAAAAATAAAACTCTTTTGTAACATTCATAACATTTCCCTCGTATAAGTATATGTAACCCCTTCTTTATAATCCTAAAAGCTTACATATTAGAATACATGAGACAACTAAAAATTACCAAGCAGGTTACCAATAGAGAAACCGCGTCATTAGACAAATATTTACAGGAAATTGGAAAGGTAGATTTAATTACTGCAGATGAAGAAGTAGAGCTAGCACAGCTTATTAAAGCAGGAGATCAAAGAGCATTAGAAAAATTAACAAAAGCAAATTTAAGATTTGTGGTATCTGTTGCAAAACAATATCAAAATCAAGGATTAACATTACCAGATTTAATTAATGAAGGTAACTTAGGTTTAATTAAAGCAGCAAAACGTTTTGATGAAACAAGAGGTTTTAAATTTATATCATATGCTGTTTGGTGGATTCGTCAGTCTATCTTGCAAGCACTAGCAGAACAATCTAGAATTGTACGTTTACCGTTAAATAAAATTGGTTCTATCAATAAAATTAACAAAATGTATGCTTTCTTAGAACAAGAAAATGAGCGTCCACCAAGTGCTGAAGAAATTGCTAAGAAATTAGACATGACAGTAAATGATGTTAAAGAATCTATGAAGAATTCTGGACGTCACGTATCTATGGATGCACCTTTAATTGAAGGTGAAGATTCGAACTTATATGATGTTTTAAACTCTGGAGAATCTCCAAATCCTGATAGAAAACTATTACATGAATCTCTAAGAATAGAAATCAATAGAGCTTTAGAAACATTAACTCCTAGAGAGGCAGATGTTGTAAAATTATACTTTGGTTTGGGTGAGCACCAACCTATGACTTTAGAGGAAATTGGCGAAACATTTGATTTAACACGTGAGCGTGTACGTCAAATTAAAGAAAAAGCAATTAGAAGATTAAAACACACTTCTAGATCTAAAATTTTAATGACATACTTAGGTTAGAAGTCGCAGACCTCTTTTGGAGTCTTACTGATGCCGGCTTATAAAGTATGTATATTTCATAAAAACTCTCGAATGTATTTTCGAGAGTTTTTTTTATTTGAAGCTATTTCCAACTTGCACTGCTCGCTTCAAATCAAAAAGTATGAGAGTTCAAACAAACCGTGCAAATAAGGCTAAACATTATCTGTGAAATATATTACTTCTTCCATCTTATTCTCAAAAACGAATTAATTATCTTTACCAAATAAAATCACAACACAACCACAAACTAATGAGTAATTTAATTGCACCTTCAATTTTAGCGGCAGACTTTGCCAATTTACAAAGAGACATCGAAATGGTTAACAATAGCGAAGCAGATTGGTTTCATATTGATATTATGGATGGTGTTTTTGTACCAAATATTTCTTTTGGAATGCCTGTTTTAAAAGCAATTTCTAAACATGCAAAAAAGACTATTGATGTCCATTTAATGATTGTAAATCCAGATCAATACATTCAAACATTTGCAGATTTAGGCGCAAACATACTAACTGTACATTATGAATCTTGTCCTCATTTACACAGAACCATTCAAGCTATAAAAGCCGCAGGAATGAAGGCAGGTGTTGCATTAAACCCGCATACACCAATTGCTGTTTTAGAAGATGTAATTAAAGATCTAGACTTAGTGTGCATCATGAGTGTAAATCCTGGTTTTGGTGGCCAATCTTTTATTGAAAACACCTATAAAAAAGTAAGTCAGTTAAGACATTTGATAGATTTCACAGAATCTGAATGCCTTATAGAAATTGATGGAGGTGTTACAGATAAAAATGCAAACGCTTTAATTGAAGCTGGAGCGAATGTTTTAGTTGCCGGAAGTTATGTTTTTGGAGCTGAAAATCCTACAGAAACTATTGAAGATCTAAAAACCTTAATCGGATAATTGTTATACGCAATAGTAGATATAGAAACTACAGGACACGGCCAAAAAGGACAGAAAATAACTGAAATTTCTGCCTTAATTTTTGATGGAAAAAAAGTTGTGAATGAATTTACTTCACTTGTCAATCCTGAACAAAATATTCCAACATTTATTACCAATCTTACAGGTATTACAAATGCAATGGTTAGAAATGAACCAAAATTCTATGAAATAGCAAAAAAAGTTGAAGAAATTACAAAAGGCACTATTTTTGTTGCGCACAATGTAAACTTCGATTACAATATAATTCATGCTGAATTTAAAAGTTTAGGATTTGATTTTAAAAGAAAAAAACTCTGCACCGTTCGTTTGACAAGAAAAATAATTCCAGGGTTACCTTCTTATAGCTTGGGTAACATTTGTGCCTCGGAAAAGATTCCTATAAACGGCAGACACCGAGCAAAGGGAGATGCTGAAGCTACTGTAGAGTTATTTAGACGGTTAATTTTAAGAGATGATAATTTTACAATCAACTCTTTTTTGAATCCGAAATCTAGACAAGCAACACTGCCGCCTCTTTTAGATAAAATAGTAGTAGATAAACTACCTGAAACATTTGGTGTTTATTACTTTAAAAATTTAGCCAAAGAAGTTATTTATGTTGGAAAAGCAAACAATATAAAACAACGTGTTATTAGTCATTTTTATGACAAGAAGAAAAAAGAACAGAACATGTGCTTAGAAACTGCAGATATATCTTTTGTAAAAACAGGCAGTGAGTTATTAGCTTTATTACTAGAGTCTTCGGAAATAAAACATATCTACCCTAAATTTAACAGAGCCCAAAGAAGAGCAGGAGAAGCTATTGGACTATTTTCTTATGAAGACCAAAAAGGAGTCATACATCTGGCTTATAATCGATTGAAATTAGCTCCGAATGCAATCATGAAATACTATTCAGTAGCAGAATGCAGAACTCATTTAGAATCTTTGTGTGCGGAATTTGAATTATGCCCAAAATACTGTCATTTGCAAACCAATGTTTCTAGTTGTTTTCATTTTCAGTTAAAAGAGTGTAAAGGTATCTGTTGTGATAAAGAAACTATTGAAGAATATAATAAAAGAGTAAAAGCAGCAATTAATTCCGTGGGTATTGGTGCTGAAAATTTAGTTATCAAAGAAACAGGAAGAACCAAAAATGAAGTGGGTTTTGCTCTGGTATTAGATGGTATTTATAAAGGTATTGGATATTTAGATATTAGTCAAGATGAAAGTTTAGAAAATCCAGAAGACTATCAATTTTTTGTTGAACCCAAAAAAGATAATAGAGATGTTCAAAGAATAATCACTTCGTATTTAAAAAAGAAAGAGAAATTAAAAGCAATTGAAAATGGAGAAATCAGCATATAAAATTCATATTGTTGGTGCAGGAATTAGTGGTTTAATTGCTGCCCAAATTTTAGAAAATCATGGCTATCATCCAACAATTATAGAGTCTTCTGCTACTGTTGGGGGTCGTGTTAAATCAGACCTTGTAGATGGTTATACTTTAGATCACGGTTTTCAAGTGCTCTTAACCTCCTACCCTGCAGCAAAAAAATATTTAGATTATAAGGCTTTAGACTTGCAAAAACTTTTACCGGGTGCAACTATTTTTAAACACGGAAAAGCACAAACTATCGGAGATCCTTTGCGTAATATCTCTTTATTATTTCCAACATTAAGATCTTCCATTGGAAAATTTTCTGACAAATTAAAAATTTTAAAGCTTAATACGATTTTAAAGAAAAAGAAAATAACTGTTATTTTTAAAACTGAAGAAAAAACAACACTTCAATATTTAAAAGACTTTGGTTTTTCTAATGATATAATTAAAGATTTTTTTACGCCTTTTTTTAGTGGCATTTTTTTAGAAACCGAATTAGAAACTTCTAGCAGAATGTTTGAATTTGTCTATAAAATGTTTGGAGATGGCTTAGCTGTAATTCCAAAAAATGGAATGCAAGCAATACCCAATCAATTAAAAAATAACTTAAAAAGTACTACTTTTAAATTCAATTCACTTGTAAAAGAAGTAAAAGACAAGCATATTATTTTAGAAGATGGTCATACTTTACAGAGTCATATTACCATTATTGCTACAGATGCTAGTCCTTTGATTTCAAACTTAAAGAACCAAGAGACTCAATGGAAAAGTTGTGATACCCTATATTTTCAGATCGAAAAAAGTGTAATAAATAAACCTTTAATTGGCCTGCTTGCTGATGAGGATGCACTCATAAATAATATTTTTTATCACACCAGTGTTGCAACTTTGAATAAAAAATCTAAAGGATTATTGTCTGTAACCGTTATTAAAAACCATCAATTAGAAGAAAACGAATTCATTAAAAAAGTAGTTGCAGAGCTGTATTCTAAATGCGCTATTAAAGATGTAACTTTCTTAAGAAGATATCAAATTAAAAAAGCATTACCCATGTTAACGAACCTTCAATATGAAATTTCGAGCACTGAAACAAAGTTGAAATCTACCATATTTTTAGCTGGAGATCAATTATTAAATGGCTCTCTAAATGCCGCGATGATCGCTGGCGAAAGAGCAGCAATGGGTGTAATACAAACTTTAGAAGATGGTTTAATTGTAGATGAATTAACATCTGAATACGCTTAAAATTAAATATCGAAATTTTTAGCAACAATATTCTTTATCTTTCTACTTAAGGATTTTAAAGCATTGTAGCTGGTATGTTCTAGCACAATAACAACTAGATCATCTTCTAAATATGTTGTAAGACCAGTACTAAATCCGTTCCATTTACCATAATGGTAAATACTATTTTTCTCTTTAGTATCTATTCTAAAACCAAAGCCATAAGGCACTTTTCTACCGTAGATTGTTTCTCCTTTGGTAAACATAAGTGCTAGTGACTCTTTTGAAAGCAGATTTCCTGAATTTAAGCCCTGTGTCCATTTAAATAAATCTTCTGCAGTTGTATATACATTTTTATCACCAACAATAGCGTCATTTACTGTACTACGAATTTTAACATGTCTCCAGCCTCTGTGCAATCGATACCCATCTAATTGATTCTCTCTAATAGAATCGTTTTCAAAACTGTATACATATGAATGTGTCATTTGTAATGGTTCAAAAATATTTTGTTTTAAAAAAGAACCAAAAGAGATTCCAGAAATTTTTTCAACAATTGAAGCAAGTACAAAGTAACCTGTATTAGAATAGTCAAAATTACGTCCAGGTTTAAAGAAACGCTGCACATTGCTTGTTGTTAGCAATTCCATCATCTCATTATTAGAAGGTGCCTTTTTCTGCTGCCACTTATGCTCTGCAATCCAAAAATACTTGGGTAAGCCACCAGTATGATTTAAAAGGGTTTTAATAGTTACATCTTTATATGGGAAATTAGGAAAGTAGGTATTTACGGTGTCTGTAAGCTTTAATTGATTTCTTTGTTGTAATAACATAATAGCCGCTGCAGTAAACTGCTTACTCACCGAAGCTAATTGAAATACAGATTCCTTATTTAAGAGCGTTTTCTTTTTAAAATCGGCTGTCCCTATCTGATTCTGATAGACTATTTTTTTATTTTTTGCTACTAGTACTGCACCGTGAAAATCATGTCTTTTATGAATGCGTTTTAACAGAGAGTCTAATTTAGAGCGTACTTTTGTAGTAGCCTTTTTAGGATAATGCACTACTAAATTAACAGGGACTTTTTCTAACTGCTCAGGAAGTAATTGTTCTGTTTCAACTAATGTATCTTTCGATGAAGAAGTATTAGATATGAATGAGAAAATACCTAAAAAAAAAAGGAATGAGAAAAATAGTAGTTGAGGGATTTTTTTTGAGTACAATTATCTAAGTTTAATACGCAATTTAGCAATCCTTTCTAGATATTCAATACGTTACTTGTCTTTTATATTAATTGAATACAAGTATAACTTTCAAAAAAAAATTAAAAGACACCATTAATTTATACAAAATAAGTTACTCCGTTTGGATCGATATCTCCTATTATTAAAATCAATAACGTAAGAATCAATCCTAAGATTCCAAAAACAAATAAAATACCAAAGATATCCAACATCTTTTTTTGTTTTGGAGACGGTTTGTGCTTTAATTTAAATTTTGTAACCATTATTTTATTGATCGTTAATTTTTTTGATGTATTATAAGTTTATTTTAGGTTTTAATAAATAAACAGATGAAAAAAAATTTATTATATTTGAATGTAAATTGTCACAAATGTACTTCTATGCTAATATTCGGCAAAGTTATGTAGTATTTTTTTTTTTGTAAAACATAATAGGTATACAAATGGTATACAAGTTTGTTGTGTTACAATTAATTTAGTTTTAAAAAAAAAATTAAAAACGTATAATTGGTTATCGTTTTTAAATTTAAATAGATGATAAAGATGCTAAAGATAAATAAAATAATTTTATGCTGTGTGGCTTTTGTTTCCATAACTGCAATATCTTTCGCTCAAGAAGATGACATCACTGTGTTTAGGAAAAAATTTAAAAGTTACTTTAGTACACAACCAGATAGTTCTTATTATTTTTTAAAAAAAATTCTTAAACAGCATGTTATCGAACCGGATTCAATAAAATCTAAGGATTTAAATAATGCAGCGTTGTACTTTATGTATCAAAATAAAAAAGACAGCTCAGTTATTTATTTTCAAAGATCATTGTCTATCGGTTCTGAAAAAAATAATATTGGAACCATAATAAATTTAGCTATTCTATATAAAAGAAACAGTCAGAATAATAAAGCTATCTCTTTGTTTGAAGACCTCTTGTCAAATAATTACCTAACAAACAAAAATAAAGGGAAAATTTATTCGCAATTGGCTTCTCTGTATAGTTTAAAAAATAATTTTAAAAAATCAAAAGAAAATTTTGAAAAAGCGTTGCCTTTTTTAAAGGATGCAGGATCCCTTAATGAGTTGGCTAATTATCAAAATAATTTAGCTAATTTCTATAAAAAAAATCAATTACACGACCTCGCATTGCCATTATACGAAAAGAGTGCTTCGTATCATTTAAGCATAAAAGATTATAGTTACTACTATCTCACATTAATAAATTACAGCAATTGTTTCCTAGAGTTAGATGACATTACTGGAGCTCAGAATATTCTAAATCGCATTCAACAAAAGCATCTACTTAAAGTAGAAAATTTACGTATTCTTGCAGGCTATTACAATTTAAAAGGAAATATTTTATTAAAGTCAAAAAAAAATAACAGAAAAGATAGTATTGGTTATCTTTTTAAAACGAGTTTTAACATCGCAAAAAAGCTTGAGACTAACGAAACTTTAGAGCTTCTTGATGATTATATTCGATACTTGTCAAGCGTTAATGATACCCTTAAATTAGAGGAAGAGTTTAAACGGATAGCAATAGATTCTATATACAAACAAGGAAGTTTAATTGACAAAACTTCCTTTTTAAAAACACTAGAAATCCTCAAAAAAAACGACTTCACAAAAGACTTATTGGCTAAAGAAAATTTATTTAAACTTTCGGAACGTTTAAATAAGAAAGTAAATAATGTTATTAAAACGGAGCTTCTCACGAGTACTAAAAATCTCAATTCATTAAAGACTCAAAATAGTTTAATTGAAGAAAAGAATAAATATCAAATATCATTTATACTTATTATAGCTACTTTTTCTTTTTTAGTATTGACTTTGGCTTATAAAAAAAGAACAAATATTTTAAATGCGTTAATTGGGGTAGAAAAGAAAAGTTTAAAATCTTATAAGGGTATCGCAAGAAAATCTAAAGCTATATTATCAAAAAAAATTATTGACTTAGATTTATTAAATCTGAATTTGCGCGAAGCACTAAATACGTTTAATTCAAAAGACAAAAGTGTAGATGAAAAGAATATGTACTGGAAAAATTTTATTATTAAGTTTAATGAAAGTAATGAATATTTCTCTAAGAACCTTATTAAAAAACACCCAAAATTAACTGCTAGAGATCTTGAGTTCTGTATGCTATTAAAATTAAACTTTACCATGCATGAGATTTCTCAAATTTTAAGCATTCAATACCGCAGTGTTATTATAAAAAAAGGGCGTCTTAAAAGAAAGCTTAATTTAGATAGTAAAGAGAGTATCCAGCAATATTTATTACAAGATGAGTAAGAGCTTGCTATTAATTAATAAACCAATCATCTTATAAAAAATGATTGGTTTAAATAAGTGACTCCAGCAGGGCTCGAACCTGCAACCGTCAGGGTCGAAACCTGATATTCTATCCAGTTGAACTATGGAGCCATAGTTATATTCAAAAAAATTAATTCATCAACAACTTCTTTACTAAAGTAGAGATTACTTTACCATCTGCTTGTCCAGAAAGAGCATTAGAAACAACACCCATTACTTTGCCCATATCCTTCATTCCTGAAGCACCTAATTTTGTAATGGTTACAGCTACAACCTTTTCAATTTCCTCTTCAGATAAAGCTGCTGGTAAAAATTGTTCTAAAACAGCTATTTCTGCCAATTCTGGATCTGCTAAATCTTGTCTATTTTGTGTTATAAAAATAGCTGCGCTATCTTTTCTTTGCTTTACTTGTTTCTGTATAATTTTAAGTTCTTGATCTGGCGTAATTTCTGCCTGAACACCCGTTGCTGTTTTGGCTAATAAAAAGGCAGATTTAACTGCTCTTAAAGCCTGTAAAGCAAGAGTATCCTTTGCTTTCATTGCTTCCTTCATTTTATCCATTACTTCTTTTTGCAAACTCATGTTTTCTTATTTTAATTAATTATTTTTTTTTCTTCCTTAAGTATAAAACATTTTTGCTATAATCTATAAATGCTTTTCCTCTTCGCAAAACATCTGCACCAATAATACCGTCTACTTCATTTGCATTATGATCCGTTAAAGCAGTATTTACATGCGATAGATCAAACAATACCAAATGGAATTTATGAGTCTTCCATTTTCCAATTTTTAAAATATTATTTTTAGAAAGTTGGGTTTCCATGTCTGTTGCGCCTGCTCCCGAAGCTTTTGTCTCACTCTCTTCGGCAATCAGATTGAAATTATCTATTGCGTTAAAATCTACACACGAATTAGAAGCACCTGTATCTAAAATAAAGCAACCTTTTACTCCATTAATTTTTGCTTTTAATTCTAAATGATTTGTTGCTAATCTTTTTAAAGGAATTTTAATATATTTCTTCTCCTTTAAAATTTTTTCTAAACGCTTCATATCAATTTATAAGATTCCAAAAATACAATATATATCATTCAGAAAATACTAACGCTTTAAAATTTCTTTCAGTTTATCTTTATAAATTGCAGAATCTCTGATGTTGTGATGTGTTCCCCTGTCAATTTCAACATATTCTTTTTTAATTGATGTAACGAGCTCTATTAAGTTTTTAGATTGCCTAAAAGAGGTTGTTTTATCTTCGTTCCCATGAAATATTGTTATCGGAGTCTTTACTTTCGTGATGTCTTTGTCTGTTCTAAATGCATACTTCAATAAAAAAGTTGGTGCAACTCTCGAATAGTACAACACTGCTTGTTTTAAATTGTAAAAAGGAGCTTCTAAAATCAATTCTTTTGGATTGTTTTCAGAGGCTATTCTTGTTGCAAACGTTGCTCCAAGTGAATATCCATACACCACAATATTTTCTTCTTTGTACTGCTTTTTTACATAATTATAAACAGACAATCCATCAGTATACATTTCTTCTTCATTGAAGTTTCCTGTACTTTTCCCGTAGTTTCTATAGTCAAAAACCAACACATCATAATTATATTCTAAAAGATACGCTACCCTATGCCCCCATTTTAATAAATTTCCGTAATTCCCATGACAAAATAGAACAACACCTTTTGGATTTTCTAATTTAAAATGCAGCGCGTTTATCTCCTGACCATCTTTTGTTTTTAGAAAAATCTCTTGAAAATTATTTGAAAATTTAAATGGAAATGCTCTTTGTAACTTTTTCCCATTCAAAAAAATCAACCGCTCCTGATAAGAATAAAGGAAACTACCAATTATCACTAAAATACTTATTAAAATAAAAAGATAAAAAAACAAATTCATTGCAATATTTTATAGTATAAAACTACTGATTTTTAGTGTATCAAAAAAACCGATTCATTTCTGAATCGGTCTTCTATAATTTAAAGTTTCTCAACCCTATTTAAGACGATAAAAGGCCTAACCTCCAAAATCATCAAAACGAATATTTTCATCTGCAAGACCAAAGTCTTCTCCCATTTTTTGAACTGCATTGTTCATTAATGGCGGTCCACAGAAATACAATTCGATATCTTCTGGTGATTCATGATGATCTAAATAGTTTTGGATTACACAATTATGAATAAATCCTATAAAACCATCTCCAGTTTCATCACTAATATCTTTCTTTACTTTCCAATTATCTACTTCTAACGGATCTGATAATGCAATGTAAAATTTAAAATTAGGAAAATCTTTTTCTAAAGCTCTAAAGTGTTCTAAGTAGAATAATTCTGCTTTCGAACGACCTCCGTACCAATAACTTACTTTTCTACCTGTTTTTAAGGTTCTAAATAAATGGTATAAATGAGACCTCATTGGTGCCATACCTGCTCCACCACCTACATATAACATTTCTGCTTCAGATTCATTAATGAAGAATTCTCCATAAGGTCCTGAAATTACACATTTGTCGCCTTTCTTTAAACCAAATATATATGAAGAAGCAACTCCTGGATTTACATCCATCCAACCACCCTTTGCTCTGTCGAACGGAGGTGTTGCAATACGTACATTTAACATAATTTCTCTTCCCTCTGCAGGATAAGAAGCCATAGAATATGCTCTTTCGATAGTTTCTTTGTTTTTCATAACCAAAGGTCTCAGTTTAAACTTGTCCCATTCGGCTTTAAATTTATCTGGTGAGTCATGCTCTTCAGGATGCGCTGTAATATCCATATCTGCAAACTTTACTTCACAAGGAGGTATTTCAATTTGTATGTATCCGCCTGCTTTGTAACCCATATCTGCAGGAATTTCTACAACAAATTCCTTAATAAAAGAGGCTACATTGTAATTTCTAACAACTACTGCATCCCATTTTTTAATTCCAAAAACCTCTTCCGGTATAGAAATATTCATGTTTTGTTTTACCTTTACTTGGCAAGCCAAACGTGCACCACTTTTTAATTCTTTTCTAGAAAAGTGAGGTAATTCTGTTGGTAGCGCTTCACCTCCACCTTCGTTTACATGACATTCGCATTGAATACATGTTCCACCACCACCACATGCAGATGGTAAGAAAATTTTATTACTTCCTAAAGTAGTTAACAACGTCTCTCCTGAAGCTACTTCTATTTCTCTTTCTCCATTAATCATAATGGTTACGGGACCCGATGGTGATAATTTTTGTTTCACAAACAATAGCAACGTTACCAATAACAAGGTTATTAATAAAAAGGCTGCAACTGTAGCGATCACTGTTCCTGACGTTCCTGCGGCTAAAATCATATTATTTTATAGTTTTAGTATTATTTGCTATTTCTTCTTTTTTCACTTTTTCTTCTACTTTTTCGATAAAAACTTCAGGCGCTGCAGCTGGCTTTACTTCTTCGTCTCCACCAGTTAACATTCCACCAAAACTCATAAAACCGATGGCCATTAGGCCTGTTATAATGAACGTAATTCCTAAACCTCTTAATGCAGGAGGAACGCTTGAATATCTAATTTTCTCACGAATTGCAGCAATTGCTAAAATTGCTAAAAACCAACCAATTCCAGAACCAACCCCATACGTTAATGCCAAGCCTAAAGAAGGGATTTCTCTAGATTGCATAAATAAACTTCCTCCTAAAATTGCACAGTTTACTGCAATTAATGGTAAAAAAATACCTAACGAATTGTATAATGATGGTGAAAATTTTTCAACAATTATTTCCACCAATTGCACCATAGTTGCTATGGTTGCAATAAACATAATAAATGATAAGAAGCTTAAATCGTAATCTGCATATTCTGGACCTAACCAAACCAATGCACCGTCTTTTAATATGTACTGATCTAACAACCAGTTTAGAGGCACAGTTACTGCTAATACAAAGATTACTGCAGCTCCTAAACCAACAGCAGTAGCTACTTTTTTAGATACCGCGAGGTAAGAACACATTCCTAAGAAAGTTGCAAATACCATGTTATCTATAAATATCGACTTGAAAAATAATTCTATATGTTCCATATTTTTGAATTTTTAGTTCTTAGTATTCTCTTACAAAAACTATCTACTAATTACTAACTTCTAATTTTCTTCTATTAATGATGTGTTTCTGCTACGTTGTATCCAAATAAGAATACCAACTACAATTAATGCCATTGGCGATAGTAACATAAATCCGTTATTCTCGTATCCTATTGCGTATAACCCTGTTTTTTCTATTGGATCTCCTAAAACTTTAAAACCTAATAAAGTACCAGAACCTAAAAGCTCTCTAAAGAAACCAACTGCGATTAAAATGACACCATATCCAACTGCGTTTCCGATACCATCTAAGAAAGCTCTCCATGGTCCATTTCCTAAAGCAAAAGCTTCAAAACGCCCCATAATAATACAGTTTGTAATAATTAACCCTACAAAAACAGATAGTGTTTTACTTAATTCGTAAGCAAATGCTTTTAGTACTAAATCTACAATAATTACTAAAGTAGCAACTACAATTAACTGTACAATAATTCTAATTTTTGAAGGTATAATATTTCTCATTAAAGAAATAACTACGTTTCCTAAACCTAATACAAATAGCACAGATACTGCCATTACAATAGAAGCTTTTAATTCTGCTGTAATTGCTAAAGCAGAACAAATACCAAGTACTTGAATAGTAATTGGATTATTATCGGCTAATGGGTCTGTAAGTAATGCTGCGTCTCTTTTTGATAAAAGTCCCATAAATTATTTTTTTAAATTTTTAAAGTAAGACACATATAACGATAAATCTTTCTTTATCATGGCAGAAACACCATCTCCGGTAATTGTTGCACCAGCAATTGCGTCTACTTCGTAATCTGTTTTATCTTCATTAACGGCATCATTATTACCTTTTTTTACGGTAATTCCTTTGAATACTCCTGCTTCTGTCATTAGGTGTTCTCCAATAAAATCATCCATAAAATAACGTTGTTTTATGTTGGCTCCTAAGCCTGGCGTTTCTCCTTTATGATCAAAATAAGCACCTTGTACTACCATATTTTCATCCATAGAAACATATCCCCAGATTGCATCCCAAAGACCTTTTCCTCTAATTGGTGCTACGTAAAATGTTTTACCTTCTTTTTCTCCAACAAATAGAGGCAACTTTCTTACTTTACCATCTTTTGCATTTGCTTGTTGTTTTTTAACATCAATTAAATATGCATCTTGACTTTCGGAAACTTTGTTTCCTTCTAAAACTAATTGTTTTTTGATGTATTTCTTAAATTCTGCACCTGCAATTTTTGTAGAAACAAAGTTTGCATTAGAGGCATCATTTTCATTTACACCCATCGCATACAAAATATTTTGCTGCTTTTCTATTCTCTCGTTTTCTTTGATTGCAGGCTTTAAAGACGATGCTAAAAAGGCTAACAAAGAACCAACAACGAATACCATTATTACAGCAAACATCATTGTATATCCATTACTATCTGTTCTCTTACTCATAATCAGGCAGTTTTAACTTTAGAACGATTTAATCTTTTCTTTACATTTCCTTGAACCACATAATGGTCTATTGTTGGTGCAAACACATTCATTAACAAAATTGCTAAGAATACACCTTCTGGATACGCTGGATTAAATACACGAATCATAATTGAAATAAAACCAATTAAAAAACCATAAATCCATTTTCCTTTATTTGTTTGTGAACCAGTAACCGGATCTGTAGCCATAAAAACAGCTCCAAATGCCAAACCACCAATAGTTAAGTGTTCCCACCAAACAGTGTTCATTAAGCCATAAAATTTACTAGATTCTGTAATAATATCTGCAGCAACCACTTGGTTAAATATTAAACCCATAACTGCTGCCCCTATAAATGTTGAAAGTATAATTCTCCAACTTCCAATTTTTGTAAAAATTAAAATAGCAGCTCCTATCAATATTAAAAAGGTAGAAGTTTCTCCAACAGAACCTGGAATGAATCCCATAAACTTATCGAATGTAGAATACATTACTTCTTGGTTTTGTGCATAACTACCTAAAATAGTTTCTCCTGAAATTGCATCGGCAGTTCCTGTTCTCTCAACAGCATCATAGACCCAAACCTTATCTCCAGACATCCAAGTTGGATATGCAAAAAATAAGAACGCTCTAATGGTTAAAGCCGGATTTAAGATATTCATTCCTGTTCCTCCAAATACTTCTTTACCAATTACAACTCCAAAGACAACTGCAACTGACAACATCCATAATGGTGTATCTACAGGTACAATTAATGGAACTAACATTCCTGTTACTAAATATCCTTCTTCAACTTCGTGCCCTTTTATAACTGCAAAAATAAATTCTACTAAAAGACCAACTCCGTATGAAACAATTACTAATGGCAATACTTTTATAATTCCAATCCATAGATTATCAAACGTAAAAAAGTTAGCCAATACGTCTGCTCTTAAAGAGTTGTCGATGGCTGCGTAATGTTGATAACCTGCATTGAACATTCCAAAAAGCAAACAAGGTATTAAAGCCATAATTACAATATTCATTGTACGCTTTAAATCATCTGCTGCCTTAATATGAGTTCCTCCTGCATGAGTAACTTCATTTGGTAAATATAAAAAAGTATGGATTGCGTTAAACGCAGGTGCCATTTTGGTTCCTTTATATTTCTCTTTTAAATTGTGTAAGTTTTGTTTTAAGCTCATAATCTTATCCTAATTCTTCTCTCATTAAATCTAAACCTTCTCGAATTATCTTTTGGTGAGGTTGTTTAGATACACAAACAAATTCTGTTAAAGCAAAATCTTCTGGTGCAACTTCATAACCTCCTAAAGCCTCCATTTCATCTAAATCTTTATACATAAATGCTTTTAATAATTGCATCGGATAAATATCTAAAGGAAATACCTCTTCATAAGAACCTGTTACTACAAAAGCTCTATGCTCACCATTTGTATTGGTATTTAAGTCATATTTTTTCTTTGGTGTTAACCAAGAAAAAGTCAATGCTCTAGAAGTAGATATTTTATTGAAAATTGGTTTGTTCCATCCAAAAAATTCATAATCGTCTCCTTCTGGTATTGCTGTTATTTGATTGTCATAATAACCCAAAAACTCTTCTGCTTTTACTTCCTTTCCAGAAAGTACGTTTCCGCTGATAATTCTTGTATTGTCATCATTTAAGTTATTGGCAGTCACATCTGCAATTAAAGCTCCTGATATTGCAGTCACATATTGTGGCTTGCTAAACTGAGAACCTGTTAAAGCAATTGTTCTGCTTACGTTTAGTTTTCCAGTTAAAAGCAACTCACCAATAACCACTAAATCTTGTGGTGTAATTACCCAAACAACTTCGCCCTTATTAATAGGATCTAATTTTGCTATTTGCGTACCTACATTTCCTGATGGATGTGGCCCTGAAACCTTGTGTAATTCTATGCCTGTTAAATTAGCCAAAGGAGAAGTAGTATTTGCCCCAACTGAGACGTGCACTAAACCTTCTGTTAATTTAGAAAAAGCTGTTATTGCCGCTTGCAATTCTGCTTCCTTTCCTGCTAAAGTATATTCTAAATCAGCTGCTAAAGGTGCACTTGCATAGGCAGAAATAAAAATTGCTTTTGGTGCTTGATTCGGATTTGCAACAACATCATATGGACGTTGCTTTACAAATGGCCAACAACCTGAAGCAAATAAATGATTCTTAACTTCTTCTGCAGACATTGCATCTGCATCTTTAACTCCAAAATCTTTATAAACTTGCGTTGCATCTGCCGCAATTTTTACTGCTAGTACTTTTCTTCTTGCTCCGCGTATTACCTCTGTAACTTTTCCAGAAACAGGACTTGGAAATAAAATGCGCTCGTCACTTTTTGAATAAAAAAGTGTGTCTCCTGCTTTTACCTCTGCTCCCTCTTTGGCTACAAGTTTAGGCGTAATTCCGTGAAAATCTTCTGGCTTTACTGCGTAAACACTGCTTTGAGAACTCTTAGTAGTGTTTTTTTCGGCAACGCCAATCAGCTTAATATCTAAGCCTTTTTTAATACGAATGTCTTTTGACATAGTAAATTGGAATGTTTAGTTATCTAAAAAAATCATGCAAATTTAAAGATTTTGTGAATGAGGACTGATATAATTAAGCCTTAATCTTAGTTAAATATTCTTATTTATATTTATTCTAAATAATTTTATTTAAAAAAACAAAACACCTTTTTTCAAAAAAATAATACGAATTACTAAAGCCTTAGAAATGGTCTCTAAAAAAATCATATTCTTTGAATTTAAGTACATTTTATCTTGATTCATTAATTTATAATAAAAACAGTTATCTTATTTATAAAGAACTATGTATCTATTAATTTTCCTATTTTTGATAAATATCCACAATAAAAAATGCAAAAAAAAATAACTTGGCTTTTATTAATTTTAATTACTTCTTTAAATGCACAAAATATAAAGTCCATTCAACTAAGACCGCTGCAGGAAAATGTTTTTACGGCCATAGTTCCTCTAGGAACTGTCTTAAAATTGTCTTTTGATGATTTAGAGGCAGATAGCAAAGAGTACCAATATAAAATAGAACACATGACACATGATTGGCAAAAAAGCAGATTGCTTTCGAGTCAGTTTATAAATGGTTTTGACCAAAACACTATTATTAATGTTACTAATTCTTTTAACACACTGCAAAATTATAGTCATTATTCTGTTACAATACCAAACATAAATACTGTAATTACCAAAAGCGGTAATTATCTTTTATCTGTTTTAAATAGCTATGATGATGTTGTGTTTACAAGGAGGTTTGTACTGTATGAAAAAAAGACAATAATAGGAGTTTCTGTAGATAGAAGCAGAAATATAAAGACAGTAAAAACCCAACAAACAGTCCAGTTCTCTGTAAATCATCCCAGTATTAGAATAAACAATCCGAACCAAGAAATACATGTTACTATTATTAAAAATAATAATTGGAATGAAATCATAAACAAGATACAACCTACTTTTTTTAAACCAAATCAATTATTATACACCTATACAAATAAGACAAATTTCTGGGGAGGAAATGAGTACCTAAATTTTGACAGTAAAATTATTAGAAATAGAAGCTTAAACATTGTAAAAATCACAAAAGAAGATGTCTTCAATCATTATTTATATCCTTCTATGTATAATCCTTTTATAGCATACACGTACAGCCCAGACATCAATGGCCAATTTGCGATTAGAACCTTAGAAGGCAATGACAACAATACAGAAGCAGATTACGCTTTAATGCATTTTACATTAGAAGTAGCCAAACCGTTTAAAGAAAAAGAAGTATATGTTTATGGTGCTTTTAATAACTTTTCTATTTCTAACGAAAATAAGATGCATTATAACCCTAAAAACCAAACCTACACTGCACAAATATTACTAAAACAAGGTTTTTATAATTATACTTTTGCAACCATTGGCAAAGACAATGTTATAAATACAAATGAAATTACTGGTACTTTTTTCCAAACTGAGAATGAATATACAGTACTTGTATATTATAAACCTAATGGCGGTTTATATGACCGTGTTATTGGCGTTGGACAAGGATATTTCAATCAAAATAGATAATTAGAAATTTGATTTGTAAATACAAATCAAAAAAGCTATATTTACTAACGTATGATTCAACAAATTACTAAAGGCATAAAAATATCTGTAGAAACAAACTATAACGGCACCAGTTATAGGGATAATAAACTGTACTATATTTTTTCTTATACCATCTCAATAGAAAACAGAAGTTCAGAAACCGTGAAGTTAACGGATAGATTCTGGATAATTTATGACTCTTTAAACGGAACAGAAATAGTGAGTGGAGAGGGTGTTGTTGGCCAAACACCAACCTTATTACCGGATGATAATTATACGTACAAATCTGGTTGTTTTTTAGAATCTAACCTCGGTGCAATGAAAGGTTTTTATACAATGATAAATTTAGAAACCTACGAACAATTTAAAGTATATGTTCCTACTTTTCAATTATCGATCCCTGTCTTATTAAACTAGAAAAAACACAAATAATAACTGACTTTTAAACAGTTACTAAAATTTAGACACTTCAATATTTTACAATTCTATTAAGTTTATTATAAATTATCTTTAAGATACTTAATGAAAAATAAAGTCGCTTTTTAATAAAATTCATTACTTTTGTCCAACTTTGGGATGATTTCTTTCCCACGCTGAATTTTCGGGTCTTCGAAAGGATAAAGGTAGAATAGGAATGGTTATTTAATTATAAACATTTAAAACGATTACAAAATGGCAAGAGGATTTTTTAATGTTCCAAAAGCAGTGAACGAACCCGTAAAAGGATACGCTCCCGGTTCTCCAGAAAGAGAAGAAGTATTGACTACCTATAAAGCAATGTTTAACAGCAATATTGATGTGCCAATGCATATTAATGGGAAAGAAGTTAGAACAGGAAACAAAAAAAATATTACACCTCCTCATGATCACAAACATGTAGTTGGGCAATACCATACTGCAGACAAAAAACATATAGATGAGGCAATTGCAACAGCCTTGGCTGCCAGAGAGGCTTGGTCTAGCGTTTCTTGGATGGAACGTGCTTCTATCTTTTTAAAAGCTGCTGAATTATTAGCAGGACCTTATAGAGCTAGAATGAATGCTGCAACAATGCTTGCACAATCTAAAAACGTATTTCAAGCAGAAATTGATGCTGCGTGTGAAATGATAGATTTCTTTAAATTTAACGTAGAGTATATGACTGATATCTTTAAGGATCAGCCAGCATCTTCACCAGGAGTTTGGAACAGAGTTGAATACAGACCTTTAGAAGGTTTTGTATATGCAATTTCTCCTTTTAACTTTACATCTATTGCTGCAAATTTACCTGCATCTGCTGCTTTAATGGGAAATGTTGTTGTTTGGAAACCTTCAGATCATCAAGCGTATTCTGCACAAGTAATTGTAGATTTATTTAAAGAAGCTGGTTTACCAGATGGGGTTATAAATGTAGTTTACGGAGATCCTGTTATGATTTCTGATACTGTATTAGCGTCTCCAGATTTTTCTGGGTTACACTTTACAGGATCCACGCACGTTTTCAAAGAATTATGGAAACAAATTGGAAATAATATTCACACATATAAAACATACCCAAGAATTGTTGGAGAGACTGGTGGAAAAGATTTTATCTGGGTACACAATTCATCAAACCCTTTACAAGTTGCTACGGCAATGACAAGAGGAGCTTTTGAGTACCAGGGTCAGAAATGTTCTGCTGCTTCACGTTCTTACATTCCTGCTTCACTTTGGCCAGACGTTAAGAAGCATTTAATTGTACAAGCAAGTGAATTAAAAATGGGGTCTCCAGAAGACACTTCTAACTTTGTAAATGCAGTAATACATGAAGGTTCTTTTGATAAAATTGCAAGCTATATAGATGCTGCAAAAACAGATAAAGACGCAGAAATTATTATTGGTGGAAATCATGATAAGTCTGTTGGTTACTTTATTGAGCCAACAGTAATTGTTAGTAATTCTCCAAAATATGCAACGATGACTACTGAGTTATTTGGTCCAGTAATGACTGTGTATGTATATGAAGATGCAGATTGGGAAGCTTCTTTAAAGTTAGTTGATGAAGCTACAGAATATGCATTAACGGGGGCTATCTTTTCTAAAGATAGATATATAGTAGAGAAAGCTTCTAAAGCGTTAGAAAATGCGGCAGGAAACTTTTATATTAATGACAAGCCTTCTGGTGCAGTTGTTGGTCAGCAACCATTTGGTGGAGCGAGAGCTTCTGGTACAAATGACAAAGCTGGTTCTGCACAAAACTTATTACGTTGGACTTCTGTTAGATTGATCAAAGAAACTTTTATTTCTCCTGAAGATTATAAATATCCTTTTTTAGGATAAATCACAAATAAATATATTTTAAAAAGCCTCATCTATTTATAGATGAGGCTTTTTTATTAAAGGTCTTTTTCCAATGAGTGCTTTTTACCAAATAACTAATAAATCAGTATTTATTAATATTTTCAATTTAGGCTCAGTGTAAATAAATAACCCTGGTAATAATTTTGTAATTTTTAAACCTCAAAGAGGTTCTTGATAATCAAGGATCTCAGGTTAAAAAAAAAAATCGGACTTTCTAAAGTTCGATTTTTTTATAATTTTTAGTCTTTGGTATTTAGTGTACCTAGTCAAAGTCTTGGTTTTGACCAGCTATAACATATTGAGCATTGTATAAAACTTTTCCTGAATCATCTACTAACATTGCTAAAATACCTGTATTTTCAGGCACTAAAACATCATAAGAACTAAGGTCTACGCTATATGATTTCTCGTGCACCCCTGCAGTAGATGTTGTTGGATCTCCCATTACATCAGTAGCAGCATATCGTAAAACTCCATTATGTTCAAAATCAACAATTGTACTTACTCCACTTGAACCTACTCCACCGTAATAACTAGTGTAATTAATTTGATTAAATAATATTCCATCTTCTAATACATAAACAACTAATTTAACATCAGTCATGTTCTCTAAAAACCCTTGGTAAACTTTAAAATCTAAAACTGACCCAGTCAATGAAGACTCAATTGCTAAACCAACATTTACAGTTCCTTCTGCTGCATTTAAAGCCTGTTCTATATTCCCCTGCCATTTATTTGCCCTATCTATATAAGCCGTAGGAAAACCTGTAATAATATATTCTTGTTCCAAAGCACTACCAAAACTGTTAGCCATTTGATCTCTGTTGTGAACACCAACTACAAAAACTTTGTCAGTTTGCTCTTCAACAAGACTTGCAGCATAAGATAATCTTGGGCACCACCCACACCATGTACCTGTAAAATCTTCAACTACTGCTTTTTTAGAAAAACTTGAAGGAAGAGTAGCGGTAATAACAATTTTATTGCTGACTAATGATTCGTATGAAGAGGTAGCTTCATAAGTCTTTGCTTGCAAAGGCACAAAAGTACTACCCGAGATTGAATTACCGTCTATAAGGATAACGGATTGAGATGTAATATTTACATCTTCACTATCTACAACAGTAAAAGTAACAGTCTCCCCTACTTGGATAGTTGATTTATCTGAAGTAATACTAATAGAAGGTGTTTCTTCTGAAAGTGATGAACAACTAGATAAAACCGAA
>Ga0209092_10000254_pt1 | contig 51036 bp, 45 predicted proteins | sample FraStrMetagenome_FD_187446 | JGI IMG/M metagenome (GOLD analysis project Ga0209092, IMG submission 187446) | Marine eukaryotic phytoplankton communities from Arctic Ocean - Fram Strait ARC3M Metagenome (SPAdes) (version 2) | ecosystem: Environmental > Aquatic > Marine > Oceanic | place: Fram...
CTGTTCTCCGTCTTCCTGCTGTTCTCCGTCTTCCTGCTGTTCTCCGTCTTCCTGCTGTTCTCCGTCTTCCTGCTGTTCTCCGTCTTCCTGCTGTTCTCCGTCTTCCTGCTGGTCACCTTCTTGCTGTTGGTCTTGACTTTGCTTAAGAGAATAGGCCAAATTCAGATTGTATCGTGTTTCTGAATCGGTGGGGTCGTGCCTCAGGGATTGCTGGTATGCACCAATGGCCCCTTCCACATCTTGGTTGCCCATCAGGACGTTGCCGACGTTGTTCCACGCATCGGCCTTGATGTTCGCGTCGGGTGAAGAGGAAGCGGCCCTTTGAAACGCGCGCAAGGCGTCTTCATTTTTCCCTGCCGACGCCAACGCCATTCCCTGGTTGAGCGCCAATTGGCCTGAAGGTGCTCCTGTCCAGCTCTCTGCCGTTCGGAACAAGCTGTCGGCCTCAGCAAAAGACCGCTTGGCCATGGCTTCGGATCCCGCCACAGCTTGCGCCTTTGTTCCAGGGGTGTTGCTTTGCGCCTGAAGGCTTAAGCAAGGCGCAATCAAGCACAATGCCATCCAAGCCTTTCTTCCCGAGAACAATGCGGCCTTGGTTGGCCAAATTCCCTCTACGAGAAGCAAAAGGAATCCCAAAAGGAAAAACAAAGGATATTGGTGCTCGTAGTCTGTGTAAGAGACGGTGGTGCCTTGTGCGGTGTTTAGGCCCTCTAAACTTGTGATGAAGGGGCTGAGGTCAACAAACCCTTGATTGGCGCGGACGTAGGTTCCCTTTCCGGCTTCCACCATGGCCACCAGCATTCGCTCGTCTAACGTGGATACGATGGGTTGACCTGTCTCATCTGTTTTATAGCCATTTGAGCGGCCATAACGGTCATATTCAGGAATCGGACCTCCTCCATCGGAAGCCATGCCAATGGCGTGGACCAGGATGCCGGAATTGGCGGCATCTGCAGCACGAGCCAGAGCATCGTCTTCGTGGTTTTCTCCATCAGTGATGATCAAGATGACCTTACTGGCTTGACTCTCTTCGTCGAAGGAGTCCGCGCACAATGCGATGGCGCGCCCAACAGCGGTGCCTTGCAGGGGGATCGATTCAGGACTCGCGGCGTCCAAAAACAGCTTGACCGCGGCCAAATCCAAAGTCAAGGGGGCTTGCACATAGGCGTCTCCGGCGAAGACCACCAAGCCGACACGGTCTCCATCCAATTGTTTGACAATGCGTTCTACCGTTCGCTTGGCCAGGTCTAGCCGAGACATGCTCAAGTCTTCAGTGAGCATGGATTTGCTCACGTCCATCGCCACCATGATGTCCACACCTTGGGACTCTACTTCCTCCATTCGGGTTCCCCATTTGGGGTCGAGCATGCCCAGAGCGAGCATGGCGATGGCCGTGCGCCAGACGAGAAATTTCCAAACATTGCGACGAGGCCGAGCGTCTGGCCACAAAGAAGCGCTCAAATTCAAATCCACAACCGACGTCATTTTGATTTGTTTCCAGCGGTAGTGGCGCGCAAACAAAGCGAGTCCGGCAACGGGAATCAATAGGACGGGCCATGCTTCGGGTTGATGCAAATCCAATTGAGGTGCAGCCTTTTTGAGCAGGATGGACAAGGCACCCAAAGCTGCCCAGAATGCCACTTCAAACAGAATCAGCCCTGTGATGTGGGCAAACACCTTGTATGTGGTCAGCTGCTTCACGGGAGACTGCGAATAAAAACATGACGAACAATGGCTTCTAGCCCCAGACACATGAGCGCCATCCAACCCAAAAGTGGAAACTCCTCGGTTTTCTTGTTGTACCGGAAAACGTTAAACCGGGTCTTCTCTAAAATGTCGATTTCAGTGTAAATCTCCTTCAATTTCTCGCCGCTGGTAGCACGGAAGTAACGGCCACTGGTCTCTTGGGCAATGGCCTTGAGGGAAGCCTCATCAATGTTGACTTCAACCCAATCATAGATGTAGCTGCCATCTGGGCGCTGTCGAACCGGACTTTTTGCTTTTCCCACGGTTCCGACGCCAACGGTGTAAACACGGATGGATTCAAGCCTGGCCAATTGGGCCGCATCCAGCGGTTCGATTTGTCCGGCGTTGTTTTCCCCGTCGGTGATGAGGATCACCACCTTGCTCTTGGCGTCGCTCTTTCGCAAGCGGTTGACCGCCGTTGCCAGTCCCATCCCAATGGCAGTTCCTCCTTCTACCCTCCCTGTTTCTAAAGCGTCGAGGCCATCGATGACCACGCGGTGATCTGTGGTCAGCGGCACTTGAGTAAAGCTTTCACCCTCGTATACGACAACGCCAACGCGATCATAAGGCCTGTCTTCTACAAAGGCTTTGGCCACTTCTTTCGCGGCCTCGAGGCGGTTGGGCTTGAAGTCCTTGCTCAACATGCTTGCAGAAGCGTCCATGGCCATCACAATGTCGATGCCTTCCCGTGTCATGTTTTCAATGCTGGATGAGCTTTGGGGGCGGGCAAATGCCGCCACAAGCAGGCCCAAGCCGAGTGTCCGAAGAAAGTCGGGGGTCAACGGAATCCACTGGTCTCGTCTTGGAGGGCGCAAGTCCAAGTGATGTAAGTTGATTTGAAACGTGGGCGTTTCTATGGGGAGTAAAATCCGCCACATGCTCCAAGCAATGGCCAGTGTACCCCACCAAAAGGCATCGGGCGCAGCCCACTCATACTTGCCGTTAAAGGCAAAGAAAGTCACCGTGAGAATGACCCAAGCTGATAGTTGCACTGCACCTTGTCGGAGGTGGGTTTGGGCCTTCGCACCCTGACTGGCATCACCCATGTTTGGAACGGATATCGGGTGATGATGCTTGCGAATTGTCAGGGCTCTCGTGCATGTTGGGTGCGGTACGTTCGACCCACTGAATGGCACCTTGTATGGCGTTCACGTGGGCGTCATGGCCCATCGTTTGTTTGGCAAATTTGACCAAGTCAGATTGCCGAAGAAGTCGGGTTAGCCAGAGAACATCTGGGGGATCGATTCCGCGCGTGGCGCTTTCGTTCAATTGCGATGTGAGTTCTTCAGTTGCGCGCTCAAGTGCTTTGATGCCAAAGGTGCCTTGCAAGTGAAGGCGAACGGCCTCTGAGAGTTGAGCTTGGGATTCTTTTCCGCTGCCTGTGGCCCAAGGTTGGGAGTCTTGGAGGTGGTAAAGCATTCTCAGGGCGACAACATGGGCGGGCTCCTGCGGTTCCGCTGCTTCTTCTGGTGTTGTGTTGAACCGGCTTCGGGCGTTCCATTTTCGGATGCCCCAAGCCAGGAGGCCAGCCGCTGCCAATGTCCCGATAATCCAGGGCAAAACGTGGAGAAGACGTTCCCACCAGCTCCACGCAAAGGGCCGGTACCCCTGCAAAGGCATGGGAGCAGGGTTGGTTTCGAAGGTGGCCAATCCCACTTGCATGAGAAAGGGTGAGCTTGAAACAAGGGGGCCTTCTGAGGGTGTCAGTTTGAATGGCTCGATGACTTTAAGTCCAGTGTCCCATGCCAAAACGACCAGGCGCTGAGACCGCCGGATTCCGGCTTCCATCTCTGGAGATGTTGTGCTGTCCAAAGTTCCGACAGACAGGATTTCCCAACCTTGGGAGAGTGTGTCTCCCGGCTGAAATTCAGGCCATGCCCAGTGTTGTCCGCCCAGCAGGGACTCATCGGACGTTAGGGTCAGGGCGACAGGCTCGCCCAAGCCAACACTGTCCCGCTCGACTTGGAGGTTGAGTGCAGCCGTTTGGGCGTTTAATCCAAACGAGAAAAGCCATGCAGCAATGAAGAAGAGCCCTCGAGAGTCAGCCACGGCGATCAAACAATTGCATGAGTGGTTGGACATAAGGTCGGTCCGTGCGCAACATCGCGTGATCGACCCCGGAGCGTTTCATGTAGCCTTCAATGTCTTCTTGATGCTCGCGAACGGCTTTCTCGTATCGCTTTCGCCAACGCAGTGATCCCGTTCCAATGTGATTGAGGCGAGCGGATTCGGGATCCCATCCGGCCAGCCAACCCAACTTGGTGGCTTGGCCTTCTATGGCGTCGTGAATCTGAAGTGCGACCAAGTCATGGCGGCGGGATGTTCTTTTGAGGATGTCCTCAAAACCTCGGTCTTGAAGATCGCTGATCAAGAAGGCAATGGTCCGCTTTTTCATGGCCCTCCCAAAATGCTCAAGGGCGGTTGAGATGTCCGTTCCGCGCCCCTCAGGTTCGATGTCGATCACTTCTCGGATGATGCGCAGAATGTGACTGCGTCCCTTTTTTGGAGGAATGAACCGCTCCACGCGATCAGAGAAGAGCAAGGCTCCGATTTTGTCGTTGTTCTGGCCTGCTGAAAAGGCGAGAACGGCAGCGAGTTCAGCAGCGAGTTCACGTTTGGTTGCCCCACGGCTCCCAATTTTTCCCGAGGCGCTCACGTCGATTAAAAGCATCGCAGTCAACTCGCGCTCTTCTTGGAAAACTTTGACATAGGGCGCTCGCATCCGGGCTGTGACGTTCCAGTCGATGGTGCGGATTTCGTCTCCGTGCTGATAGGCACGATTTTCACTGAACGCCATGCCGCGCCCTTTGAAGGCACTGTGGTATTCTCCCGAGAAGACTTGATTGCTCAGCCCTCGGGCACGCAGTTCAACCCTGCGCACGCGTCGAATCAGCTCTGCGGCTTCCATCTCAAGGGACTTGGACTTGATCGAGTATTTCGGTGACGATTTGTTCTTGACGAATGTCTTCGGCCTCGGCTTCGAAGGTCAGTCCAATGCGGTGGCGCAGAACGTCCATAGCCACAGCGCGAATGTCTTCGGGGATAACATACCCGCGGTGAGCCATAAATGCACGAGCCTTGCCAGCCAAGGCCAGACCGATTGACGCCCGAGGGGATGCACCAAAGCTGATGAGGGGGGCCAGGTGACCCAGTCCATGGTTTTCTGGTCGCCGCGTGGCATGGACCAGATTCACGATGTAGCGTTCCACCTTTTCATCCATGTACACCTCTCGAACGAGTTCACGCGCTGTTCGAATTTGTTCTGGTTTTACGACGGCATTGACTTTGGGCTTGGGCCCCGATGCCACTTGAGAGCGCAAGATTTGCTGCTCGTCTTCTGGTGTAGGGTAGTCAATCACCGTTTTGAGCAAGAACCGGTCGACCTGAGCCTCTGGCAAGGGGTATGTTCCCTCTTGCTCTACCGGGTTTTGCGTGGCCAAGACAAGGAAAGGTTGGGGCAGGGGAAAGGTTTCTGCACCAATGGTCACTTGGCGCTCTTGCATGGCCTCTAGCAGCGCGCTTTGGACTTTCGCGGGGGCCCTGTTGATTTCATCCGCGAGAACAAAATGAGAGAAAATCGGGCCTCTGCTGACGGTAAAAGCCTCCTCCTTTTGATTGTAGATCATGGTGCCCACCACGTCGGCAGGCAGCAAGTCTGGTGTGAATTGGATTCGGTTGAAATCCACAGCCACCGCCTGGCTCAAAGTGTGAATGGCCAGGGTTTTGGCCAGGCCAGGAACCCCTTCTAACAACACATGACCATCGGCGAGTAGGCCGATTAACAGGGTGTCGACCATGTTTTTTTGTCCAACCACCACCTTTCCAACTTCGTGGCGAAGAGGGTCTACAAATGCGCTGGCGGCTACAATGCGTTCGGTGAGGGCTTGAATGTCAGGGTGTCCATTCTGAGGGGCCTCAACAGAGCTTGATAGGGGTTGGCTTTCCATGGGGTACAGCTGTCGAATGATGGGCGGACATAAAAACCGCGAAGAACTTCAAAAATAGACCCGAGTCTTTGAGGTGTTTGGGTGTGTGCCGGTTAAAAGATGTTGGCCATCTTGTTCCCATGACTTTACAAGACGGTTTAAATGCGGTTGGAAAATTCCATACCACGTTTGGTATGCGGGTAGAAAAGCAGCCCAAAATGAACATCCCCGAGGGGGAAATGGACCTTCGCCATCGGTTGATGGCCGAGGAGAATGATGAGTATCTCGAGGCAGTGAAGGCAGGAGACATGGTGGAAGTTGCAGATGCGCTTGGCGACATGTTGTACATCTTGTGTGGCACCATTCTTACCCATGGCATGCAAGACGTCATGTCCGATGTTTTCCAGGCCATTCAGGATTCAAACATGTCCAAATTGGGCGCCGATGGAAAACCCATCTACAGGGAAGATGGAAAGGTGATGAAGGGGCCTCACTACTTCAAGCCGGACATTCAAGGTGTTTTGCAACGGGCCGGAGCTTTGCCACTTCAATCGATGGAAGAATGAACGCGTGGATAGTCAAACGTGCGGAAGCGGCCCTGTCCGCCGCGAGAGAGGGGAATCCAAAAGCCATGGATCGGCTCATGCGCGTCGCGCTGCCATTCAATAGACCGCATCGAATCTCCGTTGCGGCGGTGACTCCTGATGCGGTTGAGGTGGGGCTCCCGTGGCGACGTTCAAATCAGAATCACCTCGGAGGAATGCATGCTTGTGCCATCGCCACGGCTTTGGAGTTTGCTTCTGGGGCATCGGTCATGATCGAAGTGGGGATGCGGGATTACCGCATCATTATGTCTAGAATCGAGGTGGACTATCTGGCCAAGCCAAAGGGGAACTGTGTGGCCAAGGCTTCAAGAAACACGCCGGAAGTCAAAGGACTTTCCGGCGTGCTGGAAGGGGAGGGCGTCGCGCGCATCACCCTCGTTTCGGACTTGTACGACGCCCAGGGCGACCATTGCGCCCAAGCTCATGTCCACTGGCATCTTAAGGTGTGGGGGGGACGCTCCTGATTGCCAGTTCAGGGCGGATGCGCTCGTACCCCGTCAGTGCCCAGCGTTCTCCGTCAAATTGAGCGGTAAGGGCAAGGTCGCCCTGAGATTTTCCCAGCCGCACGTAATCGGATCCGATGTAGCCACGGACTTTTCCGATGCCCGGCACTTCGACCAAAACGGGGGTCCATTCTACATCGTCGCGGCTGACTTCCCAGCGGGTGTGGTCAATTTTTCCGGGCAACAAACCTTGGTCGAGCATGGCAATGATGTCTCCACCACTGCCCGCCTCGCGGCGCAACTTGACGCGGTTGCCCAAGATGTCCAAGTGGTGTGATCGCCCTTTGGCTCTGGCATGAAGGTTGACCATCGTGCCGTCTTGATTTGTTAGTGCAAATCCATCGGCAAAACGGGCAATGTCCCTTCCGACCTGCGTCCAACCAAAGCGTGTGGCTTCAGGACCAAATAGTTCGCTGAACCCCACTGGAGAGCAGCCTGTTTCGGACACAATTTGTGTGGCAAAGCAATCTTGAATTCTTTGCGGATCTCCACTTTTGGCCTCCAGTCGGACGTGGTGGATAAAGTGGTCAAAGTCGCGCAGGTCTTGGGGCAAGGCGAAAGCGGCAGCAGGGAAAGCCAATAAAGTCAAGGCTGTAGCGGTGCGCTGAAGAGATGGAAATGAGGCCATAAGGGGCTTGTTCTGTTTAGTATTGGACGGGGTCGATCCCCCTCTCTGTGCATACAATGCCGAATGGACATCCCTTGGTATGAGGTTGTGCCCAATGGCATGGGGATTTGGCATCCTTTTGGAATTGAGAAAGGGGGAAGGTGGGGATTACCTTTGCCGCGAATCCAGCTCGAATGATCAACATCACTCTCCCTGACGGCTCAGTAAGGCAAGCCGAAGAAGGTGCAACAGCCATGGACGTGGCGCGCGGCATCAGTGAAGGGCTTGCCCGAAACGTCCTTGCAGCCGAAGTCAACGGTGCAGTCCAAGACGCACAACTGCCCTTGGAAGGGGATTCAGCCTTAAAGCTGTTGACCTGGGGCGATGAGAATGCCCAAAGCACCTTTTGGCACAGCGGTGCCCACTTGATGGCTGAAGCCTTAGAGTCGCTTTATCCCGGCGTGAAGTTCTGGGTCGGGCCCTCCATTGAAGGGGGATTTTACTATGACGTGGATTTCGGAGACCATGTATTCAGCGATAAGGATTTTCCTGTTGTCGAGAAAAAGATGCTTGAATTGGCCAAGCAGAAGAGTGAATTTGTGCGCAGACCGGTTCCCAAGTCCGAGGCTTTGGCTTACTTCAAGGAAAAGGGAGATGAGTACAAACTGGATTTGCTTGAGAACTTAGAGGATGGGACCATCACCTTCTATACCCAAGGAGAATTCACAGACCTCTGCCGAGGTCCGCACATCCCCCACACAGGCCACATCAAAGCGGTCAAGCTTCTTGCAGTGGCGGGTGCCTACTGGAAAGGAGACGAGTCAAAAAAGCAACTCACTCGGATTTACGGCATCGCATTCCCAAAGAAAGCGCAGCTGACAGAGCACCTCGAATTGCTCGAGCAAGCCCGTCTTCGCGACCACCGGAAACTGGGCAAAGAGCTGGATTTGTTCGCCTTTAGTGAGAAGGTGGGGCAGGGCTTGCCTTTGTGGTTGCCAAAGGGTGCGGATCTCCGGATGCGGCTCGAGTCCTTCTTGAAAGATGCCCAACGAAAAATGGGGTACGAGTCGGTGATCACACCGCACATTGGCAACAAGGAGCTTTACGTGTGCAGCGGTCACTACGAGAAGTACGGAGAAGACAGTTTTCAGCCGATCAAAACCCCAGCCGAAGGCGAGGAGTATTTGCTCAAACCCATGAATTGCCCTCACCACTGTGAGGTATACAAGAGTCGCCCAAGGAGTTACCGTGATTTGCCTGTGCGATTTGCGGAATTCGGAACCGTATACAGATACGAGCAAAGCGGAGAATTGCATGGATTGACAAGGGTCCGGGGTTTCACTCAAGACGATGCACACATCTTTTGTACCGTAGATCAGGTTAAAGAAGAGGTGGGGAAGGTCATCGACTTGGTGCTGTACATCTTCAAGACTTTGGATTTCGTGGATTTCGTCGCTCAAGTTTCTCTTCGAGACCCGGCCACTCCCGAGAAATACATTGGTGAGGATGGGAACTGGGACAAGGCAGAGAAGGCCATAGCTGAAGTGGCCGAAGAGAAAGGGCTCAAAACCATCACCGAATTGGGGGAAGCGGCCTTCTATGGTCCCAAATTGGATTTTATGGTGCGCGATGCCATTGGTCGGAAATGGCAATTGGGTACGGTACAAATTGATTACAATCTACCCGAGCGATTTGAGCTCGAGTATGTCGGTGCAGACAACAGCAAACATCGTCCTGTGATGATCCACAGGGCTCCTTTTGGCTCTATGGAGCGTTTTGTTGCCATACTGATTGAGCATTGTGCAGGGAAATTCCCGCTTTGGCTCACTCCAGAACAGGCGCGAATCCTGCCTGTTAGCGACAAGTACAACGACTACGCACAAGTAGTTTCAAAATCCCTTCAAAATCGCGATATTCGCGCCCTCGTTGACGACCGCAGTGAAAAGGTTGGGAAGAAGATCCGCGAAGCGGAACTCGCAAAAGTCCCGTACATGCTCATTGTAGGAGGAGACGAGGCCGAACAAGGAACTGTAGCTGTGCGGAAGCAAGGCGAAGGTGATTTAGGAGGTTTAAGCATCTCGGCGTTTGCCGACCAAATCGAAAGAGAGGTTGAGGAAATGCTAGGCGGAGATGAAATGATTGAACAACCAAACTGATAGCACCATCGCTATTCGACGCAGACGATCCCGTGGCCCAGCCCGGGTGATCAAGAAAAACCCGCACAGGACAAACCGAGAAATTCGGTCTGCCCAAGTGCGTTTGGTGGGAGACAATATTGGCGATGCCGATATCGTCGATGTTGACGATGCCATTAAAATGGCAGAAGCACAGGAATTGGACCTCGTGGAGATTTCTCCAAAGGCGGATCCTCCGGTGTGCAGAATTCTGAAGTATCAGAAATTTCTGTATGACCAGAAGAAGAAGCAAAAAGAAATCAAAGCGAACCAGTCCAAGGTGACTCAAAAAGAGATCAGGTTCGGCCCGAATACGGACGATCATGATTTCAACTTCAAGGTGAAACACGCCAGGAAGTTTTTGGAGGAGGGGAACAAGTTGAAGGCACATGTCTTCTTCAGAGGAAGAAGCATTGTCTTTAAGGAGAGGGGAGAGATTTTGTTGCTGCGTTTTGCGCAGGAGCTTGAGGACGTTGGAACCGTGGAGCTGATGCCCAAGTTGGAAGGAAAGCGGATGTTCATCACAATCCGCCCGAAAAAGTAAAAAAATTGGGGACGGGAAACCTGAACCGCCAGATACGGACGACATGCCGAAGATGAAGACCAAGAGTAGCGCGAAAAAGCGCTTCACCGTGACCGGAACGGGAAAGTTGAAGCGCAAGCATGCGTTCAAGTCGCACATCCTGACTAAAAAGAGCACAAAGCAGAAGCGCAACTTGACGCAATCTGGTTTGGTGCACAAGTCGGATACGCCGAACATTAAGACCCAATTGGGCATCTGAACACAAATCAAAACCGGCGTCCAGCCCCAAAGTGTCCGCATGTGCGGGACGCTGTCCGCCAAACCCGATAAACAATGCCTCGTTCAAACAACGCAGTCGCGAGCCGAGCTCGCCGTAAGAAAATCTTGAAAATGGCCAAAGGGTACTACGGGCCCGTAAAAACGTCTGGACTGTCGCCAAAAACGCAGTTGAGAAGGGCCTACAGTACGCCTACGTCGGCCGCAAGCTGAAGAAGCGTCAATTCCGCTCTCTGTGGATTCAAAGAATCAATGCTGGATCACGCCAGCACGGCATGAGCTACTCCCAATTCATGGGGAAGTGCAACAAGGCCGGAATCGAATTGAACCGGAAGGTCCTTGCAGATTTGGCGCTGAACCACCCAGAGGCTTTCAAGGCTGTAGTAGACCAAGTGAAGTGATTTCGCAATCCTTCGAACAGAAAAAAGCCGGCACTCGCCGGCTTTTTTCATGAAGGATGTTTTTAGCGGGCCGCTTCAGTTGGTTGAAAGAACACGTCCCTTGGCCAATGCCGCTGGCGTGTATGCTGGCTCCAACTCTAATGCGGAATTGTATGCCGAAAGGGCGGCGTCCATTTTCCCTTGACTCTCCAGACAAAGACCTCTATTATAATGGGCTTGGTGGTAGTAAGGAAGCCGCACGATGGCTTGGTCAAACCAGAACTCAGCACTGTCGTATTGGTTGAGGTATTCTAAGAAAACAAACCCTTTGTTGAATGCAGCTGAAGCATTTGTTTCATCTAGGAAGAGGATTCGGTCATAGAGCTCGAGCGCGGCGCGATAACGCTCCTGCTCTCCTTGGCCATGCTCTTGTAGAAAGATGGCTTGATCATAAATGGCTTCAATGCTGTTTGGGCGAATGGCCCGGGCGGTGTTGAAGTATTCGAGCGCCAGATCGTCATGGGCAGATGCGTAGAGCAAGCCCAACTGGATGAAGGCGTCATAGCGATTGGGGTTGACTTCAATGGCTGTCTGAAATGAACTAACCGCGGTCACGGTGTCCTGAGTTTCCAAATACAGGCGGCCCTTTAAAAAGTAGGCTTCATCGAGTTTGTCATCCACGCGAAGGGCATTGTTGATTCTTTTCAGGGCAGGATCATAGGCGCGGAGGAGCAAATCGACTTTGGCCAAAGACAGAAGGGATGGCACGAAATCATCTTGGGTTTGGAGGGTAGCCTCCCACTCTCGCACTGCGCCTTCGAAATCTTGGATGTCAAAGCGCATCTCCCCCAGGCGCTGGCGGATGTCAAGTCGGGTGGAATCTGCTTTGATGGCCAATGCAAAGTCTTCCAAGGCAGCTCCTCGGTTGCCTTCACGCAAATGGAATTCTCCACGGTCAATGTATACCTGCGCGTCGTTGGGGGCGCTAAGGATGTTGTCACTGAGCCAGGTCAGTGAGTCTTGAACGGTTGTGCTCTGACCTTCTGGGGGGTGCGTCGAAGTGACGCACCCCCCGAAAGAAAAGCTCAATGCCGCGATGAGGACTGCGCGTCCTGTAACGGGATTCACGCTTCTGCCGTCTCCAAGGTTTCCTCCGTGGTTTCCGGAGCTAAACTGGCCTTGATTCCAACTTCCAGTTCCTCCATGAGTTCGGGGTTGTCCAAGAGAAGGGTTTTGACAGCATCACGGCCTTGACCGAGACGTGTTTCTCCATAACTAAACCAGGAGCCAGATTTTTTGATGATGCCCAAGTCGACACCGAGATCAATGACTTCACCCACTCGGCTGATGCCTTTTCCGTACATGATGTCGAACTCAGCGCGGCGGAAGGGTGGTGCAACTTTATTCTTGACAACTTTGACTTTGGTGCGGTTGCCCATCACCACATCACCATCCTTGATTTGGCTGCTTCGGCGAATGTCGATGCGGACTGAAGAGTAAAACTTGAGCGCATTGCCACCCGTAGTGGTTTCCGGATTTCCAAACATGACTCCGATTTTTTCGCGGAGTTGGTTAATGAAGATGCAGCAGCAACCTGTCTTGTGGATGGTCGCTGTGAGCTTCCGAAGTGCCTTGGACATCAATCGGGCCTGAAGTCCCACAGAAGAGTCGCCCATTTCACCCTCGATTTCGGCCCGTGGTGTCAATGCGGCGACGGAGTCAATGACGATCAGGTCAATCGCGCCGGAGCGGATCAAATTGTCCGTGATCTCCAATGCTTGTTCTCCATTGTCAGGCTGGGAGATGAGGAGGTTTTCAGTGTCCACTCCGAGGCTTTCGGCGTAGTACTTGTCAAACGCATGCTCGGCGTCAATGAAGGCACAGATGCCGCCGGCCTTTTGCGCCTCTGCGATGGCGTGTGTAGCCAATGTGGTTTTTCCTGAGCTCTCAGGGCCATAAATTTCAACCACACGGCCGCGTGGGAAGCCACCTATGCCCAAGGCAATGTCTAGGTTGAGCGAGCCAGAAGAAATGGAGTCGATGCGTTCAACGGCTTCATCGCCGAGTTTCATCACGGTTCCTTTTCCGTACGTTTTATCGATTCGGTCCAACGTGAGTTGGAGCGCTTTCATTTTATCCTTGTTGTCTGCAGCCATGTCGGTCTATTTCGTGTGAAGCGAGAGCAAAGTAGAAGCTCCGCTCCGTAAGGGATTTACGTTGTGGTGTGTTTTTGTACACGGAAGGTCAACTTTCGCCAACGAAAGCAGCCAGGACCTGCTCGGCGTGCTCTTTTACTTTGGGCTTCCGTATAATGGCGGAGATGACGCCCTCTTCATTGATGCAAAACGTGGTGCGGTGTGTTCCATCGTACTCACGGCCCATGAATTTTTTGAGGCCCCAAACGCCATAGAGGTCCTGCAATGCGTGGTCTTCATCCACGAGAAGATCGAAGGGCAGTTCGAATTTGTCGATGAATTTGAGGTGGGATTTGGCGTGGTTAATGCTCACGCCGAGGACTTTGATGTTGCTTGATGTCAAATCCCCCATTCCGTCTCTCAAGCTGCATGCTTGGTTGTTGCAGCCCGGTGTGTTGTCTTTAGGATAGAAGTAGAGGGCCAGTTTGTGTCCTCGGTAATCTTCTAGGCGGTGTGGATTTTCGTTTTGATCCAACGCTTCAAATGCGGGGGCGGGGTCGCCAATATTCAGGTGATGCATAAAAAGAAAACCACTGATGTGCCTTTGTGGTTCAAGTCGAAGCAAACGTTCATGGGAACACCTCCGGAACGGGTACTTTCGCTCTCTAGATGTTTGTGGATGTCATTCTTCCTTTGGCCTTGCCCGGTCTGCTCACTTATGCTGTTCCAGAAGCCGAGAAGGAGCGGGTCCAAGTGGGATGTCGGGTCATTGTTCCGCTCAGGGGGAAACGATTGCACACGGCCGTGGTTCGGGAGATTCATCATCGGCAGCCCAGTCATGCGACTTTGCCTTTCGCCTCTTTATTGGACACTTCCCCGTTGCTTTCGTTGGAGACGTTGAAATTTTGGGACTGGATGGCGGGGCATTATTGCTGTTCACCCGGAGAAGTGGCGCTGGCGGCATTGCCATCGGGCATGAGGCTGGCCAGTGAGACCAAGTTGCAGCTGGGGCCTGAGGCTGAAGAGCTCGACGAGTCTCTTTTGGGAGATCGAGAATTTCAGGTGGTGGAGGCCTTAAGGTTGAGGGGGGGGATGACGTTTCGAGATGTGGGGGAAGTTTTGGGGGTTCAAGATCCCGCTCAAGTATTGAGGCCATTGGTCGAGTCCGGGTGGGTTCACTCTTCTGAAGAGATGCGCAGTGGCCCAGGCCGCAAAGTGGTGACTGTGGTTCGGTTGTCAGAGCAGGCCGCCTCTGATGAGGGTTGGCTGGGAGATCAGCTGGATCGACTCGATGCCAGGGCGCCTTCTCAGTCCAGGGCCATGATGGCGCTGCTGGGTCATGACCGCTGTCGCACCGGCGTTCCCCTGTCGGAGCTCACCAGCAGAGAGGGTGTGGATACCGGTCTGTTTCGCAAACTGATGGAGAAGGGGCTGGTCTTCAAGTTCAAGCAAGACCCTTGGGCGATGGGGGTCAACGACCTTCCCATGGAGTTGGCCGAATTAAGTCCGTCCCAAGAAGAGGCCAAGAACGCCATTCAGAAGGGGCTGTCCGAAGTGGGGATCGTTTTGTTGGAAGGTGTAACGGGTTCAGGAAAGACGGAAGTCTACACCCACTTGATTGAGGCGGCATTGAAATCGGGCCGAGACGCGCTATTTCTGGTGCCAGAAATAGCGCTGACCACACAACTCATCGTTCGATTGAGGCGGTTTTTCGGTCAAAGACTGGAGGTGTACCACAGCAGGTTCACCCCCAGGGAGCGCACCACCACTTATCGGAGGGTGTCAGAAGAAAAGGGAAGAGGAAGGTTGTTTGTGGGGGCGCGAAGTGCGGTGTTTCTCCCATTTCGTGACTTGGGATTGATCGTGGTGGACGAAGAGCACGACTCGAGTTACAAGCAGCAGGACCCTGCGCCGCGATACCAGGCAAGGGATGCCACATCAATGTTGGGGAAGCTCCACAATGCGCCCGTGTTGTTGGGGTCAGCCACGCCTTCTTTAGAATCAAGATGGGCAGTGGCCAATGGCCATGCCGTGCGTGTGAAGTTGAGCGAGCGCTTTGGAGGGACCTCCCTTCCTTTGGTCGAGTTGGTGGACCTTCGTAAGGCCCACAAACAAAGGGCAATGGAGGGGCATTTTTCAAGGGCATTATTGGATGCGTTGGCCCACACGTTGGAGGAGGGGAAGCAGGCAATTTTGTTCCAAAACCGAAGGGGATATGCGCCTGTGAGCCAATGCAGGACTTGCGGTTGGGTGCCCGAATGCGCCAGATGCGATGTCTCTTTGACCTTTCACAAGTATCTCAAGGATTTACATTGTCACTATTGCGGGTACCGGGAAGTTGAGCCGCCGGCATGTCCCCGATGTGGAAGCGAGGAAGTTCAGGCCAAGGGATTGGGCACGGAGCGCATAGAGGAAGAAATTAAAACGCATTTTGAAGGTGTGACCACCGCCCGTATGGACTTGGATACGACCCGGTCTAGGACGGGACATGAGCGCATCATCCGAGATTTTGAATCGGGGAAGGTTCAGGTACTGGTGGGCACTCAAATGGTGACCAAAGGACTGGACTTTGAGCGGGTGGGGCTGGTTGGCATTTTACAGGCAGACAACATGCTTCATTATCCGGATTTCCGGGCATTGGAACGGACGTTTCAGTTGCTCACGCAGGTGGCAGGACGAGCCGGCCGCCGCGCTGAGCAGGGAAGGGTGCTGATCCAGACGTTTGACCCAGAGCATTGGGTGTTCGATCACGTCGTTCGTCACGATGCGGAGGCGATGTCGAAGGCAGAGATGCAGGAGCGTACCTCCTTTGGCTATCCGCCAGTGGTTCGGTTGATCCGGCTTGTGCTCAAACACAGGGACCCTCATTTGGTGAGGTCAGGTGCCTCTGCTTTGGCCGGACGATTGCGGAGCCGGTTTGGTGGACGGGTAGTTGGGCCTGAGGAACCCACCATTGCGCGCATCAATGATGTGTACCACAGGAACATTCTGCTCAAGGTGGAGCGCGAAGCCTCTCCAGTTGCGGTGAAGGCAGCACTCCAGGAGGACATCGCTGTTTTCAAAGCTGTAGATCCATACAAAGGAATACGTGTAATTATTGACGTAGACCCATACTGAGCAAATAAAACTTGCTTTATTGGAGGTTAAGCTGTAAATTGAGCACATGTTCATGAACGAAACATGTTGTTGCATCTGTTGTCCGGGGTCCCCGGGCTTGGTGCTGTCATGTTCAATGGACTCCTGATTCCATTTCGATACAAAACGACCAGCGCCCGGCCCATTGCCGGGCTTTTTGTTGCATTCAATTTTTTTGACCATGATTTCTCCAATTCCTCTTGTCTCTTCTTCCCGTTCTGCCCTGCCAGCGGTCCACATTCTCCATGAAAATGGGGTTTGGGTTGAGCCATTGCGCGAGCAGTTGATTGCGTTGAGCATTCCGTTTCACGAGTGGTTTTTAGACGAAGTTGAATTGGACTTGTTGTCACTTCCGCCAGAGGGCGTGTTTTACAATCGGATGAGCGCAAGCAGCCACACAAGGGACCATCGATTCGCTTGGGAGGCCACCCGCGGTGTCGTGGCTTGGCTTCAGGCAAACGGCAGAAGGGTGATCAACAACCGACAGGCCACAGCGCTCGAGGTGAGCAAAGTGGAGCAGGTCATCGCCCTTCGAGACCATGGCCTGTTGACCCCACATACAGTGGCTGTGACGGGTGTCAATGCACTCAAGTCGGCGGCCTCCCGTTGGGATCGACCTTTCATTGTGAAGCCCAACCGAGGCGGAAAGGGCACAGGGGTCACATTGATACGGACTTCCCAAGAACTGGATTCTTTGGCTAAAAATTTCGACACCTACACCTTGGATGGGACCGTGGTTCTGCAGGAGTACGTCAAGCCGTTGGATGGCCGTGTGCTTCGGCTTGAATTCATTGGAGGTCAGCATTTCTACACGGTGTCGATTGACGCAGGAGGTGGATTTGAGTTGTGCCCGTCCGATGCTTGCCAAGTGGGTGCAGCACATTGTCCGGCCGATGGAAGAAGTCGCTTTGAGATTTTGGCAGACCACAATCCCGACGAATTGGATCGATGTCAGGCCTTTTTAAGGGAGGTGGGCATGGATGTTGCGGCCATGGAGGCGGTGGCTGACTCAGAGGGCCAACTTCGCTTCTATGACGTCAACATCAATACGAATTACAATGCAAGGGCGGAGGCCGCAGCGGGCCATGGGCGTCAAGGAATGCGCGCCATTGCAGAATACCTCGGAGCAGAGTTGGCTCAGGTGCCCTTGTCTTCAATTCACAAAACAGCCTTGTCATGACCGGTACGATTTCTGCATTTGATTCTGAACCCAGTCGGCAGCAGGTCAAACAAGTTGCTGTAGTTGGTGGCGGAGTAATGGGGGCCTTTACGGCGGCTAACCTTCGGATGTTGGGCGCAGAAGTGACCCTCTACGATCCCCATGAGATGGGCACAGGTCCCGGTGCTTCGGTGGACACGGGGCGCAGTTTCCGGGTTCACTATGGCCAAGATTCTGAATTGGTGAGCATGGCTGTTCGGAGCCGTCGATTGTGGTCGGAATGGTCTGTGCGATTGGGCAGGCCTCTCTTGCATCCAACGGGTAAACTTTTGGTGGAGAAATCAAGTGCAGATCGCCAGGCCTTTGAGAGCTGGCAGACCATGAGAAGAATGGGATTGCGAACGGACCGAATGGGTGCAAAGGGAGTGGCCAGAGAGTGGCCTGGATTTGAGGCGGCGCACGTTACAATAGACAGGCTGGGTGGGGTGTTGGACCCTCAGGTTGTCCTTCAAGGAATGTCGGGGTGGTTGGCTCAAAACCAAGTTAAAATGAGAGGGGAGGCCATGCAGGTCACATCCAATTCGGTGCATTGCGCGCAAGGCGAGAAGCGATTTGATGCAGTGGTGCTGACCACAGGAGCATGGACCCAGCGTTGGATGGATGTGCCCATGGAGGTCACCCGGCAGCAACTCGTCTATTTTGACGCGAGCGCCTTGGGGGACAGACTCATCAACCTGCCGGTTTTTAGTGATTTGGCCAGCGGTTTTTATGCGATTCCCACCGTCAAGGACGGACGGATTAAGGTGGCCAATCATCACCCCGGACCTTTGGGTCATCCCGATGGAGACGATCGCAAAGTCACGGCGGAGTTCAGAAAAGCTGCGCGGGCGTTTCTCGGGACTCACTTGCCCGAGTTGGCTGAGGCAAATGTGGCTTGGGAGCATGTCTGTTTTTACAGTGGAACGGCAGACCGAGACTTCATTTTGGACCGCACTTCGGACGGAATGATTGTGGGGGCCGGCTTTAGTGGGCACGGCTTCAAATTCGGACCGCTGGTGGGGCGTCTCCTTGCTCAAATGGCCCTCAATCAGAGCGCCGAGGTCGATGTGTCTCGCTTTTCAATGGCTCGCCCGGCCTTGAAGAGGAAGTCCAGCACTTTGGCCGTTTGAGTGGAAGTCGACGTCAATCGGCCGGCAATGTAGATTTCACCCACAACCGGGAGATGATCACCATGAGGAGAGAAAAAGCGAGTCCGCAAACGGCTGCATAGCCCCATGTTCCCTCCGGATCAGAGACTTCCATACTGTCTTTTGCCAATTGGGCCATTCTCAACCGGGCATTGAAAATGATGTAGTGGCTTCCATAGATCACCATGGGGAGCAAGATGAGCCAAGCTCGGAACCAGGGTTCATAGGGGAAGAGAGCCGGTCTCATCGTTGACCAAAGATCGCGCTGCCAATGCGAACCATGTTGCTCCCTTCTTTTACCGCCACGCGCCAGTCTCCGCTCATGCCCATGGAAAGGGTCTCCCAGTTTCTGTTGGTGCCATGGGACTCATACTGCCTGCGCAATCCGGAAAATTCACGCCCCACTTGTGCTTCGTCTGGGGTAAATGTGGCCATTCCCATTAGACCCTTGACTGCGACATGGGGCCACTCTCCTGAATCGAGTCGGTCCAGCAGTGGGCGCAGCTCGTCTGGGATAAATCCGAATTTGCTCTGTTCCTCGGCAATGTGAACTTGGAGCAGCACGCTCTGAATTCGGCCATGTTGGCCTGCTCGCTTGTTGATTTCGTCCAGCAAAGACGGCTGGTCTACGGCGTGAATTAAGTCTACAAAAGGGGCGATGTATTTGACCTTGTTGCGCTGAAGTGTCCCAATTTGATGCCAGGCCAGCCCCTTAAAATCGTCGGGTTTTCCGCTGGTCTCATGGGTCAACGTCTCGTGTTTGCCCACCAATTCTTGGACTCGGTTTTCGCCAAACATGCGCGCGCCAGCGCCATATGCTTCCACCACGTCCTCTATGGGTTTGGTCTTGCTCACTGCGACAACAGTGACTTCATTCGGTACTTCAGCCCTTACGGACTCCCAAGCGGTTTTGATGCTGCCCATGTGGCAAAGGTCATGCGATAGGTCCGAAATCGAACAGGGTAAGTCCACTGCGCAATTTGGGGGCAATCCACGTGCTTTTTGGGGGCATAAAACGGCCTGCGTCGGCTACAGACTTCAAAGATGAGAAGTCCATTGGTGGGAGAATAAAAGCCAGACGGGTGGCAAAATTGGTCTGTTGCAAGTCACCCCATTGATCCTCGGTGAGGTAGCGAAGTCGCCGGTCTGTGCGGGGCGTCTGAATGCCGAAGACAGGCGCAAAAACACGAGTTTGAAGCCATTCCGGGAGGGTCAATTCCGTTTCGCTTAGGTCGACGGTCAAGTCGAGTTGGATGGCACCTCTCAAGTGAATTTGATTGTGAAGTGGGGAGGGGGAAGGGGGACTTGCCGTATTGGAATTCGCCGTCACTTCGGGCATGGCGCGTAGCAAATCGACACATGAAGCCAAGTCCCAATGGGTTTCGGCACTGTTCAGCACCCGATGATACCCCTTGAAAACCAGCTGATCACCAGGCACCATGAAGGTCATGAACGATTGAGCGGAAGGCACTTCAGGATGGGCCTTGGCCAACCTCAAGCTAGAGGCCACACGGTGATGCCCGTCGGCAATGTAGAGGGCTTCGATGTGCGCAGCGGCTTTTGCAATACGGTCTGCGGTGTTGCCTGTTGCGCGCCACAGGGAATGTCGGACAGCATCTGCTGTCGTGAAGTCATATTGAGCCGGTGCGGAAGTGATGCCTTCAATCACGTCGTTTAACGCGGGATTCGGGTCATGAGCGAGCAGGGTCGGCTCGGCATTCAGCCCAACTTGAGCGAGGTATTGGGCGAACAATACTTCGCGGTCCGTGAGAGTGGATTCATGCACTTTGACTGCGCCTTGCTCTGCGGCTTTCGCAGGAACCGTCCCCAGAATCCCTGTGACTTCGCCGAGGGCGCTGGTTTGACGCAACACATAATAGCCCGGTTCAGGGTCCTCTTGCAGCCAGCCGCGTTCAATGAAACGCTCGAATGCTTGGCGCACTGGCGCCATGTCGTCTCCATGGGGTGCATGAACGCCACTGGGGTGAATGACATGCAAATAGCTGAACGGATTGCGTGCGAGCTTGTCTTTGAGCTCGTAATCGCTATAGGTCAAGTAGCTTCTCGTGGCGACGAGGTGCGCCTTGTCTGGCGGTGGCAAGACCGCTTGAAAGGGGTGGATGAGTCCGGGCTTCGTGATCATTGTACGCAGCTCCAAACCGGAAGGCCGGTCGGTGATTCGAATTAACGCAATTCGAGAATGCGCTCGACAAGTTCGTCTCCAATGCGATCCTGGGCCTCGAGTGTTGCGGCGCCAATGTGCGGGGTCAGGGCAAGCCCTGTGGACTGAAGAATGGCAGGGTTTGGAGAGGGCTCCCCCACAAAGACGTCCAAGGCTGCAGCGCGCAAGTGCCCAGAACCGACAGCGTCGGATACGGCCACTTCGTCTACTGTGCCTCCACGTGCAGTATTGACAAGCATGGCTCCAGGCTTCATTGAGGCCACTCCAGCGGCATCCAATACGGGAGAGCCATCTTCTTGAGCGGGAACATGAAACGTGACGGCATCGGCTCTTTGAAGCAGCTCAGCCAAGGGCAGGAGCGGGACGTTGACGTCAATTTCTTGAACGGCATCTCCGCCCAAAGGAACTTGCACTTTGACCGTGCGGGTCGTACCGACTCGGTCAGATCCAATCACGTTCATGCCACAGCCCAAAGCGTATTGGGCAACAGCAGTTCCAATCCGGCCAAATCCAACAATGCCTATGGTTTTACCTCGCAGTTCAATGCCTTTGGCGTACGCCTTTTTCAAGACCTTGAATTCGGCTTGTCCTCGGGTAGGCATGTCCCGATAGCTGTGTTGGAGCGAGCGGGCCATGGCGAAGAGATGGGCCATGACCAATTCGGCCACACTCTGAGAGCTTGCGGCAGGTGTATTGAAGACCACTTTTCCATTCGCACGGGCATAATCGACATCGATGTTGTCCATCCCGACTCCTCCTCGGCCTATGAATTTGAGGCCAGGACAGGCGTCAATCAGGTCTTGTCTCACTTTGGTTGCGCTTCGAACCAAAATGCCGGCATACCCCACCTTGTTGAGCGTGGCGATGAGCTGGGATTGCTCCACATGGTCTGTGGAGACTTCGATGCCCTGGGCTTCCAATTGGGCCTTGGCTTTGGCTGAGATGCCGTCGTTGGCGAGAACTTTCATGATGCTGGAGTCGGTGGTGAAGGTGCAGTGGAGGTCAGCCGTGGGTGCGCTCAAATTCCTTCATGACATCGGCCAGCACTTTTACGCTGGTCAAAGGAAGGGCGTTGTACATCGAGGCCCTGAATCCGCCAATGGATCGGTGGCCTTTCAGGCCATTGATTCCAGCGGTTTGACAGGCCTCTAAAAACAGCGGTGTGTGCGCATCATTTGCAGCCGTGAAGGTGGCATTCATGACACTGCGGGATCCGTTGTCGGCAAACCCTGAGAAGAGGGGGTTCCGGTCAATTTCGGAATAGATACAGTCGGCTTTCGCAGCATTCCGCTTTTGCATTTCGATGACACCGCCTTCGGATTTGAGCCAGCGCAGGGTGAGCATGCTGGTGTAGACCGCAAAAACGGGGGGCGTATTGAACATGCTGTCCTTGTCGGCATGAACAGTTAAGTCCAAATAGCTCGGGATGTCACGGCCCGTCTTTCCAGCTTGCTCTTTGTCATAGATGTAGAGCACAGTGCCGGCCGGACCCATGTTTTTTTGAGCCCCGGCATAAATGCAACTGTAGCGTTCAATGTCGATTGGGCGAGAGAAGATGTCCGAACTCATGTCGGCGACCAAGGGCTTGTCGATGGTGGGGTCTCCCGCATACTGCGTCCCGAAAATGGTGTTGTTCGTGGTAATGTGGACCGCGCTTGCACTAGACGAAGATGGCAGTGCGGGGATGCGGTCAAAGTTGGAGTCTTCGCTGGACGTCAAGGCTTGAGCGGTGCCCATTTTCTTGGCCTCCTTTAGCGCTTTCTTCGCCCAAGTTCCAGTCACGGCATAGTCCATGCTTCCGTCGGTGGGGGTGAAGTTGAGAGCGGTGGTCAGGAATCCAAGGCTCGCTCCCCCTTGAAGAAAGAGCACTTCGTAACGGTCGGGCAAGTTGAGCTCCGAGCGAACCAAGGCGCGTGCTTCTTCCATGACATCCACGAAGGCCTTGCTTCTGTGCGACATTTCGATGAGGCTCAGGCCCGATCCGTCCAGTTCACGAACAGCATCAGAGGCTTGTTGGAGGACCGACTGAGGCAGAATGCAAGGGCCTGCAGAAAAGTTGTGGAGGTGCGATGAAGTAGTCGACATGGTCTTGCAATTTCGGTTCAAATCAGGTGAGGCCATGCGCGGATTGAACCTTGCATCCCGGGAGTTTTGCCCATTTTTTGAACGGGTCACTCGACGCCTTCCCACCAAAGAGAGAAAGCTTCTTTGTAGCGTGCTGTGGAGAACGATTGCACGAGTGTCCCCGCATTTTTCGGATCTGAGATGTTGGCGGTTTTAATCAGGGTGAGTTTCCGATTTTCGTCGTCAAAAACGTCCAGAATTAACTTTAGTATAGAAGTGCTTAAGCACTCATTTTTAGACCATTGAGACGCATTTAATTCACGCTTTGACTCGAATGGGATTGCCTTTATTCTATTTACAAACGCCATCGCTTCAAGACCAGTTGTCACAGGAAAACAACCCGTTGTGGCGGGAGACCAAAGTGCGATCAATGTGTCGACAGGGGATTCCCAAATGATCCCCTCAGGGTCTGCGGTTAGCCTCACAGTCAGGCTGTCGCCGTAACGGGGCCATTCAGCTTGAAGTTGAGCTTGTCCCATGGTCCCTTTTGTCCAGATCAAAATGGGTGCATTACGCGGGACAAGGTGCCATGTGCTGTCCCAAGACAAGTTGTGAATGGAGGTCTTGATTTGGAGGGGGATTTCCAGCGCCAAGGGGTCATCGGTTGGAGGTGTCCATCCGAGGACATGGAGACTGTCTTGACCGCTGAAAACGGTGGGGGCATATGCGCCAAAAAAGGTCAGGACAAGCCCGCATCTTAAAGCGAAGGATGGAAAGGCGAAACGCTTCATGGCATCAGCAAAACTAGGCTTGACGATGCTTCAATGGGCACTTGGATTCCCCCATCGCGCTTTCAGGGGAGCAAAGGGCAATCGTTGGGCCACCTGTGCCAGCAGGTCATGTTCACCAGCTCGGATGGCAGAAGGCCTGAACCAAGCGAAGATGAAGGTTGTGGTTAAAATGCACACCAAAGCAAGTCCGAATCGAAGGGCCCAATGTGTTTCGTCCAACAGCAGGGCAGGAATGCTCGAGAGGAGCGTGAGGCCCCCCAGGCGAAAGCCAGGCAGAGTCAACGCCAACATGGTTGGCCATTGAAATGCGATTAAGCGGCGCGTGAGGGCCATCATGGCCACAAACTGAATGCAGGTCGCGGCCACGATGCCCGCGGCCAAAGCGCTCAGCCCCATGGTGAGTCCGAGGTAGGCCGAGCCGGCGACCATGGTGCAAAAAACAGCTTTGATGATGGAGGCAGGAACGATGGCGTCCACGGCACGAACCACGGCATCGCAGATTTTGATCCAGCTTCTAAACAGAATGGCCAGAATCAAGATGCGGGCGATTGGAACAGCGCTGAGCAACTTGGGTCCGATTAAGATCTGCACGATTTCAGGGGCAAACAAGGCCAGCACGACTGAGCCGGGTATAACGAGCACCGTAACCAAATATGTCCCGCCATAAAAGATGGCCCTTAGTCTTTCAGTTTCGTCTTGTACGCCGCTCATGCCGCTGAAAAGGACGCTGTCCGATAGCTTGCCCAATACGGTGATGGGGGTGTTCATCATGTAAACACTGCGCTCATAGACGCCGACTTCGGCGGCTCGACTGCCTGGAAGAAGTCGTCCGAGGACAAACAGGTCGGCTTTGCTTGCCAAGTAGTTGAGCAAGTTGAACACGGTGCTGGTCATGCCGTATTTGAGCATGGATTTCGCTTCTGCGATGTGGGGGCGCCATTCAATCTTCAGGCGAGAGCGCCACCAATAATTCAGTCCAAGAATGGCGTTTTGAACCAGCAAGGCACCAACGTAGGCATAGACACCGAAACCATTGGATGCCGCCCAAATGCCAAATGCGCCATTTCCAATGGCCATGGCAATCAGCGAGGACCAGAATAAGCTGCGAAAGTCCATGCGTCGGATGAGCATCGAACGTGGCACCAAGGCAAAGGCGGCGAGAACAAAGCTGATGGAGACCCATTGCAACAAAGGCTCCATTTCTGGACGTTGGTAGAAGGTGGCAACCACACCAGCGGAGCTGTAGACCAAGCCTGCAAAGGCCAAGCCAAGCAAAAGGGAAAACCAAAAAGCGGAGGAGACCTGTCTTCTTGTTAAGTTCTTTTTTTGAATCAGAGAGGGGCCCACACCCAGCTGGGCGAAGATCTCAATGACCCCCGCAAAAGCGAGAACGAGGCCCAAAAGGCCCCATTCTGGTTTGCTCAAAATCTCCCCGAGGTACCTTACAAAAGCCAGTTGTATGAGCACTTGAACGCCAACGCTCAAGGTTTGCCACTGCACAGACTGACCGAATCGACCCTGAGGGGAGGGGCTCATTTTGCCACGCTCACGGCTCGGGTCTCACGGATAACGGTCACCTTCACTTGACCGGGATAGGTCATCTCATTCATGATCCGCTGAGAGATATTGAAGGAGATTTGTTCTGCCTTCTCGTCGTCGACCTGCTCGCTTTCCACCATGACCCGCAATTCACGGCCCGCTTGGATCGCGTAACTCTGGGTGACACCGGGTTGTTCAAGGGCAATGTTTTCAAGGTCCTTCAGGCGTTGGATGTAGCTCTCCACCACTTCTCGCCTTGCACCGGGTCTCGCGCCGGAGATGGCGTCGCAAACTTGGACAATGGGAGAGATGAGAGAGGTCATTTCAATCTCGTCGTGGTGAGCACCAATGGCGTTGAGGACGTCGGGGCGTTCACCGGCCTTTTCGGCAAGCTTCATGCCGAGGATGGCGTGCGGCAATTCGCTCTCTTCATCGCTGACTTTTCCGATGTCGTGGAGAAGCCCTGCGCGCTTGGCTGTTTTGGTGTCCAAGCCCAACTCAGCGGCCATGGTGGCACACAGGTTGGCGACCTCACGGCTGTGCTGGAGTAGGTTTTGGCCGTAACTAGAGCGGTACTTCATTCGACCCACCATTCTAATCAGGGCGTTTGCCATGTTGGGGATGCCCAGGTCGATGACCGTGCGTTTGCCCACTTGGAGAATTTCTTCTTCAATCTTCTTTTTCGTCTTCGCGACCACTTCTTCGATGCGTGCAGGGTGGATGCGGCCGTCGCTCACAAGCTGGTGAAGGCTGAGACGGGCCACCTCTCTGCGAACAGGGTCAAAGCAGCTGAGGATAATGGCCTCTGGGGTATCGTCTACAATGAACTCGACACCTGTTGCGGCTTCCAAGGCTCGGATGTTTCGCCCTTCGCGGCCAATGATGCGGCCTTTGATGTCGTCGCTTCCAATGTTGAACACCGAGACGCTGTTTTCGACAGCGTGTTCAGTTGCGACCCGTTGGATGGTCTGAATGACCACCTTTTTGGCTTCTTGGTTGGCTCTGCTTCGCGCGTCGTCCAAAATGTCCTGTACTTCTTGGGCAGCCATGGCCTTGGCGTCGCCAATGACCTGTTCCTTGAGCTTCTCCGTTGCAGATTCAACAGACATTCCTGCAGCGTCTGCGAGCATCTTTGCGGATTGAGCTTGGGCTTTTTCGAGCTCTTTCTGCTTGGCTTCACTGGCGTTCAATCGGGCTTTGAGGGTTTCCTCGTCTCGATCGAGCCTCTTCCGTCGGTCTTTGAGTTGCTGCTCATCCCGATTCAAGTTGCGCTCTTGGTTTTTGAGTTTGTCCTCGAGGCTTTGAACTTTGACGTTGCGAGACTTGATTTCCTTACTGTGCTCTTCTTTCAGTTTTAAAAACTTCTCTTTGGCTTGAAGGATTTTTTTCTCCTTGATGTTCTCGCCTTTTTGCTCTGCTTCTCTAATGATGCCGGAGGCTTTGCCTTTGAGGGCACCATTCAACGCAGCATAAGCCAGACCGCCTCCCAGGAGGAGGCCGCCGATTGCGCCAATGATGTAGGGGAGGTATAATTCCATGGGGGTCAGGGGGTGTCTTCCCCTGCTCCCTCTTGTGTCAGCCCAGCTTGGGCCAATAAAGAATGAATCTCCTCTAGGCCATCAAACACTTCTGCTGGGATATGGGGAGTCCCCATTTCTTCAGTTTTGGCGGGCGAATCACTCAGCAATTGAAGTGCGGCCATGGCAATGAGGTCCTGACGATCTGAAACGCCGTAGTCGCGTTGGAATCGCTGAACAAGCTCATCGATTTTTCCAGCGGCTTCGCGAACTCGCACAGCTTCACCATCGGCCACAGTAAGTGGGTAGGTTCTGCCTGCAATGGTGACTTGTATGGCCGATTCGTTCATGCGGAAAGCAATTCGGCTGTGGCCATGTCACGCGCATGCGGCATCAAGGCGATACAGGCATCGATTTCTTCTACAAGAGCGCGAATGCGTTCGCCGACCACAGGGTCAGGAGAGGGTACAGGGTTGGGTTGGGGTTGTGGCTTGGATTCCAATTCCGCCAATCGAGCGTCACGCTCGACTAACTGTTCTTCCAATGCACGGACGCGCTGGTCTAGCTGCGCGCGCTCTTCGATGAGGTTTTGACGCTCGGCAATGAGCCTAGACGTCTTCTCTCGAATGTCTTGAAGCATGTTCCCTAAAAGGGCTTGATCCGAAGGTTGGTTCGTTTCCACAGTTTCAAATTTAAGGATTGCCGGACAGGCGTTCACCGTGGTGGGGTAATTTGCGAACATGGGACAGGGTATGAGCGGAAGATCAATGGAGTTGAAGTGGATTTTAAGGGCGCTTTTGGCGTTGACCACACTCCCTTTAGTGGCTGTTGGTCAGTCAGATACGATAAATTCACCCCTCACCATTCCATTGAGGTTCAGTGGCAATTTTGGCGAAATTCGAACAGGACATTTTCATACTGGACTTGACATTCGAACCGATGGAAAGGAGGGGGTTCCGGTGTTGGCGGCTCAAAGTGGTCGAATTGGAAGGGTCAAAGTCTCCAATCTGGGATATGGGCGAGCCTTGTACTTGAACGGTCAAGGTTGGACCACGGTTTATGCCCACCTGTCGGCGTTTCACCCGAGCGTTGAGGCCTGGCTGAAGGAAAAGCAATACGCCACAGAATCTTGGCTTTTTGATGGTGCCCCTGACGCTGTGTTCGCTTTTTCGGCAGGAGACACCATTGGTTGGAGTGGCAACTCAGGGCGAAGTTTTGGTCCGCATTTGCATTTTGAAGTGCGAGATCAAAGGACGCAGTGGCCCATCAATCCCTTGCATTGGGTGATGCGCGGTGCGGGAGTCACGGAAGATGATGTGCCCCCTGAGTTTCGAGGGGTTTGGGTCATGCCTGTTGGAGCGGGACAAGTGGAGGGCGAGTCCGGTCGTTTTCGATGGAGTCCGGCTTACGGAGAAGGGGTCGAGGTGTCTGGCCCTTTTCGTTTGGGTGTGGAGGCCTTCGATCGCATGGATGGAGAGCCCTTTTCACATGGGCCCTACGGAATGGATGTTTGGTTGGATGGCGTTCAAATCCACAGCCACAGAATGGACACATTGGATTTTTCGACCAATGGAGACGTGGCGGCGCACATTGATCTCGCCGCTTGGCAAGATCGGAGGTCGAGGGTGCACCGGCTTCATCGCCTTCCGGGCAATCGACTCGACATTTATTCCAAAGTCAGCAGCATGTTGCCTCTTGAGATTGTGCCGGGTGACACGGCTCGCTTGGAAGTGCTCGTTTTGGACATGGCAGCCAATGAAACCCGCGTGGAGATGCTTCTGTTCGGGGACAGCCTCATCAAAGCAGACCAAGGGTTGCGGCTTCCTTTGCTCGATCGCAGCCGACGTCATCGGGTGACGGGTGGAAGGGTCGCGGCGGAAATTCCACCAGGAGCCTTGTATGGCGATGCTTCTGTTGTTGTGGAAGACGACAGTACAGGACAATTCCGGGTGAATTGTGAGGCCAGGGTGACCCGCAAAAGCTTCACGTTGTCCTGTCCCGTTCCCGAGCGTTGGAAAGGCTCAGGAGAGGCCTTGGTGCTGTGTGCATTGGACGACGACGATGAGGTGTCTGGCACGTGGGTTGCGGATGAGCGAGGCGGCTACATCGAGGCGAAGCTTGACCGGTTTGGAACCTTTGAAATCCGGCCGGACACCGTGCCTCCAACTTTCGGTAAACCCCGGCTGGAAGGGGGCAAGCTCAAGATCAATGTGGCGGATGACCTGTCTGGAATTTCCAAATGGGAAGGCCGTTGTGGAGGCCGATGGATGCGCCTTGCCTTTGAGAAGGGAGTGTTGCATTACCCAATTGAGGACGACATTTTAGAGGCTGGGCAAGAGGTTCGAATTTGGGCTGTCGATGGCACGGGTAACCTCGGGCATCAGACGTTTCAATGGCCACTGGAGTGATTCTGGATGTCTCGGCCTCAAGCGATGTGCACCTTCTCGTGCACCTTTTGCGGATTATCGTCTGCCCGTAATGTCGGCGTAGTCCAGGAAATAAATGGCCTTGATCGAGAAGCTGTTGCGGTGGGGAACGCGAAGCACGTCTTCTAGGTTGTCGGCGTATGTGCTGGGCAACATGTCGCCTTGGCTCTCGAGTAGGTTTTTCCACACCACAGACAGCTCGCTCCCCGGGGCGAAAATCCAGCGGTAGACACAGTCAATGGACCAAGCGTTGTAGCTGATGTCGTACATCGACTCTCCGTTGTCGTCCAAGGCAATGTCGTTGGTGGGGTCGAGTAGCCCCTCATCATCTAGAAAGTAGAAACGCCCATTTTCCACTCGACTCCAGTAATGACGGAGGCGAAATGTGACGCCCCTGCGGTTGTCCAAGACATAAGACGCGTTCAACACGTGGGTGCGTGAGTAATTGTTCCGCTTGGCCCAAACACTCTCCGTTCTGGACAGAGGTGTGCCGTCGGGAAGGTTGTCGATTAAGCCGGACCAACCCCGTTCGTTGTATTTGTCTTGGTGGCTGTAAACATGGCTCACCTTAAAGTGGTCATTGGGCCGCCAAATGGGCTCAATCCTGAAATTGCGTTCTTTCCAGTCCGGGTACAATTGCCCGCCTGCGCTCCAGCCACCGATGTCCAAGGCAAACTCTCTTCGGTAATCTGTGCTCACAAAAGCATCCCAAGACCACCATTTGGGGACGCGCCAAAACCGGTCTTCAAGACGCGGAGCGAAATAGTCGCGTCCGTCATAAGGCATGGTGCGGGCACCGATTTTGACGAAGTCAAAGCTGGCAAGGAACAGTCGCCATTCGAGGTCGTATGTCTGGCTTACAAACGACCTCGGTGTGTGCAGCATCTCTCTTTCCACCTCCAATTGCCAGCTCATGCTGTTGAACCCGATGCCGACTGCTTTGAATGGGGCGGGGATGCGGTATTCAACACTTGCATAATCCACAGCTGCATTCGGCGCAGACAGGAACCCGATGGCATTGGGGTCGTATTCGGGTGTTTCGGTATAGTGCCCTGCCGTCCACTGCAATCGCCCTTTGATTCGGCTAACTTCCATTGACCAAGAATGTCCCTCCCCTTCTCCATTGTTCATGTCGGATCGGCGGTTGACTGCACTTTGACCGTAGAGCGACCAACGTTGCAGTGAGTCGCGAACCTCGAAGGCGGCACTGCCCACCCAATCGTCACGGCGATCACCTTCTCGCAACACTTGTCCGCTTTGCACCGAGACAAAGCCGTTGTTGGGGAGGTTTTGGTCGACCACAGCCACTGAAAAATCGGTGAGTGACCCGTTGCCATCTTGGGAAACGGCATTGAGCAGGCCCAACCCTGTGCCACTCGATGTGCGCCCGGTCACTTTTGACGCATTGAGCAATTGCTCGCCTGCGCCAACACGCCGGCTGTAGAAGGTGCCGGTCTTGTTAAAGAGCTCTGTTCCTTCGGTAAAGAATTGCCGATTTTCGTTGAATTGAACCTCATATGGGGTGAGGTTCAGGACCAAGTTGTCTGCCACAACTTGCCCGAAGTCGGGCACCAAAGTCATGTCCAAAGTGAACGCGTCGCTCATGCCGACTTTGAGGTCAAGACCGCCATTGACTGCCACAGCGGTTTGGCCATCTTCCATGTTCACGTATGTGCTGGCATAGGGGTACAGACTAAACCGAGGCGGGGGTGCGATTCCCTGAATTCCCGTTAAAAGTCCGCCCTGATTCATGAGGCCTTCTTGGTTAGGGTCCATGGCGCGCCAAACGTAGTCTGCCCGATAACGCCGGATGTACCGGTAGAAATTCATGCCCCAGACTTGCGGAGCTTCACCTGCGTCGTTGAACCTGAAAACGGACCAGGGGAGGGCCAGTTCGGCCACCCAGCCCTTTTCATCGATGCGGCATTCGGCTGTCCACACAGCATTCCAGCTTCCGTCGGAATTGCCACTGGCCAGCAATTCGTCGGACTGCACACCGTCTGGGGTCACAGAGAATCTCACCCCATTCACCCCATCGTCGAAGCAGTTGAACCAAATGCCGAAGACATCGGTGTTGCCGCCACCGTCGCGTTGAATGAGTTGGTGTAAAATGCTGTCTGCCGCAGTGTCCCACATGCGTGCCCCGATGTACAGGGCGCGATCGTCGTAGGCGAAGCGCACCTCTGTGTTTTGCTTTGGGCTAGAAAAAGGAACAGGCTTGAACTCGCGCAGTTCAGTTTCGGGCAGAATTTGGCCCCATGCATCGTCATCGAGTCGACCATCGACTTGGATGGCACCGTCGGCCACACGCTGGGCGCTGGCTTTGGGTTTGCGCGAGAGCCCTTCTGGCCAAGATTGAGCCACGGCTGCAGAATGGCACAAGAAAAAGACCAGGCCCCAAACCAAGATGCGCATCGGGTCTGCCAATTGAAATCCTCTGTTCATGCGGGCGCGAAATTACGCCTGCATTTGCGATGTGCAGTGTTAACGGTATACGCCCTGTCGATCGAGGGCACGACGGTAACGCCGGGCATTTTTCTCGTGTTCACGGTTGGTCTTTGCGAACGCGTGATACCCGCTGAAGTCTTCTCGCGCACACATGAAGATGTAACTGTGGTCCTCAGCATTGAGTACAGCCTCCAAATATCCGGGCTCTGGATAGTTGATCGGTCCAGGGGGGAGACCGCTGTTGAGGTAGGTGTTGTAAGGGCTGTCGATCTTGCGATGGACATTCAGAACCCGTCGAATGGAGGGGTCTCCAAGCGCATAGATGAGGGTGGGGTCTGCTTGAAGGCGCATCCCACGCTTGAGGCGATTGAGGTACAGGCCGGCTACGGTAGGGGCCTCGTCCATTTTGCTCGTTTCAGCCTTGACAATGGAGGCCAAAATGCCCACTTCGGTGGGGTTTAATCCCCGCTTCTCTGCTTTTGCACGCCGCGATTTGGTCCACCACTTCTCCCATTCGGAGGCCATTTTTTTGACGAAATCCTGGGCTGAGAGGTCGTACCAAACTTCGTACGTATTGGGAATGAACCGGGTGCGAAGGCCGTCAAGGGTCACGCCATGGCGGGCCGCCAGGAGCGGGTCTCTCATGGCGGCCATGAGGCTACTGCTGTCCAACGACAACTGAGGTGCAATGGACTTGGCCAAGTCGCTGGGCTGTCGCACGCTGGTGAATTGAACGGCCACGGCTTCGCGAGACCCAGAACGCAGCAAGTTGGCCAAGGTGCGGTTGTCCAAATTGGGGGGGATTACATACCGGCCTTCTCGAAGTGCGCCATCCTGAGTCCATCCGCGCCATTGCAGATATCGGCGAAATGAATGGGGGTGCTGAATGCGTCCTTCATGGTCGAGTTTCTTCACAACGGAGTCCACTTGGGCCCCGGATTCAATCACAAAACGTGGCCCTGAGGCCAGTGAGTTGGGTCGAAGTGCCGTATTCCAAAAGTGCCAGACGAACATGACGCTCAGCGCCACGGTGGTCAGAAGAAAGAGGGAGGTGCGGCGGTTCATGTAGGAAGCGCATTGAAGGTTTGCTGCAACAGAACAACATCTTTCCATCCTTCTGGGGTCCGGGTCCAGTCCTTGTATTGGCCAATTTCTTTGAATCCCGCAGACTGAAACAACCGCAAGCTATCGGGGTGGTCGGCGTGCACTTCGGCGTGCATGCTGTTCAAGAGCAGCGCTTGCTTCGCATGGCGAAGGGCGATGCTCAAAGCGCGTCGGGCGATGCCTTGTCCGCGGTGATCAGGAGCGACCAAAATCCCAATGCCTGCGCGTCGGTCTCGGGCAGAGAAATTGTAAAGGTCAACGGCTCCTGCGGTCTGTCCCGCTTCGTCTATCATCCATCGGAGCTGCCCGGCACTGTAAATGTCTTGATGTCCCATACAGTGGGCTTCTAGGGCTGCCCGGGAGAATGGAGTGGTGGTTCCGGTGACCATCCAATGTTCAGGGTCGTTTTCCCAAGACATGACGGCATCGATGTCTGCGGGCTCGAGCGGTCGAAGCTGTGTGGTGCGATCTCGGAGCAAATCAGAAGGAAGGGCCATGTGGTCGAAAATACTTGGACAATCTGGGAATCCGTCCTGAAAAGGCGAGGAGCAGACGCTTAATTTTGTCACATGTTGAAGCGAAAAGTTTCTGGAGTGCTGATGTTGGCCGCAATCGGGGTCGTTTTTGGAAGCGGTTGCACCATCAACCGGAACATCATGTTTCGAACGCCTTCAGATTTTGCGTTTGACTCGTTCAATCCCATTGGAGACGTCAACTACCGAATCGCGCCCAACGACTTGATCAGTTTTCAGTTGTATGCCAACAAAGGAGAGCGGGTCATGGCCGTAACGGCGGGAACCCGCGCTGGGGGCAACGCGGTGAGCAATGGCGAGAACAACATGCAGCTGCTAAACCAGAACAACAGATTCGTGTACGAAGTTCGTCCGAATGGCGCAGTGGAGCTCCCGGAATTGGGAGAGATTTTATTGGCTGGCTTGACCATCAATGAGGCTGAAACCGCATTGGAAACCGCATATTCAGAGAACTACAATGATCCTCTGGCCCTGCTCGAAGTCACCAACCAGCGCGTTTTGGTTTTTCCAGGAGAAGCTGGTGTTGCTTCTGTGGTTAGCCTGGTCAACCCAAATACGAGCTTGCTCGAAGTATTGGCATTGAGTGGGGGCATTCGCGGCAGAGGAGATGCCCGAAATGTGAAGCTCATTCGAAGGGGAGCCGAGCGTCAGACTGTTCATCAATTTGATCTTTCTACCATCGAGGGACTCCAGTACGCGAACACGACGGTTCAAGCGGGGGACATTGTGTACGTTGAGCCCTTGCCTCAGTTGGCGAATGAAGTGCTGGCGGATTTAACCCCTGTACTGAGCTTGATCACCACCATCAGCAGCTTCATCGCACTGTTGAGCATTGTCTCCGGAAGCAATTGACATGAGCCATCCACTCGAGATTCAAGCCGGAGGCATTCTAGGTCCTCTGATGATTCGGCCACGGCAGTTTGGAGACGACCGTGGAGTTTTCGCCGAGACTTGGCGACAGGAACAATTTGAGGAGGCCATTGGCCAATCCGTGGTGTTTGTCCAGGACAATGAATCGGTCTCGGGGCTTGGTGTCCTGCGCGGGTTGCATTTTCAAGTGCCCGGTCGGGCTCAGGGTAAGTTGGTGCGTGTGGTCCGTGGCTCAGCGCTGGATGTCGCCGTTGACTTGCGAAAAAGCAGTCCAACATATGGTCAGCATCAAACCGCCATGCTGACGGGCGAAAATCGCTGGCAGTTCTGGGTGCCACCTGGTTTTGCCCATGGCTTTTTGACGCTGGAACCCGACACTGTTTTCTGTTACAAGTGCACCGACACATATAGCCCGGAGCACGAGCGTTCATTGCGTTGGAATGACCCAACGTTGCGCATTGATTGGGGCATGGAGCAGCCCTTGCTCTCACCCAAAGACAAGCAGGCTCCATTGTTTGCAGATTTTGATTCTCCCTTTGAATGAACATAAATCGCTTTTCGTTGCGATTGGCCGTGGGCATGAGTGCCTTGGCGACGATTTTAGTGGCCACCTCTTTGGTTTTGGAGGAGCCTGTGCTTGAAGGGGGAGGAGCCTACCCGGAGCGGCTTTCAGAACTTCCGCAGCAAGTTTCTCCGCCTCGAATTCAGGCGGGTCTCCGCTTTGCAGGAGACCCATTGCCATTGGAGCGTGTGGGCGTGAGGGAGAGGATGGAAAAAGAGCTGCTCATTGGGACGTTTCGTCACAGCAGCAGTTTGTTGACGCTCAAGCGCTCGGGGCGTTGGTTTCCTCTGATTGAGCCAATTCTTGTGGATTCGGGCATTCCTTTGGATTTTAAATACCTCTCCGTGATCGAGTCAGGATTGGCCAATGCAGTTTCCCCATCAGATGCCCGGGGTTTTTGGCAGTTCATGAAGCCTGCGGCTCAAGAATTCGGGTTGAGGGTGGACCGCGATGTAGACGAGCGCTATCATGTCGAAAAGGCCACCCGTGCCGCGTGTGCGTATTTGAACAAGGCACACCGTCGTTTTGGAGACTGGATATTGGCGGCAGCGAGCTACAATATGGGCATGTCGGGTGTGTCTCGTCGCATGGAAGAGCAGGGTGGGGAAGACTACTGGGACTTGATGCTCAATGATGAAACTGCCCGGTATGTGTACCGTCTGTATGCGACCAAGCAGGTCATGGAGCAGCCGGAGGTTCACGGTTTTCGGATGCGCGCGGATGACTGGTATGCACCAATGGCGGGCAGAGACACCGTTCTTGTCGATTCGGTAGAAGACTTGGCCGAATTTGCCCAGTCAGCAGGCGCGAGCTACAATGCCCTCAAGACACTCAACCCTTGGTTGAGGTCGCGAAAATTGCCCATTGAAGATGACCAATATTACGTGGTCAGGCTGCCGTTGCGGTGAACCTGAAAAGCCACTTGCTTGACGTGCTTGACCGGGTGTCCCTCGAGGGTAAATTCAGCCGTCATGGCCTTTCCCGTTGGGCTTAAAAGGGCTTGACTCACAGATTTTAATCGGCCCAAAGGCACGCCGCGTTTCACGGCTTCATCGATGAGGACTTGGGCTTCAAATCGAGCAAAGGCCGGAGCGAGCATGTCGAAAAGAAGCGTTCTGTTTTGGACCCGAAGGGGGTTTGTGCTCCATTGAGAATCTGTCTTCATGTCCTCCAGATTCAGCAGGGTGCACAGCTTGGTGAATTGACGGTCATTCCCAATGGCCGTGACCACTTGATGTCCGCAGCGGCAAGTGAACGTCTCTCCGTAAGGGGCAATCTGGGGATGCAATGCGCCCAAAGGTTGCGGGGATTGTCCTGCGACAAGGTGCTCTGTAGCTCGGTTGGCCAAGGCACTGAATCCAGAAGCGTCGAGCCAGGTTTCCACATAGGCGCCTTGGCCGGTTTTTTCCCGCTCATACATGGCGAGCAAAACACCCGAGCGCATTTGGTGTGCGGCCAAAATGTCCATGAGGGCCACAGGCATCCGAAATGGGGCTGACCCTGGAGATGCGTTCATGGACATGAATCCAGTTTCGGCTTGGACAACCATGTCGTATCCTCCCCGCTCAGGGGCGTCCATGAATCCTTTCAAATGAAGGTGGATGAGCCGCGGATGACGCAAGGCCAATGCCTTTGGATCAACCCCCAACTTGCTTAAGGAAGAGGTTTTGAAGTTTTGCAGCAGGATGTCCGTGTCGGTCAACTCGCGCTCTAACGCAGCTTGTCCCTGCTCGGACAACAAATCCAACTGAAGAATACGTTTTGGTCCATTTGCAGCGGCATAATAGGCCGAGGGCCCCTCCTTCGATTCCCTTTCCGAGCGCCATGTTCGGGTAACGTCTCCGCCCTTTGGGTGTTCCACTTTGACCACTGAGGCGCCCAATTCAGCCAGGAAGGTGCCCACCAATGGACCGGCGAGAACGGAAGCCAGTTCCAAGACCTTGATCCCTTGAAGGGGGGTGTCGGATTGCGGAGCGGATAAGTCCAAGGACATGCCCCGAAGTTAGGCCCCTGCGAGTGCGGCTTTGTAAGTGTCTATCGCCCTCTGGCGCGCCATCTTGTGCTCTACAATGGGCTCTGGGTAAGCAGGTGTGCCCCATTCGGGTACCCATTTCTGCACATATGCCCCTTTGGGATCGAATTTCTTGAGTTGACTTTCTGGATTGAAAACGCGGAAATAGGGGGCGGCGTCGCATCCGCTTCCAGAGGCCCATTGCCATCCTCCGACATTGGAGGCGAGCTCAAAGTCCAGCAGCTTTTCTGCGAAATAGCGTTCACCCAGTCTCCAGTCTAAGAGCAGGTGCTTGCAGAGAAAACTGGCCACCACCATGCGAACACGGTTGTGCATGAATCCCGTGGCGTTGAGTTCTCGCATGCCTGCATCCACCATGGGATAGCCTGTTTTTCCGGCACACCACGCGGAAAAATGGGCGTCATCGTGGCGCCAAGGGATGCGGTCGTACTTGGCGCGGAATGCGTCGGATGCACTGTGCGGGAAATGGTGAAGAATGGCTTGGTAGAATTCTCTCCAAATCAACTCGGTGAGCCACTTTTCACTTTTTTGGAAACCTTGTTTGGCCAAGGATCGGACAGAGACAGTTCCAAATCTTAGATGCAGACTCATGCGGGAAGTTCCCACGACACTGGGCGTGTCCCTTCGCTCCGCATATTTGACCAAAACGTCAGGGTCGGGTTTCCTTTTTGCAAAGGCTTGCCATTGTGATGGGGTTGCGACTTGGCCGTCAAACCCCATGTCTGAGAGGGACGGCAGGTGCCCCGATTTTTTTGTCAAAGGAGCGGTGTGGCCTTTGAGGGTCACCTTGGCTTCTTCCAAGGGTCTTCGTTCTGCAGCTTCTAGGGTTTTGTGCCACTTGCGGCTGTAGGGCGTAAACACGGTGTATGGGAGCCCGTCGTCCTTCAAAACAGCCTCGGGCGGAAGAATCACATGGTCATCGTGGGTTTGAAAGGTCAGGCCTTCTTGGTTGCACCAAGAAGCCACTTCGCTGTCTCGCTTGACGGGGTAGGGGGCATAGTCTCGGTTGGTGTGGATGGCGACCACGCTCCATCCTGATTCCGCCAATTCTTTGACGGTGCTTTGGAGCATCTCCAGGGGAGAACCATATTGGGTCAACAAGGTGCCTCCTGCTGCTTGATATTCTTGGCTGACCCTCTGGAGTTCGCTGTGGATGAATCCAATTCTTCGGTCATCGACAGGAAGATGGTCAAGGATGCTGCGGTCAAAACAAAAAAAGCCCGCAACGGGATGTCCCGATGAAACGGCGGCAGCCAGTCCTACGTTATCGTGGGTCCTCAGGTCGCGGCGATGCCAGAAAAGAACAAGGGGTTTCATTGGGGAGCTGGGGCTACAATTTTGGGGAAATGAGAAGGCCCGGGGCATGCCCGGGCCGTCAGCAAATCAAACGTGATCATTAACACCTTACTGATCATGAGCCCCTCGTTCGGGACACCTTCATGACATTTTCGGGCGCTTCTTGTTCAATCCTCCAGTTGTTTTTTTCGGGGAAAGTCAATGGGGTGCGTTTTGAGCTGCCAGCAGAGGCTTGGAATGCAGCAATTGATGCATGGCTTGTTCCAGTGTTGGATAGGAAAAGGCGAATCCGGAATCCAGTGTTCGTTTGGGCAAGATTCGGTGCGACGCAAGCAACGCGTGGGCGGCTTCTCCAAATGCGATTTGCAATGCCCATGCAGGAACAGCGGGAAGGAAATGCGGCCGAGACAACGTTTTGGCAAGGGTTCGGCTGAACTCTTGTTGTTGGACAGGATATGGGCTCACTGCATTGTATGCGCCGCTCCAGTCGCGGTGCTGAATGGCGCGCACAAACAGGTCGGTGAGGTCATCGATGTGGATCCAGCTTTGCCATTGGCTTCCTGGCGACAAGGGAGATCCCAAACCGAGCTTGTACAAAGGGAGTAGGCGATGAAGCACACCTCCGTTCGGGGAGAGCACAAGACCAATCCGAAGGGACACGTGTCCGCCTCCTTTTGCTCCAAGTTGGGCAACCGCGTCCTCCCAGTCTTGAACCACGTCTTCAATGAATCCTTTGCCAAAAGCGGAGGCCTCCTCTTGAGGTTGGTGGCTGGATGGGTATCCACCGATGGCGCTTGCGGAAATGATCCGAGGTGCGATCGATTGACTTTCGCAGGCCTTGGCAATGAGGTTCAGTGCGTCTATGCGGCTCGATCGAATGCGCGCCCTCACTGGAGCAGACCAACGCTGCGCGACGGTTTCGCCAGCAAGATGAACCACGCAATCCACGCCTTCTAGGGCCGCGCGGTCCATCTTTTGCAGAGATGGCGTCCACTGGAAGGCCTGAATTTGTGATGCGCCAATTTGGACTGAGCGCTGCGCCGACCTCGTGAGAATGCGAATTTCTGTCTGAGGAGACAACCGTTGGATTTTTTCGACCAGTGCCCTTCCAACCAGTCCTGTGGCGCCAGTGATCAGTGCCACTTCGGGAAATTTTTCGGTAGCGAAGGCCGTCATCATGCGCAATTTAACCGTTGAGGGGCATGGCCGGTTCATTTCGGTTCGCAGAAGATCAGGGCTAGAATTTCGACGAAATTGATAAAATAGACGATGAATTCGTATCTTTAGAGGAGAACCCACCCGTTTGCGCTTTCACGCTGCCCTCTTCTTTCGCTTTTTCCTGCTCTGCACATGGGGTGTGCTGGTGTCGGACTGTCATGCGCAAGGGAAGTGCATCAACGGACTCATAGATGGCCAGTGGCCCTGTGACAACGTGGAGCTCATTTCCCATGTACCCAATGAAGACACTGGGGGCTTAAATGCCAATGACATTTGGGGGTGGACGGACCCATTGGACGGGCGGGAATATGTTTTGATGGGCAAGCGCGATGGCACATGGTTTATCGAGGTAACAAACCCTTCTATGCCAAGAACGGTAGGGCATCTTTCTACCACAGGATTGGCCAACAGTTTGTGGAGGGACATCAAAGTCGTTGGGCATCACATGGTGGTGGTCAGCGAAGCCGTGAGTTCCCGTCTCCAGGTGTTTGACTTGACCCGTTTGCGCGACTACACCAGCATATCCATGCCGATTACCTTTTCCACCGACACGGTGATTTCAGGGTTTTCGAAGGCGCACAATGTGGCGGTCAGTCCGCAAGATTCCTTGGTTTTTGTCTGCGGTCCCAATGCCGTGGAGGGTCTTTTGGTCTATGATTTTGCGAATCCAGAACTCCCGGAATTGGTGGGCAGTTGGAGCGAGGCGTATGTCCACGACGCGCAAGTGGTCAATTACAGTGGTCCAGATGTCGAATACCAAGGACATCGCATTGCCTTGGTGGCCTGCGAGAGCACCTTTCGAATTCTGGATGTGACCGATCCAGCTGACATTCAAGAATTGTCTTCGGCAGGCCACACGCCATATGGCTACATCCATCAAGGATGGCTCACGCCGGATCATCGTTATTTCTTGCTCGGGGATGAGTCGGATGAAACCAGCGATGCAGTCTCGGGCACGACCACCTATGTCTACGATGTCCAAGACCTCACTGCTCCTGGTCTTGTCAGTGCCGTGGATTTGGGGACGGAGGGGACAGATCACAACCTATACACCGTGGGTGATTTCGTGTCGGAAAGCAACTATCGCGATGGATGGCGGATGTTTTTGTTTGACTCAAGCGCCCCACAATTGTTGTCTCCCAAAGCGTTTTTCGACACGCAACCGGAGATGTCCGGTCCGGGTTTCGAAGGAAGTTGGAGCAACTATCCATATTTCGATTCGGGTACCATTGCCGTATCTGACCAGTCCGAAGGGTTGTTCTTGGTCAGAACCAGTTTCATGAAGATGTGGCCCGAGTTTCCTGCGGTGTGCCCAACCGACACGCTTCATCTTCAAGTGATGTTGGATTCTTGCGTGGCCGGACCCGTCGCGCTTCATTTGCCCAACGAGGTGACTTGGTGTTCACACGACAGTCTACCGGGCCCTGGCGTGTACACGGTTGATTTTGCTGGATTTGGATGGTCAGGTATGGCGGGAATGACGATCAAGGCATCGGGAGGTGGAGTTGTGCATGCAGACCAGATTTATGTCGATGTCACATCGGATGCCCAGCATTTTCCGGATGCAGATGGCGATGGGTATGGGGTGTTTGATGGGGTTGTATCCGGATGCAACGCCTTGCCGGGGTATGCGCATGTTGGAGGGGATTGCAACGACCAAGACGCCGGCATTCACCCGGGGTTGTTTGATCCGTGTGATGGCATTGACAACGACTGTGATCAAGGCATTGATGAAGACGGCGAATCGATTCCATTCTACTTGGACTTGGATGGAGATGGTGTGGCGGGCTCTGCGGTTTTCGAGTCTTGTGTTTTGCCGCCATACGCGTCTCTGGAACCGGGATCAGATTGCAATGACCTTGACGCTTCTATATTTCCCGGAGGGCCGCCCACGTTGTCTGGCTTGGATAACGATTGCAACGGGTACATTCTGGGGTTAGAACAATTGGATGGCGGATGCCCCGGGGACTTGAATCACGATGAGGTCATCACCATTCAAGATTTGCTGGAATTCTTGAATCTGTTCGGCGACCAAGGGTGGTTTGAGGCCGATTTGAATTACGACCAGCATGTCGGAGCCGCCGATCTTCTGATTATTCTGAGCCTGCTCGGAAACAACTGCTGAGGTTCAGTCTGGCTCCTCCGACTTCTGCTGTCGTTGGTGCAAGTCTGCATAGAGACCGCCAGCGGCCACCAGTGTGTCGTGGTTTCCCCGCTCCACGATTTGGCCTTCATCAATGACCAGAATCAGGTCCGCGCTTTTGACTGTAGAGACGCGGTGAGAAACGAGAATGGACGTTCGGTCCTTCATGATGCGCCGGAGGTTGCCTAGGATGGTCGCTTCGGTTTCTGAATCGACTGCGGAAAGGCAGTCATCAAAAATGAGGATTCGTGGCTTGCGCAGAATGGCGCGTGCAATGGAAATGCGCTGCTTTTGTCCTCCGCTCAAATTGACGCCGCGTTCGCCGAGCAGGGTGTCGTAACCACTGGCGAACCCGATGATGTTGTTGTGGACATCGGCGTCCTTTGCGGCTTGTACCACGTCAAGTTGCGCCGCGTTGTCCACACCAAAAGCGATGTTGGCCCGAATCGAATCGGAGAACAAGAAGACGTCTTGCGGGACGTAACCAATGGCAGAGCGCAAAGCGCTCAGTGAAAGCTCGGGCAATGGGGTGCCATCGATTTCGATGGAACCTTCGGAAGGGTCGTAGAGGCGCGCGACCATTTGCGCCAACGTGCTCTTTCCACTGCCGGTTCTTCCAATGACAGCAAGTGTTTGGCCCGGTTCAAGCGTGAAGTCGACTTCCTTTAAGGCCACAATTCCAGAGTCTGGATAGGTGAGGCTGACGCCTTTGAATTGGATGCGCCCTGAGATCTCTTTCGTCGCGATTTGTCCATCGGAAATCTCAGGCTCAACTTCCAAAAAGGCATTGATTCTCGCCTGACTCGCCGCCGCTTTTTGAACCAAGGAGGTGACCCACCCCACAGACGCAAAGGGCCAAGTCAACAGGTTAACGTAGAACACGAATTGGAAAATGTGCCCCAACTCTAAGTCTCCAGACAATACGCGCAGGCCCCCTACATAAATGGTGAGAATGGTGCTCAATCCCACAAGCATGACGATGATGGGCATGAACAATGCATCGACTTTGACCAAGTCCAAAGTGCGCATTTTGTACTGGTCTGCTTCTGATGCGAACCTTTGTTCTGCTCTGCCCTCTCTGCGGTGCGAGACCAAAACACGGATGCCGGAATAAGCTTGCTGCACCATGGAGCTCAATACGCTTTGCTGCTTTTGAACCGCGTCGCTTTTTTGGTGAATTCGCGCACTCACTTTGTACACTCCAAGGCTCATGAAAGGCAATGGTGCCAATGACCACAGGGTCAACACAGGGTCGATTCTGAGCATGACGCCAACCGTGAGAAACATCATGGTCACCAGGGTCAGTCCATACATGACGGCAGGCCCCAAGTACATCCGGACCTTGGAGACGTCTTCCGAAATGCGGTTCATCAAATCCCCAGTTGCATTCTGTTTGTAGAATGCGAGCGGGAGGCGCTGATACTGCTCATAAATGGACGCTTTCAAGTCATATTCAATGAAGCGACTCATCACAATGATGGTTTGCCGCGTCATGAAGGAGAACACGCCTTTCAAGAGGTAGGCGACCATGTATAGCAGGGCTTGCAAGGCGGCAATGGAAGAAATGGCGGCAATGACATCGGCTTTGGTGGCCATGGGCCCAAAGGCGTCTGCACTTCTTCCGATCCAGTTCGCCAGTGCCGTCAGCGTTTCTGGGAGCATCACGCTTGTCCCGTCAAAGACAACCTCGGGGGCGGTCCCTTCCGAGAGTGGCTGGAGAAATCGGGTGTACGCGTCTTGCAAGGCGTTGATGCCCTCTCCGATGACCACAGGAGCGAAGACCGAAAAAGCGTTGGTGAGGAAGACAAACAGAAAGCCCAAAGCGAGCCTCCCACGGTATTTCCAGAAAAAAGGATTCAATGCCGCAAGCGCGCCCATGGTGCGAAGTTAGAACTTGAAGTTCCAGGTGACCGAGGGAAGGATGGGAAACAAACTCACTTGGTAGGCTTGAACATCTAATGTGCCCTCTGACAGGTCGCCGTCGTTGCCAAAGTAAATGAAGTAGGGGTTTTGTCTGTTGTAAAGGTTGAAGACAGAAAACACCCACTGACCGTGTCTCACCTTCCCCTTTTTTGGCCGGGGTGTATGGGTGGCACCAAAGTCAGCCCTGTGATAAGCGGGCATTCTGAATCCATTTCTTGGGCCGTAAACATCGAGCAGGGTTCCGTCGACGAAATAGCGTTGCGCAGGCACGGTGATCGCATTGCCAGTACCATAAATGAAGGTGCCGCCGAATTTCCAGCGGTCATTTAAGGTCCATTCAAGAATCAGGCTCAAATCGTGCCTTCGGTCATAACGGGAAGGAAAGGGGCTTCCATTGTTGAGGTCGGCAAATTCCCGGTCTGTTTTGCTCCAAGTGTAACCCAGCCACCCTGTCCATTCTCCCCGACGTCTTTTCAGGAAGAACTCGGCGCCATAGCTGCTGCCTTTTCCGAAGACCAGGTTGTTGTCGACGTTGTTCCTCACATTGTCTTGAGGGCTGCTGCCTTCTCGATAGGCCACCAAATTGCTCAGCCACTTGTGGTACACCTCGAATGAGAACTCGATGTTGCGGTCGGCTCCGAAGTCGCGGAACCACCCCGCGGAAACTTGCGTGCCCTCTTGAGGGTCCACCCGGTCCGAACTGGGCAACCATATGTCGCCAGGCAAGGATGTGGGTGAAAGGGAGGCCAAATGGATGTACTGAAGGTTTCGGCCGATGCCTGCCTTAAAAGAGCTTCTTGGGCCAGTTTTGAGTCGCAAAGACAGCCTTGGTTCAAGGCCGCCATGGTTGGATACACGGTCTCCTGGGCCGTAAATGATCTCTTCGGGTGCAGTGGTGGCAGACAAGGGGTCGTCCTCGGAAGGGGGAACGTATCTCGTGAATGGGCCAGTCTGCACAAAAGCGCTGTACCTCAATCCGGCATTCACCCGGAGGGCATCGGTGATGTCAAATTCATCTTCGATGTACGCCCCCATTTCATGGCTTCTGTTGCGCACAGCATCGCCGAGGTCAAAATCCACGCCATTGGAACTGGCATAGAATTCGGTGGGCAAAAAGGTGTGGTAGGTGTACTCAATGCCCGCCCGAACAGTATGTCGAACGTTGGGGTAGAGGGTCAAGCGGGATTTGAGTCCTCGGTCGTCTATTCCACTGCGGAATCCAAAAATGAAGCTGTCCTGACGGGCTTCAAAGGCGAATTCATAATCGCTATAGGTCGCGGTGGTGGTTAAAAAAGCCTTGTCGTTGATCACGTGGTTCCAACGGCCTGTCACAGTGGCATTGCCCCAGGGAATGCGGCTGCCAAAGTCAGCAGCACTGGACCGGAAGTCAAACACGTCTTGTCCAAAATAACCGCTCAAGTAAAATTGGTTGCGCCTTGAGGCGCGCCAATTGACCTTGGCGTTTAGGTCGTAGAAGTAGTATCCAGAACCGGCGAAGGCGCTTTCGGGGTTCACAAATGGTTTGGCCAAAACATCAATGTAGGTTCTTCGGCCGCTGATGATGAAACTGGCGGTGTCCTCCACAATGGGGGCTTCAATCGTGAGCCTTGAGCTAATCAAGCCCAAGCCTCCGCTCACAATGGGCTCCCTGGCGTTTCCTTCTTTGAGTCCAATGTCCAATACAGAGGAGATTCGGCCACCAAAGCGCGCCGGCATCGTGCCTTTGGTGACATCAATGTCCTTCACCGCATCGGGGTTGAAGACGCTGAAGAAGCCAAACAGATGGGAAGCATTGTAAACGACGGCGTCGTCCACCAAAACCAAGTTTTGATCCGGTCCGCCCCCGCGGACGTAAAATCCACTGTTCCCTTCTCCTGCGCTTTGAATGCCAGGGAGGAATTGAATCACCTTCAATACGTCAACCTCACCCAATAGAGCGGGCAGTGATTTGATGGTCTCGACACCCACAGAGACTTTGCCCAGGTCTGTGCTTTCTGTATTGGCGGATTTGTCGGCTTCGATTTCTGCTGCTGCAACGGCAATGACATTGGCACCGAGTTCAATGTCGAGCGTGGCGTTGCCCTCCATATTCAGGGTCCGGCTTTGGGTCTCATATCCGATAAACGAGAAGTTCAAACGGCTCTCTCCTGATGGGAGGGCGAGGCTGTAAAAGCCGAATGTGTTGGTTGCGGTTCCGATGGAGGCCCCGTCGACGATCACCGTCGCACCGAGAATGTACTCCCCGGTGGAGGCGTCAATTACACGTCCGCTCAGGGTAAAATCTTGAGCCAGTGTGGCTTGGGGTGCACAAAGGGCAGCGCAAAAAGCGCAAAGCAGAAGGAGGGTGGACAAAGGGGCTTTCATGGCGTCGAAATGTAGAACCACACTCAGCCTCGGAAGTTTAACTTCTCCCCATGTTTGCGCGGTCCAAACGTCAGTGGGTGTCTCCATTCCTTTGGGGTGGTTTGATTTTGCTTGTGGCTCAATCGTGTTCAATCGCGGGTCCATCCGAAGCAGGGCTAGACTTGCTCACGTACAATGCGTCGGACGGCATTCGGTCTTTGGACCCAGCCAAAGCGACTGACCTGGAGACCATGTGGGCAGTGGATCAGCTGTATGAGGGGCTCTTGGAATTGGATGCATCCCTTCAGGTGGTGCCTGCCTTGGCCGAGAAGTGGTCGGTGTCTGCGGATGGTATCCGGTATGCTTTTCGATTGCGTCCGGTGACTTTTCACAACGGTGAGCCGTTGCGCGCTCAAGATGTTGCAGCGAGTTTTTCGAGGCTATTGGATCCCAATGAAGCCTTGCCGGGTCGATGGGTGCTTCGGGACCTTTTGGACGAGGGTGGCGTGGAGGTCATCTCTTCGGACAGCCTTCATTTGAATTTGAAACGGTCCAATCCGGTGTTTGCCAGTTTGCTTGCGACCCCCCAAGCGAGCGTTCTGTGTGATGGAGGACAAAAGGGCAACCCCGATTTAGAGGACTTGGGCACGGGCCCCTTTGTTTTGAAGGGGTGGCTGGCCGAAACCGCGATGGTGCTTCACGCGTTTTCCGATTATTGGATGCGCGACAGTTTGGGCGAGCAGTTGCCATACTTGGATGGCGTTCGTTTGGATTTTAACCGTGAGGAAGGGGCGGAAATGCTCGGGTTTAGGCAGGGGCGTTATGATTTTGTGTCCGCGCCGAGTGCGGAATGGATGAACGTTTTCTTTTCGGAGAATGGCACTTGGAACCCGGAATGGAAGGGGCGATTTCGAAAATTCACAACCCCTTATCTAAAAACAGATTACATCGGAATCCTGATGGATTCAACGGCATTGATCGAGCAGGGGTTCACCGTCCTTCCTGCCGAAGTTCGATTGGCGTTGAGTTTGTCATTGGACCGCGATCAATTGGTGCGAGAATTGAGGGCTGGCGGAGCAGCACCTGCCGTTGGATTTGTCCCTCCAGGCATGCCCGGGTTCTCTGCGGGTTTGCGCCCGGCTCTTTCCTGTGTGCAATACGATTTGGATTCGGCTCGGACCCTTCTTGCTCAACTGGGGATTGGCCCAGAACATCGGCTGGGAGGGCTGACCCTAGGCACAAAACCTGCAACGGCTGATTTGGCCGCAGCATTGCAGCACACATGGTCGGGCCTGGGCATCGATGTCGACATTGATGTGGCCCCGAGTGCGTTGGATGCAGAGCGGGTGGCCAAGAGTCAAGTGGCGTTGTTTCGAAAGTCGTGGTTGGCCGATTACCCGGATGCCGAAAATTTCTTGGGGCTTTTTGATGCGGCAAGATGGGCGCCCAACGGTCCGAACTACACCCATTATTCAGACGAGCAAGTGGACGAGTGGCTCTTGAGCCTCTCCGGAATCCGGGCCCCGACCCAACGGCAGGCGCTGCTCAGGAAAATCGAATCAAGGGTCATGCAGACCACGCCATTGATTCCCTTGTGGCACGATGAAGTTTTTCACTTGGTCTCCTCAAGCTTGTCGGGATGGGAGGTGAGCGCCACGAATCGGCTCGAACTCCGGCGCGTCCGCCGGTCAGGGCAACCTTAACTTCCCCATCCATGCTGAAGATTGATACCCACACGCACATCATGCCCAAGCAACTGCCGGATTGGAGCCGGAAGCTGGGTTATGGGTCATTTATCCATCTTGAACACCACCGCGAGGGTGCCGCGCGCATGATGCAAGGGGATCGCTTCTTCCGAGAAGTGATGGCCAATTGTTGGGATCCGGAAATCCGCATCGAAGAGTATGCCAAGTCAGGTGTACAGGTGCAGGTCGCGTGCACAATCCCCGTGTTGTTTGCCTATTGGGCGAAGCCAGAGGATACAGCCGACATTGCTCGCTTTTTGAATGATGACTTGGCACGGACCGTTCAAGACCACCCCCGTCATTACGTTGGACTGGGCACGCTGCCCATGCAGGATACGGACTTGAGCGTTGCGGAGTTGGAGCGGTGCAAGAAGATCGGATTGCACGGAATCCAGATTGGTTCCAACATCAATGGATACAATCTTTCAGAGCCGAGATTCAACCCGATTTGGGAAGCTTGTGAACGCTTGGGAATGGCCATTATGGTGCACCCTTGGGACATGATGGGAAAAGAAATGATGACCAAATATTGGTTGCCATGGCTCGTGGGAATGCCTGCAGAGACTTCTCGTGCCGCATGCTCCATGGTGTTTTCAGGTGTGTTTGACCGGTACCCCAAGCTTCGGGTCATGTTTAGCCACGCATCGGGATCATTTCTTGCCACTTTGGGAAGGATTGAGCACGGTTGGCGCTGCCGTCCAGATTTAGTGGCAGTAGACAACCCCAACAATCCGAGGTCTTATCTCGGGAAGTTTTGGGTAGACAGCATCACCCACGACGCCCGCCTCATGGACTATGTGCTGGACATGCAAGGCGCGGAAAAGGTGGTCATGGGCTCTGACTATCCGTTCCCTCTGGGTGACCTCGAATTTGGGCGTTACATCGAGACCGACATGAACTTGACCGAAGTCCAGCGGGAGGCGATTTTTCATGGTTCAGCCCTGAAGTGGCTCGACTTGAATGCGACCCGGTTCACAGATTGATGCGCCCAATGCAACGAATTCGGTGCAAAAAGCGTTAACCACCAGATGGCGTCGTCGCAAGAATTGCTGGGTTTAATCGAAGGTTGCAAGTCACAGCGACCTTCTTCCCAACGTGCCCTGTACACCAGGTTCAGCGGTCAGCTTTTTGCCACCGCCATCCGGCACACCAATGCACGAGAGGACGCTGAAGACGTTCTGCAGGAAAGCTTCGTCAAGATTTTCAAGCACATCAGCAGCTACAGGGAGGACTTCTCGTTTGAGGGTTGGATGAGAAGAATTGTGGTCAATACGGCCATCACACACTACCGTCGCAACCTCAAGCACAGTCACCATCACGACATAGATGAGGTGCACGCCACACCTGGCGACCTTGAAAACAAAAACGACAACGAATTCACGGCATCGGAGCTTGAGCTGGCCATTTCTAAGTTGCCTCTTGGGTACCGCACTGTGTTTTGCATGTACGTGATTGAGGGGTATAAACATCAGGAGATCGCCGACAAACTTGGGGTGGATGTGAACACCTCGAAGAGTCAATTGAGCCGGGCTCGAAAATATTTACAGAACGTGCTTGCAACCCTTTCGTCAAGAGCGAAGTCTATACCCAGCATGGGCCTAGATCAAGAGGTCGATACACCATGAAACAAACGTCACACGATAGGGAAGCCAGGGACGCTGCTTTTGATGAGCAGGTCCGTTCTATGCTCAGCGAGGCCGCGGTTCCTGCACCTGCGGCAAGTGAAACGCTCTTCGCACCTGTGGCCACCAAAGCAGGGCTTTGGGGCAAATTGGGTTTGGCAGCGATTGGTGGCCTGTTCTTGTGGGGAGCATTTGAATTGGCCGGGAACAACCCGTCTGCCCCAAGTGTGTTGACCCCCATTCCTGCGTCCATTTCGGCATCACCTTCGGCTGTAACCGGTCCTTCTGGGCCTGCAATGGAGGAAGGCATGGAGTCTAGCGAACGACCAGACAAAGACGGTATGCCGGACCAAAATGCCGCTTTTGAAGCGGGAGGCGAAGGCGGGGATATCGCACCATCCACGGCAAAACCGAACTTGGCCGCAGAGCCCACTGCTGTCTTAGGTTCAGAGGCCATTTCAGCATCTGGGTCGGAGTCAACGACTGTCGCTGCAGAGGCGACAGAAAAAGCGGCGTTGTCCACATCGGATCCCGTTTCAGGAGCAGAAGAGGGGCCTCGGGCCGATGCCGTCTCCCCTTCGCCAGATCCTGCGGCCATCAAAGCAGAGCCTGCATCCCTTCCTGAGGAGCCAAAGGCGCCTTCTGCCACTCAAGATGAGCAGCAGGATGCGAATCAGCCCACGCTGACCTTGCCGCTGACGCTTCCCTCCGGTGGCGGTCATTGATTTTTACGGCCACAAAAAATTGGTGGTCTCCAATGGGAGGCTGATTTTGCGGGGTTCTATGAAGTCAGTCATGTTCCTTGTGATGATGGTGATGGCGCATCAGGCTTCGGCTTCTTGCAATCACCAAGACTCGATTACCGTGGATGGCGTTCCGCTTGTTCTGGATTTGGACCTTCGCTTGGCGGAATCAACCATCACTCCCCACCGTGCGAAAGTGAAGGGCCGTTCTGTTCAGCCCATCGCTGTTTTTGGCGTATCGATGTTGGGTTGGCGTCAAATTTCAGACGCTGCGGGTGTGCCTTTGTCAGAGCGGGTTGGGGCGTCCATTCAGCCCGCTGTTTCTGCCATGGGTGGAGCCATATGGAAGACAGAGGCCAAACAGTGGAAGTTGGAAGCGGAGTGGGGCGTGCACAGGGCGTTGACCATGGACATTTTGAGCCTAGACGACAGCGCGTTTGCCATTGAGCCCAATGGCCAAGGTGGGTTGGAACAATGGGTTCAACGCACCTATGAATTGGGAGTCGAGCTAGACACATTGCCTGTAAGTCTCACTGAGAGAGCCATTCAAATGGGGTCAATCTCGTTGAGTATGGGAAGCCATGAGCCCTCGCGAAAGGGGAAGGCGTGGACTTGGTGGGGAGGCGTTCATGTCAAGTGGTCTCGGTTGAATCGGTCACCATTCGAAGTGGAGCGTATTCCTGCTTTTGGGATGCCGGATGAACGCGAGCAAATGGGCAGTGCACGGCAGGATTGGGTTCCATTTGACACATGGGCTCTGGGCGGTCGTTTGGCCTTAGAGCGGCGATTCGACGATCGCTGGTCGTCTTGGTTGCGGGGAGAGTGGAGCTCAGGTCTCCGCTCGCATTGGGCGATTGGGGTCGGGGTGTCCTGTCGATTTGCACGTTGACATTCGTTAGCACCTTTTGGGAAAGGTGCAGGCAACAAAATCGAGCCCCGATGCGTCTTCTACATGCAGGTCGATACCCTGCAAACGCAACGAAGATTTTGGTTCAAGTTGTTTTGGTTAAGGTGAAGGAGCTCCGAACGCGGGGCTCCTTCTCGTTTTAATGGCATTTCTTTGGTATTTTGCAGGAATGCGTGTGGAACCTTGGGGTATGAATAGCCGATTTGTCTGCATGAATTTGGTGCTGGCATTGGGCTTGTGTGGCTTCTCTGCAAGTGTGGCCGCCCAATTGGTGAATCCCGGTTTCGAATCTGCGCTGTCTATGCCCTCGGCCCCGGGAATGTGGCAATTGCTCCCCGGGTGGAACAACGCCTTCAGCGGGATGTCAACCCCTGACTTTTTTCATTTGGATGGCGAGTTGGGCGGCGATCTTCCAGAAACCCCCATTGCTTGGGTTCAGCCGGCAGAAGGAAGGGGAGTGGCGGGCATTACAGCCATCAAAAGAAACAGTCCAGGTCAACCGTTATCGAGAGAATACTTGGTGATGGAGTTTGATGCGCCATTGCAGGCGGGACAGCACTATACGTTGTCTTTTCAAATCACCAATGGAGAGTGGTTGCCAACATCTGGAGCTGGTTTGGCAGTGAACGGCTTGGGGGTGGCATTTTCTGTGGAGCAGCCGATTCAAATGGG
>Ga0209092_10000255_pt1 | contig 50911 bp, 28 predicted proteins | sample FraStrMetagenome_FD_187446 | JGI IMG/M metagenome (GOLD analysis project Ga0209092, IMG submission 187446) | Marine eukaryotic phytoplankton communities from Arctic Ocean - Fram Strait ARC3M Metagenome (SPAdes) (version 2) | ecosystem: Environmental > Aquatic > Marine > Oceanic | place: Fram...
TCTTGAAAAATTACATAAATATTACTTTTTTGGATTCTACCCCAACCTAACTTGAAGCCAAAAAAATCGCAAAAAATGATTGGCGAAAAATGAAAAAGCGTCATGCCGTTTGCAATTATAATGCACTACTTTCCGTAGACGGCTCGATTTCTTAATAATTTCTAAAATGCACGATCACTCGCCATATCTTGTTTGATTTGGGTTGTTTGTCAATTAAGAAGAACAAAAGCAATGGACCACCACCGCCGCAAAAGTAGATCTCACGTGAAAAAAGATCCTAAAATAACCAATCACCAACAGCATCATAACGAAAATGAAGAAGATCCATTTTCCAGAACAAAATCGAAATCCAGAAAACGAAAATCAAGAGGTCCAAAAAGAAATACCCAAAGCACGTCCAAAAAGTATGACTTAAACGATCCCTTTTATCAAAGAAGAAGTAGCCGAACCAATAGACAAAAAGAGAACATTCGAGATTTCGATAAACGAAATCGGACAAAAGGAAGTATACGTAATGGAAGTAGTAGTCGAAGCAATGAAATGGATGAACGTGCCAGATCTAGAAGAAAAAGAAGAAGGGGAATCAATTCGAAAGTACATGACAAAAACGAGGAATCTTTGGATGAATACCCTCTGCTTCCTTTAAGTTATAAGTCTGTTAGTCATAAAGATGAATCAGATCATTCAGTGGATCATTTGTACTCACATCGCCACCCATCATCTCCTCTTCACTTGTCCAGTTCAGCATACGCACGTGAACGTGAGAAATATTCAAAGTCAAGGCAACGTACAAGATCAAGAATTTATCCAAGAAAACGACGTGAAAAGAGATATTCTCCAAATGGTATATCACAAGATCAAAGATTATTTCATGTGCAGCAAGAAAATCAACACATTCATTATTCACAATCATCCTATCCCTACATGAATGCATATGCTCCACCACATGAAATGATACAAAATAGATCCAGTACGAAACATAAAAAATCATCCAATCTCTCATCTTCCTCTTTTGATAGTGCAAATAGTCACAATTATATGCCTTCTTCACGAACCACTCATCATCGTAAATATATAAGCACATCCTCTCGCCACAGAGATCATCATGATTCTCGCAATGACGATCGTTACAAACACTCTTCCCATAGAAAGCAAAAAAGCAAAAGATCTGAAAATCAACGTGAAAAGGATACCAAAGATAGAATTTCCATGTCTGATAATTATGCCTATACTTCATCTTCCTTACGCCATCATCCCCATTCTTTACGCGAGGGAAAACACCGTCAAGAACAAAAGCATTATCGTAAGCATCATACCAGCGATAGTGATGATAGTGAAAGGGAAGAAGCACGAAAACGACGTGAACATCAAAATCGAAAAGCAGAACAGGCATACTATTATCAACTAATGAAAAAAATGAACCAACGAAAGCAACATGGGAGAGAATACAAACGAAAGCGAAAACGAGAAAACAAATCATCTTCGGAATCTTCGGATGAAGAATATCATAATAGGAATTCTCGTGACCATAGCTACCGTCGTGATAGTCGTAGCATCCACAATAACCGTTCTTACTCAAAGGATCGTCAAAGCGGTGTCAAACGAACAATAACAAGATCTAGGTATTCACGTTCTGATTCTAGACCCAATTCTCACTCGTATTCGCGCAAACGGAGCCATCGTCATATTCCCAAGTACGACAGTAAAAGGAGCGGAAAGAAAAAACGATATAAAAGTCCAAGTACTAGCTCAAGCTCAAGTGATAGTGAAGATCGTCATAATAATATTGGTACTCATCAAATGAGGCCTAGGGGGAGAGTACATGAATCTTATCATAATCGCTCACGTTTGCATCATAATCACAATTCTCGAAATCATCACAATAATGCTGTTGTCAGTGAAGAAGATTGGGAAATAGAAGAAGAAAGCTCTACTTCTGAAAAACGTAGCAGCAGTGATGACCGTTCAAGGCAATCTTCGAAATCATGGTCATCATCTGCTGATGAAGAAGGAAACGATGATGATAATGATGCAGAAGAAGATGATGGTAGCTCATCTCAAAGAGATGATTCCATCGGTCATTTTGAAGGAGGTCCAGGTACCCTAATTAAAGATCGGTACAAAGTGGTGAAAGATGTGGGAATGGGTACGTTTGGAAGAGTGGTTGAATGTACCGATTTGAAAGCATCCAATTCGAGTAATAGAAGCTCAAGGAAGGTTTCAGTATCAACGTCAACGTCATCTACATCTTCAAAAAGATCACGATCTAGAATGAACAATGTTGCCATTAAGATTGTACGGAATGTGAAACGCTATCATGAATCTGCTCTTATTGAGGCAGACATATTAAAAGATGTAAATCGTAGAGGAGGCCGCGGAAAGAATTTATGTGCGAAACTTCTGGATCAGTTTGATCTGAAATCAGGACATTATTGCTTAGTTTTTGAATGTTTGGGTATGTCGTTATATGACTTTTTGAAGTCTCATAAATATGCTCCTTTCCCCATGTATTGTGTTCGAGATTTCGCCCACCAATTACTTGATGCATTAGAATTTCTGCACAGTTTTGATTTAATACATACTGATCTGAAACCAGAAAATATTTTATTGGTTTCCAACCAAGAAGAGGTTTATAGGACAAATGATGGATCAAGGTACATGGTCCCAAAATCAACCAAGATTAAGGTTATTGATTTTGGAGGAGCATCTTATGATCATGAGAAGAAATCTTCCGTGGTCAACACTAGACAATACAGAGCTCCAGAAGTTATTCTGAATTTAGGTTGGAGTACTCCATCTGATTTATGGTCTGCTGGTTGTATCATTGCGGAACTTTATTTGGGAGAACTTCTTTTCGCTACCCATGATAATGCAGAGCACTTAGCACTTATGGAGTGTGCCATCGGATGTTTCCCGAAAAGCATGCTGACCCGATCGAATACAAATGTTGCAAAACATTCGTTTGATTCAACTGGTCTCCATAAAAGGAAGAGGATTTTAAGCCCTAGAAAGGAGGCACATGTGCGGAAAATGACGTCATTAGAGGCTTTGGTTGATGATGGTGGCTTGGTTGGGGACAGTGGAATCAATATTAGAACAAAAAGCTCGTTTGTTAGTCTTTTACGTTCCCTGCTTTCTATTGACCCGAAAATAAGAGCTTCAGCATCTGTAGCACTGCAGTCAAATTATTTTAAGTATGAATATTAAAAGAAAATTTCATGAGATACTAATCAATTGCAGCAATAAAATATCTTTTCCCAATCTATTACTCTTTCTAATTTTTTGCTTCAAATATCATTGACATTTGTCGCAGTTCATCTCTTAAATGATGATTTCATTATAAACTCACATTTCTGCCATTTTTAATTTGTATCGAATCAAAGTTGAAATCTTGCAACCCTAACCCTATATGTGAGCCCACGTGCAGCTTCGTACTAAAATTAGTAGACCAAACAACATAATATCTCAGAACTTTTGACAACCATCAAACTTCTTACAAATTTTCTATTATGCGAGAACCAAAAAATGTAGAAGCAAGCAACACCGGCGGCGGAGGTTCAAGAGCCGCTAAGAAAAGAGCTCGGGCAAAAGCAAAGCAGGCCCAAAAACAGCGTGAACGTGAAAGAAAATCTTCAAATGAAAAGGATGAAAAAGCTGTAGAATCGACTTCAAAAAAAAGAAAAAAAGAAAAATCTGTCCCAAATGAAGTTGCAAAAATAGAATCAAATGAGAACAGAAGTTCTAAGTTGAACAAAATCAATACTGAACAAACACATAAAGATGAGACTCCCGAAAAGAAACGTAATAAAAAGAAAGTCGTTTTCACAAATGATACAAACTTTGATCCAAAACCCGAACCATCATTCCTGGATGAGTTTTTCAAGTCGAAGGACAAATCACCTACCTTACATGATGTATTGTTTCCTCCGCCACCCTCCAATGAAGAAAATGATAAAGATGAAAACGAATTTGCTGAAATAGATTTAATTTCTTTAACAGTAGAAGAAAGGGCAAAGTTACTCTTGGCCGCCCTCCTTCATCCCACTGTTACTGTTGATAAATTCTATTCGGAATATTGGGAAAAGAAGCCTCTCCTTATTTCTGCTGATGCAGACCATAAAAAACGTCTGGAAGGATTTCTTACAATAAAATCTATTCGCCACTTACTTTCTACCCAAAGCTTGAGGTACGGAAAAGATCTCAATGTTACAAATTTTACGAAAACAGCCACAAATTCTGGAAAAAAGGAAAAGAGGCGAGTTACTCTTGATCTGCTCCCTGATCAGGCACCAACAAAAGAGGAAGATTATATTCTTGTTGATGCGAAAGACGTCTGGGCTAACTTCGAAAGTAGTGAACCATCTTCTGCGTGTACAATTCGTCTTTTGTGTCCTCAGAAATATGTTGATCCAATTCATTCCCTTTTGTCCTCGTTTGAGGCAGAGTTTGGTTGTATGGTTGGCGCAAATGCTTATCTCACACCGCCTAATGGAGCTCAAGGTTTTGCTCCTCATTACGATGATATAGAAGCATTTATTTTACAATTAGAAGGTGAAAAACATTGGAAAGTGTACCCTCCATTCCCCGGAACACACAATGTTTTACCACGCACATCATCTCAAGATTTTACAATGAAAGAAATGAAGAATCATAAACCAGTTTTAGATATAACTTTAAAAGAGGGAGATGTATTATATATGCCGAGAGGATGGATACACCAGGCAAGCACATCTACTTCAAGCACGAGCTCGACAAAAAAACATTCATTGCATTTGACAATAAGTGCCATGCAAAATTGGGCCTGGGTTGATTTAATGGATATAATACTTCCAGACGCTTTACAGGCAAGTGCTGTGGAGAGTCTTTCTTTAAGAGAGGGCCTTCCAAGAAACTTCGTGAACTATATGGGTATTATGCACCAAGAAGAAAATCCAAATGATGGTGAGAAGTTGTTGTCGAAAGAAGAGGCTTTTTATGAGGAGGAAGATGCAAAACAAAAAAGGTTGAGCAGGAAAGCTTTCAAAGAAGAAGCAAAAAATAGAATAATGAGAGTTTGTAAGGAGGTATGTTACACTGCATATTTTGAGCATGCATGATATTTTCAAACATGGCCATTTTATGTTACATTTAAATAATGCTTGTTACTTTGGATCTTTTTTGCAGGCCATTTCAATGATTGATGATGGGTGCGATCAAATATCAAAGCGATTCCTATCAGATCGCTTACCCCCAGCACTTACTGAAACGGAATTACTTAATACTTCAGAAGGTCCCAATAGGCCAGATATTATCAAAAAGGTTTTTCCAAATACTCTTTGTCGTCTGGTCCGTCCAAATATTGCACGAGTTGTTATAGAAGAGGTACCTCCAACCGAAGAAGATGATGACGATGATGAGCCAAATAGGAAGGCTCTTTTATACCACTGCAATGAAAATATGCGTGAATATCATGGCAACCCGCTACAACCAATGGAATTTGAATTAGATGATGCACCGGCCATAGAAATGCTTTTAACTACAACTGAGCCTCAATGGATTTGTGTTAATGATTTAACTCATGAAGGGCATATTGAAGACAAGGTTGAGATTGCACAAGCTTTGTACGATGAGGGTATCTTAGCAATTTGGAATCCAGGTGATATGTAAATGCGATATAATATTTTTTCTATAATTATTGATAGTAAAAATCTATTTGTAATGGCATTCTTCCAAAACTACCCCACTGTATCAAGTTTAATTTTTGGATCAAGATAATGCTTATATGATTATATTTCCCTTTCCACTCCGAATCCTTTTGTTCATAGGTCCCTGATTATAGAGGTAAATATAGCATTGCTTGTGCATTTCTTATCGTGGAGTGCTTAGAATCTAAGTTATAAGGGTACACACAATTTTATGTTTAGCTTTTGTCTTTTTTAAAACTTCGCTCAAAGAAAGTGCTATCTATTATTCTTTGATTATTCAAAATTGAAAATGATTTTTAGGTTCACAAGCTTGTTGTTAAGCGATCTGTCGATCAAAAGTTATTTAATCATGAATCTTCAACTTCAATGTATGGAAATATGATTTCTTGTCCATACAATCGAGATGTTGTTCAAGCATATCGGAGCTTTCCTCTAAGAAATATGGGATTTTTCCTGAAAACAGATTAAAAAAGAAGACAACTTTTTTCCTGTGTCGGAAATTTGTATAGTACTTTTGTGAACATATTTAAAATAAGGACAGATATGGAGAGTAGACGTAGGCTTCTTCAGCTTAGTCTTCTTCACAGCAGGCTTATAAAGTATGGAAGGGGCAGGGCTCTTATTCGTGAAATTAACTTACGGAGCTTTTTCATCCTATGTATTCAATTCAGAAAGAAAACGGTACTATTTATTTATTTAGATTTTTGGATTTACATTTCATATGTTTCCACTGCTGTGAATACACGTAATCCAAGAATCTTTTAGTTTCATATGTTAAACAGGAATGTTCGGAAGAATTCAGCACTAGAAACAAAATCTTTCTAAGGGACTTTTCGTATACGTAGCTGGTCTGTTGATAAAATTCATTTTATATAACTATTTTACAACTATATGAATATCTTATTTACGTAATTGGGATGCAAGAGAACAAAAATGTGACAATTGCATTGATCTCTTCCTGGTCTTGTTTACTCAGAAAACTCTACATCATGCAATGAATGGTATAGTATTTAAGTACGTTCGTGTACATTTTTCCACTTAGTTCATAATAACAGAATTAGTATTAATCAAAAGATGACGACGACAGCCCCAATTGAAAAAGCATTGCTTGCTGTACTCAGCACGCAGGGCTCTGTTTTTGGTACACGAGTTGAGCCATCTATGTTGGCCCATAGGATACCTCCATCCATAGAGAAACAACGTGATCTATTAGGAGACTTACTTATTTCTTCAAATGATTGTTGGGACGAGGAAACACTTTCACTGCTAGATAATGTGTGGAAAAAGGAAAGTGAAGAAAGTGAAAGTAAAGGCATACTCGTTCCTTGGGAAACCATACCTAATTGTATCACAGTAATAAGAGACGCTAACTCCATGAAAACAGAAACAAAGGTTGGCGTTTGGAAGGGAGATATAACAACATTAGTAATTGAAGGCATAACAAATGCCGCGAATGATCAAGGATTAGGATGCTACATTCCAAATCACCGTTGTATAGATAATGTTATTCATCGTGTAGCAGGTCCAAGATTGCGAATCACATGCAGAACGTCTATGAGGGAACGTGGTTCTCAACTTTCAGCTGGGACACCTCCTATTGTGACTTCAGGTTTTTTCCTTCCAAGTACTTATGTTTTACATGTCACGGGTCCACAAATAAGCTACTACGAGAAAGTGTCAAAAACAGATCTAGATAATCTCAGAAAAGCTTATGAGCATTGTTTGGATGCTTGTGCAGAAAACCGCATCCGTACTTTAGCCTTTTGTGGTATCTCAACAGGCATTTTTGGTTTCCCAAAATATGAAGCATGTAAAATCGCTATTGCCGCAGTAGTGAATTGGCTTCATTCTAATTCTACCGAGTTAGATGCTGTTATTTTTGATGTGTTTTCAGATGAAGAAGAGTTAATGTACAATGATCAACTTTCCAAAGTTCTTCGTCATCAAATTTCAACAAGCTAAGACCCCCTTCCCTATACCTAAACTTTTTCAACGACTTCGCAATTAAAAATAGATCCATTAAATCTTATGGATTGGACAAGAATATCCTTCTTATTTTATATGCTAATAACATATAAATGCTACATAATTGTGACTAATGGAAGGAGGGAAAATGAATCCTACTGGCAAAATTTGCATAAATATCGTTACCTTACTAAACCCTATTTTTCTAAAGCAAAGATAGAGAATAATTAATTGGAATTCTTGATTCAGTCTGCTGATACCAAAGTAAATTTTTGGATAAAAAACTTAAAATTCATCGTATCATTATCTACTAATAAATCGTTATTTGATGTGATAGTGAATGTAAAAAGTGATGTTGCATATAAGTCATAAAACCAAAATCGGACTTTCTCTTTTACATGATGCTTGTGATGGTTATTACAAAGGCATGATACTTGAGATTCAAATTAATTAATTATCTCGATCTCGATTGGGTATCTCTATTTTGTAATATAATAATAATAATGTTTAGTAACGATTAAATATATTCTAAGGTTTTTTACGCGGATGCGTGTAAATTATACCGTAGTGAGCGTACGGCATATTGGGATGGGGTGCGTAGGTTGATGCTACTGCACTGTGGTTTAGGTGTTTTTGTTGATGTTGTTGGTGTTCGCATGTTGAGCTTGTTTAGTGCCCTTAATATGTGTTTTGAACTTTGTAAGGAGAAAGTGTTTCCCCTATTTTGCAGTATGTTCCAAAAATATTTATCCGTACGTTTGTTTGTTTGTTTGTTCTGATATATTAGTTTAACGAATGTTTAGGCAATTGTACGCGGACAATTTTTGCAACTACTTCATTCAAACATATTTATCCGTACGTACGAATATATTTATTGCTTCTACGGATAAGAATCCATACAGCGTCTTCTTTCAATAGTTTTTATATTGGCAATATTTTGAATAACTTCAATTTCAGCGCAGTAGTTTAGTACTCTAATTATCGCCATCTCTGGAGACAGAAAACAAGAGACTCTCAAGTAAGAGTTCGATTTCGACGAGAATCAAATACATATATCTTCATTTAATTTATATTCATATCATCTATACAATGAGTGGTGTGCCCCCAAACCAAGGTCTTCCGCCAAACAACATGAACATGATGGGTGGACACATGAACATGAACGCAGCTATGAATATGAACAACATGAACATGAACAATATGAATATGAATATGGGCATGACTCCCACCATGAATATGGGTATGAACCCTAATATGAATATGACAATGAATATGAATACCATGGGTATGGGTATGGATATGGCTATGAACACCGCAATTAACAATGCTAAAGCAAAAAGTACCTCTTCCACTGCCAGCGCTTCCAAACGAAAAAACAGCAAGGCAAACACAACCACAGCATCCCAAAAAAAGAAAAATCGATCCAAGAAACAAAAGTCTTCAGCTACGGGTCGAAACAGTGGTGCCAACGCTAACAAACAGGGAAATCTGGCGCAAGTACAAAAAAGCTCCATCATGGCAGCATCTAAAAAAGCAGAACGTGAATTGAAACAAGCTCGAATGGAAGCACAAGCACGTAAAAATGATGCAGCATGGACGAGTTCTGAACTAGTCGCAGCATCATTGAATTACAGGAATAAAAAGAAAGTAGATGTTCAAAAAATTATTTCGGAATCAAAGATTGTGGAGAATGCATTGAAAGCTAATGGACTTGTAATGTCAGATGTTACTCCACAGGCTTATGGATCTTTACTTGAATATGTTAGACGGTATTCATTGGAAATATACAATGATGCTCTTGATTTAGCCAAACATCGGGCAAAAAATGAAGCTGGATTAGAAATACAGGGTCGAGATTTAAAGGCAGCAGTGGATATGCGGGATGATTCCAACATCATATCGTGTCTTCCTCCCAGAAACCAATTCATGATTCTTGCCGATCAAGTCAATAAAGTACCTCTCCCACCTATCCCTCTAAATTGTTACAACGGAATTGTTTTACCACCCTCCAAAGAAAATCTTCTTACTAATAGAACCTTTGATGTTTTATCAGCATCTTTCGTTCGAAGTGTCATGAAGAAAAAAAAGAAAATTGTACCCACTATCAACCAAAATTCCACTACAAACTCCTCTGCTACTACAGGTGATACTTCTACAGCTACTGCACCTGCAACACAATCATCGCATTCCTCTTATGGCGCGAAGAAAGGACCTCAAATTCCCATTAATCTAAAGCCCAAAGAACCTGTTCCTGATACAAGCGCCATCACAGATGCTGACACAGGATCAGAAATGGATACCACAGGTCCAAGCCAAACCCAATCCACCGTACCAACTACGGGATCGACTCCTGGCGCACCATTGACTACTAATGCTCCGAATGATTCCAATGCTACAAATACTTCTATCCCTCCTACAACAACTACAACAACTACAACAGCTATACCGACACCTTCCTCCAATCCTACTTCCAATGGAGGGGGAGCTGCTCCGTGAGAATGTGAACGTAATAAATGTCAAAAAGAACGAAATTTTGAAGGATCCATAATTCCTGAATTATATAATTTATTAATAGAAACACTTTCATTTGTAGACAAATAATGTTTCGTTGAATAAATACTTTGACATTGTTTGATTTTCAATACTTCTGGATTATTTTATATTATTTGAATATTTAAATAAAGACGAAATAGTGTAAAGTTTAGAAGTCGATCACTACGATATAATAATCCGTGCTTGCAGAGTCACTGCCACCAAACATGATCGCAACACAGTCTCCCTAACTTTGGAAATCTGTTGCATATTTTCAAACACTTGTGAATATAACTATGGATAAAAAACACTTTTTGAAATCTTGAAATGGGACCATTGATGGATCATCATATGCCTACGAGGGTTAATCACTGCTGTATTGTGGAAAGATTCGCATGTAATGTAATACAGCAGAGAGAATCTCGGATGTTTCTTTTTTGAGTTTATGTCTTCCAGATATTTTCATGTTCCTGCAGCAATACATGGGTAAAAATCTCCTATTTAATTTCTTGAACCCTTACAGAAAGCAAAGCTAACATGATGTATACATGACTATTGTCTATGATGGAATAAATAGTTCAAAGTCTGTTTGTTTTTATAGCAATTTAAAAACTACTTGTTATTTGTTTCTTCGAAGAATAGACATATTAAAGAATGCCAAATACCTTCTTCAATTTGACTACCAGAATCCAATCCTCTTTTTGAAGTTTTTCTTTAAAGTTTTCTTTCAAGGCATCAATACTTGCCCTGGTCAAAGTAGAGTACAAAGAATTTGTGGCATCAAATTGACGACCGTACGTAAGAGTAGGATTGCTTTCATTGACAATTTTCACAGCTACACTAGCACCCTTTCTAGCTGTTTGCTGTTCTTTTCCATTTTGTTCAATCGAAGTAATATGTCCAATATGTAGACCACCCAATGATGGAGCACACAATGGTGTTCCTACCTTTAGAATACCTTCCACAATTTCCACTCCAACAATGATGGGATCTTTTTGATTAAAGACATGTTGAGGAAGAATTCGTATGATACTTGGGAACACAGCTTCACTATAGTCATCAAAAGAAAGTGAGATGAAGATCTATAAGAAAAAAGATGACAAACACAATCTCGACATATCAAAACTTACGCTGCCGCGTCCTGTCTTCTTCGTTCCATCAAGTCATCCATATACCTAGTGAATTGATCAAACAAATGATAAATAATCTCGGCAGTGAAAATTCGAACTCCAACATCATTTGCATGTTCTTTTGCTTCACGCTCAATATTTACATCAAAAGCTAAAATAGTTGCATATTCAGGACATCCTTTCTCATTCATGATGGAAATCTTAGTCACATCACGTTTATGAATCGAACCAATACCAACAGCCGATACTGGGATAGGAGGTTGGGTTTCTTCACGAAGAAATTGCAAAAGTGCCTCCAATGCTCCCAGTGTCGATGCTTGCACCATAACTCCTTTCTTATCCACGGATAATTTGGATTGAATACTGGTGAGATCAGACATGACTTCCTGTTTGATATCCTCTTCATCATCATCGGGACCTACAATCAACATGGAAGTTCCAGCCATGACTTTATCAAGGTTGTTACCAATAACTTTCACTCCAAGAGCACCCTTTATTTGTTTATGGTGGATATATTCACTCTTAATTCTCATTTCCCTACTTGGTGGTGGAGTCAACAGTCCCCTAATCTCAGTCACAATGGGACCATCCAAGGTACAGAAGACAGCTTTATCTCCTTCATTCACGTATCCATTCACTACCAACACATCCACAGTCATACCAAGACCATCGATTGCCTTTACTTCCAAGACAGTCGCTTGGAGATTTGCACAAAACATAAGGTTTCTCCACAATTTACGTTGCGCAATTTGACACAAGAGGAGAAGAACATCTTGCACACCCTCTCCCGATATCGCCGAAGTAGGAACCAACGGAATAAAGTCCGAACTTTCCCAATCATCATCTCCCATTTCCCAATAAATATTCGAGTTCACTCCCTGTTCCTGCAATTGAACTTTTGCCTCCGTGGCACGAGAACGGAATTCCTGTACTGTATCAAATGGTTGTTGATCCAATGCTTCACGAATCGGCGCATCCTTACAAGTTTTCCAATCATAACATCGATCTACTTTGTTCAAGGCCACTACAAAGGGTGTCCCCCGTTTCCTCAACATATTCAAACTTTCAATTGTCTGTTGTTCCAATCCATGCATCAGATCCACAACTAAAATAGCGACATCGCACAAGGATGATCCACGTGATCGTAAATTCGTAAACGATTCATGACCAGGTGTATCAATCACCAACATACCCGGCACGGTCAATTCAAATTGTTCCGTCTCATTGAGTCGTTTGGTTTGTACCTCCAACGTCTTTTTCTCAAAAAACGTAGCACCAATCTGTTGCGTAATCCCCCCCGCTTCTCCTTCCTGCACATTCGTTTTCCGGATCTTATCCAACAATTTCGTTTTCCCAGTATCCACATGTCCCATAATCACCACCACAGGACATCGTAAATCATCCCGACTCCTTCGTTTCAAATTTTCCTTCTCCGTCTCGATCCGTTTCCTTCTCCCTTCCTCTTTTTTCAATTCCACAAGTGCTGCACGTTCTTGTTCCACTTTCATTTCCTTCAGCAAGGCAGCTCGTCGTTGGGCTTCCTCCCGTTCTCGTTTTTCGGCCGCGATTCCCAATTGACGTAGTTTTTCTCGTTCGTTTCGTTTTTCGACCTCGATTAAATCTTCTTCGTCATCGTTGTGGGAAGTGGAGGTTACCTTTTGGAGTCGTAATGCTATATCGTTGAATTTGTCATCTTCCGAGTCGGAATCGGAATCCGCGTCCCATTCATCTCCGGAGGATTCTTCGTCGGCGTCTTTCACCTCCGGTTCTGGTGCTGGTTCCGGCTCGGGTTCTGGTGCTGGTTCCGGCTCGGGTTCTGGTTCTGGTTCTGGTTCCGGTTCCGGCTCGGGTTCCGGCTCTGGCGCAGGTTTGGGTGCCTCCTCCTTCTTCGTTCTCCTTTGACTCTTCCCATACACCACCTTCTTCTTCTTCTCCCCCACATTCGGAACACTCATTCCCGCCGCCTTCATCGCTTCCAACCTCCTCGCATTCTCCGCATCTTTGCGTTTTTGCGCCGCCGTCCGATAAGTCCCCTCCCGTTTTTGTCGTTCCATTTTCTCCTTTTGTTTTTGCTTTTTACGTTCTTTCTCTTCGGCGATCTTTGCCGCGGCGGCGGCTTCGGCAGCCTCGATGGCAGCTAGGCGGGCGGTTTCGGCGGCCTGGAGGGAGGCGAGACGGAGTTCTTCCTCTTTTTGTTGGCGCAATCGTTCTGCGACGAGTTTTCCGCGGGCGGAGACTGCCTGTCAAATCATACCATACATTAGCATTGCGACAACCACTTTCGATAGTTTATTTTTTATTGAAAGGAATGCTAACCATCACTTACCTTGTCGTCGGCTTTTTTATCTCCTCCTCCACCACCGGTCTTTTTCTTCTTCTTCTTCTTTTTGGTATTTTTGGTAGGAGCATCGTCCGTCATTCCTTGGGCGGCCAAAAAGGCAGCTGCTGCATCCATAGCATTCCCCGAAGCTGGAGCTGTGGTCGACGCTGGAGCCGTGGGAGCGGATGTGGCAGGTGTCTCGGTGGTAGGTGTCACAGTCACATTCGATGTCGCTTCCAGAAGTGCCTCCCAGTCATCATCTTGTTGGGGGGTAGTCGTTTGTTTGGATCCTCCCTTCTTATTCTTTTTTTTGGGCATTTTGGGGGGAATAGGATGTTTGGATTGGAGGATGGGGAGGGAGATATGGTACTATACAAATGGGTAGAGTATAAGATGGAAGGACGAGACCACACGTATACTACTAATCCGTATGCTCCAATTGGAAAATTGGAGTTGATGTTAGGATTTATTTCCATTTGGATGGAAATCCATCGTTTCAAGAGAATTTTGTCCTCCGTGCGAACGTATATAGTAATTACGTAAGGAAGTTGACAAGTGGAGGATCTATATATATTCCACGTAGAATCTCTGTAGGCAACCTATAATTCCTCCATCGATATGAACCAATTCTTGGGAGAGAGCTCACAAAATTCTCACAAAATTGTTCCATTCGATGTATGATGTATCAGCCTTCCTCTATCATTATTTTCTTTCTCGAGAGAGATTGAAAGTTATTCTCCAACCAATTTAGGAGAATGTATAGATACATGAATACTATAGTCTCCTCAAGAATCATCGTTCGAAAAAAAAATTGTCCATCTAGAGTACTATACTATATCCATTCCTTTAGCAAAGCCTTCCTTATCGTATTACTTATGTTAATGTCTATTCAATTGTTATTAGGTATAGGTGTTTGTTTGTCTATATATTGGAAACTATTCGATAGAGTTTTTTCAGGAGTTTGCAAAGGTAGAGAGAACAGTATAGCACGATAGTACCTTTCGATTGTTTGTCTTTGGATACCCGCCTGCTGGTATTTATTTCATATTTCAATTTGTCAAACGTGAAACATGACATCCTACATGTCTACCTAAACTACAAAATCTTGAAGGATAATTAATAGCCTCCCAAAAAGAACAAAATTGTCGTGACTACTTTCTAGAAGAGTGTTGCGGAAGTATATATGTTCGCAAGGGATATATCGTGGTAGGACGGATGGGAAAAAGACACATTGGAGCATTATACCACCTGTGTATAACCTTTTGGATCCGTCCGTTTGTTTTTAAGAGTTACCACCATAGCAACACCTGAGATCAAAATAATCGAACACAAGAACAAAAGTTGAGGATCAGGACCTGACACCGTCAATGATTCTTCCATTTCCCAATGAATAGGATCGGATCCAAATGGAACTTGACAATTAGGTCCTGTCCATCCATCTTTGCATTCGCAGACATTTCCTAACGTACAAGTTCCTCGATTGGGTCCTCCACAATTATTAGGGCCTGCTTGTGTATGTTCTGTATCTAATGCTGGAGTGCATCTACCGGTACCATGTCGTATAGCTTTGAGTGGATGTTCCTATTTTGAGTCACACAATCACAAACAAAAATGAATAAAAAAGGGCAAACAACACAATCATTATATGAGAAAAGGACATGGGTTCTTCCTCTACGACATGGATCCTCTTGGAAAGTAACTAACTCACATCCTTTGGCAGCTTGTACTGATCTGCATTACCCTCTATGAATCTTTTGGTGGGCCTTTCAGGAGTCGAACATCCAACTTTTTGTGTTTCATCATTGGGGTCTTGATATACTCGAATCCAATTTATTTTGAATTCAGGTGTTTCTTTTTCCATCATGGTACAAAATCCTTCGGAGAATCCGCATTTGTCAGCCCATTCCGTAGAACGACAATTATAAGTTTCACATGGGCAAAAACCTTTGCAATCGGCATTGAAACCTTTATTTGGTATATCCAAGAAAATTGTATCAATGTCATGGGAAAATGATACAATGCGATAAGATTCACACTGTGTTTCACTTACCCCATTGCGATGATATTGCTGTATTAAGAATGACGTAGCTTGGTTCGGAAGAAATCTCTCCACCTATCCAAAAATGCACGATATTATTATTAGATTCCAAAATATATTCGATTCCTATCCTCCAATCTCAGAACTTACCAGTTTGAGCTCTTTCAAGAGTCTCACCATTAATCTCCAACACCAGAGTATCATCAAGAAACCACCGTATGTAACCAAGTGTACCTTTCTTTTTATCTGGAACGTCCCACTCTAAACGATACTTATGCCTGCCTCTGAAGTGAGAATCATTCAATTGTTTATTATAACTTATCGCGTCACTCCAATAATCTTGTTTTGCTGGATCAACATCGTCTCTAAAAAAGTTATAAGTCCCGTAAAATAAAATGTTTAAATTGGTTTCCATTCCAGATCTAATTTTATCATACCAGACACCTGGTGCAGGCCAATATCCATTCCCCGGACGATTCGATTTTCCTGGCGCCACCTGGTAACTGGCACTCATGAAAGGCTGTCCTACAGTCATCTCCCGAAATGATCCTTGATTTCGGCCAATATCTCCTGGTTGTACTTCGAATATATCAATTTCGGGGGCACCTCGTCCGACTCCTGGTTCCATTCCATAGTGAACCATATCCAAACATCCATTAATCAGTTGTGCCTTCTCTGTCTTTGCAGAGCATTCGTTGCTACTAAAAGGCCACACATGGCTTGCTGATCCTATAAAAGTGTGCCTTGCTAGATTTCCAAGTATCCAAAAAGAAGGCCATAGTCCACCTACTTCACTCCATCCGGGCAATTCAGCTTCTATTTCAATCACACCACCAGTGAAACAGAATTTATTCCATGACTGTAACATGGCAGATTTGAAATGTTTTGTTATTTTTGTATTTTCAAATTTTTCGTCATCAAAACCTACAACATCTGTATCCCCAATCTCACTTGTAATAACGAGCTCTCCATCTGTATTAGTTGTAGCTTGGTCGTGTGAATAAAAATGTAGAGCATCATTGGTGTAATCATTTTTATTTAAAGCGGTCCATTTAGGATCAGCACCATCGGTAAAGTTTCGATGAGGAACGTTGAATTCATCAGACATTACGAGAGTATATTCACGACGTTCTGATTCTGGAACACTAAAATCAGATATTGTTGGTTCAGAGTAGGGACGATCTGGGTTTGAATATTTGATGGGTATTCCAAGAGTCTTTTCCGCAGATTTTGGGGTATCAGGATCGATCCAATCACCATATGCTTCTTTCATCCCTGCAGCACATAGAAAGAGGAGAGATATCAAGTATCTCATCTTGATATTATTCAATAGGGAATATCGTTGTTGAGACCAAACCAGTAAAAAAAGATATCGTTAGCCTAAAAAACTAATTCTGACTTAGAATTTCGCCTTTTGTAATTTAAGACCTGAGTTGTAACGTTGTTTCGGTGGGAAGAATGATGTAATTGTTGAATAACATCACAATTTTAGTGAAAAAAACGAGCTTAAAATCTTTTCATTTAAGAAAGATACAATAGAAAAAATTGCTGTAAAATCATTACTATTCTATGTAAATTACTCACACCTTGCAACGAATAGGAATGAAAATGAAACAACCTTGACTTGAACTTAAGTAATTCAAATGAAGATTCGATGACATAGACAATTCCAGTGCGCTTAGGCAAAGTTCGTGCGTACGTAAACAGCTATTTGTCTCCTCCAACTTAGGGGTTTCTTTACTATGAATTCATTAACCCCCATTTTCGCATACGTCACTTTGAAATTAATATATTATGCCAATAAAGGGTTCTAATATTCAATTATGACGTATGCGAGAATGTAGCCTTTTTATCTTCAAGGATTATTAATCATCATATACTCTCTCAATATTTTTCATATCGAGCTCTAGCTCTAGAGTGAGAGAGATGATAGGCTTATCAAAAAACGTCACTCCATGTCAAAGTTCTGCACCTTTTCGTGATTGTGTGAAAAGCAATCTGCAATAAAAAAATAGAGAGTTGAAATTTTGAGACAGCATAGCTAAAAATATAACGCAATCAATTGTGCATTGAAGGAAGAACTGAAATCTCATTTCTCAATTTTTTAATTCTACTCCCATCCGTATCTTAATCTTCCTACAACAATTTGTAACTCAAATAGATTTTAAATTTCTTATGATATATTGCAATGTGTGGCGATTTCGCAACACATGGATCTCAATATCATGACGGCATTTCTCTGGAAACTATATCAGTTTCCTTGATACAGACACAGCATGGATTTGATCACCATCAGCAAAGTCTTAAATATATGCACATATGGCGTTAGATAAAAATCAAAATAAGTCTATATCCTGACTATGAATGAACAAAATTAGTAAATGTCTGATTGAAGTTGAACGGCATGATGTGAAAAAAGGAAAACTACATTAATCGCGACTCTCTGAGCAACATTACAATCGACTCTAGTTAGCAATTTCAAGGTATGAGAGATCAACAGGCTATATATTTAACGCTATAAATCGTCCTCTGCTGCTTCCGTAACGATTAAGTTTTTAAATTAAACCCCATCAATTTAGACTGTGTGAATCAATGTGGACTTTTATAATTTTATTATTTTGGAAAAAAGAGCGAGGTGTTAAAATAAGAATAAAAATAGACTTGAATGAATCCAAGACATATGAAAATTGTTTGCTTTTTGTCAAATTAAATAATGACTGTTGTGGTAGACCTGGATGCATTTTGAAAACATATGAGAATTGATAACCCGTTTCGTCTTTAATCTTTAGTGAATTCAATTTTTTTCTCTTCATTGGACTCTAAAATTGAATGTTTCACCTCACATTTTGATCAGTTGTCCAGTTTCGCACCAGCGGAAAACATACAAATACATAAGGTTAAAAGCTGAGCAGAGTGATTTCAAAAACTTAAACCAATACAGACAAAAATGGGAAGGAAAATAAAGATGCAAAATTACACCAATTTAATCCTATTCTATTTAAAAGCTTAACAGTCTAAAGATGAAATAATTTACATTCCTGATATTAGTTCAGTGATTGCAATTACATCATGTTTTAGCACCTTTTCTTTTGGTTTGATCATACCGCATTTAGCTGCTTTCCTCACCAGAACTTCATGTGTGTATTCTTTGGCTGAATTCTTAATTTCCTCTAAAGTAACTTTGGAAGGGTTTACATTGTGATCATCATTGCAGAAAATATTCAGCACTTGTTGAAAAGAAAATAGAATCTTGGACAATGTATTGCAGAGAGATGGGATTGTTATTTGAGCACTTAATGACTTCCCGTAAGGATTTTTCATAAGCTTGGATAGCTCTTCAGGAATTGTTGCTGATAAATGCTGGCCTTTTTCGTACCGTAAAACCAATGGGAGTAAACAACCTTCCCACGGTGTCTTATTTAGACCAGGAATTCCACATAAGATGCTAGAAACGTATCTCGTTCGTCCATTCCTCTCAGAGTTGCTTTCTTTTAGAACTAAATAAACCACAAAATCACTCATGAAATCGGGTCTAAACTTTATCCAATTTCTGCAAAGACTAAGCAATTTTGTATGGGATCTTTCCAGCTCTAAGGTCATCTTCAATTCATGAAGTTTTCGTTCATAACGCTTCTTCATATTTGTTTCTCGGGCTTTAAATTGCAGCTCAAGAGTTCTTTCCATTCGAGACAAAGCATCATTGAAATCAACGTTGTCGGTTTCAATTTTGTTATTCGACCTCTCTAGCTCGGTAGAGATTTCATTTAAGTTTGATTCTTCTTGTGAAAAGATCGAACCTTGAGTCACATACGTTATATTATGTAACTTGCATCGTTTCGTTTGATTCTTTTCGTCGGTTGAAGCTATCTTCCTGATTTTTGATCTTGATGTAGGTACATCATGAATAGAAGTATGGGCAAGAACAACTGGCTCTGCGTAATGCGAGCATCGAACATTCTTCCTATACAATGGGGAAGACAAATTGGCGTCATTGCTATCTTGTTGTCTACATTTAGGAGCATTTATAGTTTTTTCAGTTTTATCAAGGCTCCCTACCCAAGAGCTAGTTTTGTTCAATCTTGATGGATTATTCGTGTCCTCCATTCTTATATTTATGTGAAAAGGTGAGAGAATCCGGGGAAACTTTTTTGTTCTAATACTAAAGTTTTTTGCCACGACATTGAACTGTCAAAATAATTATGATAAGCGTGAAATGTTATGTAGTAGGAGTTGCAACCACACATTTTCTGTATTCATACATTAACTAGTCAAAGACTTGTATTTGCATCATTGAATCGATATTCCTTGTATGTATATTAATTGGACGTTAAGGCTAATTTTGACGGATGCCTTTAATAGGAAACAGTTAATTAAGCTTTTCTGAACGAAAACGGATCAATAAATGAAAAATCGAGAACCCTAGATTTAGATGACGTTTGATTCGAATCCACAAAAGAATGATGAAATCAGCTAAACAATTTAATGAAACAAATGAAATTAGTGCCAAGAGCCTAACATACACAAATTATTAAAAGTGCGAAATAATTTTGGCATACTAATTTTACGTAAAGAGAACTCCTTTTTTCATACACAAATTTCACAAGGCCATCTAAGAGTTGAAGTTCCGGAGGAACACAACATTTTTGAGATACAGAAATTTCTATTATATAAAAGTTACGGAACAATTATTACATCATTATTTACTCCCCGATGAAGACATTTCCTCCGAAATGCCATTATTTCTGCTTCAGGACTTATTCATTAGGAGAAATCATACGATTGGGTACAAACAGAATTCTTGAATAAGCCCTATATGGGAAAGTCATCAGTAAAACACATAGTGGTCAGCTTATCTGCTGCTATTTATGACAAAATATACTTTTGACGCGTGCCCGATTTTAGGCTGTAAAACCCTTTCCAAAAGGCCCCTCATTAATTATTTTAGCAAAGAAAACTTCACGCGATCTACAAATAAGCTTTAGCGGTTGAAGTCGCGCAATTGAAGCTACTCCACTGTCAATCAATATAATATCCTGTTGAAGTTAAGCTGCATCAATGAGGAAAAATCAGAACTGATGTTTATTATGTCATCGTAATGAAGAACAAAGCAAGAATGAAGCGATGCTCTGACATACTATTACTTTTTTTACTCAAGATCGTGCAATCGATTAAAAACTTTCTGATTATTAGTAAAGCAATTGTTTGATTAAGTGATGAAGATGTATACATGTATTCAAAGGAACCTGCGATTACTCTCTCGTGGAATATGAAAATAGATAGGATCTAAATTTTAATTCCTTCTTGAAACCAAATTATTGAAGTTGCTATCCAAGAGTTGAAGTTCCGGAGGAACACAACATTTTTGAGATTTAGAAATTTCTATGTATAGGTATAAAAGTTACGGAACAATTATTACATCATTATTTACTCCCAGATGAAGATATTTCCTCCGAAATGCCATTATTGCTGCTTCAGGACTTATTCATTAGGAGAAATCATACGATTGGGTACAAACAGAATTCTTGAATAAGACCTATATGGGAAAGTCATCAGTAAAACACATAGTGGTCAGCTTATCTGCTGCTATTTATGACAAAATATACTTTTGACGCGTGCCCGATTTTAGGCTGTAAAACCCTTTCCAAAAGGCCCCTCATTAATTATTTTAGCAAAGAAAACTTCACGCGATCTACAAATAAGCTTTAGCGGTTGAAGTCGCGCAATTGAAGCTACTCCACTGTCAATCAATATAATATCCTGTTGAAATTAAGCTGCATCAATGAGGAAAAATCAGAACTGATGTTTATTATGTCATCGTAATGAAGAACAAAGCAAGAATGAAGCGATGCTCTGACATACTATTACTTTTTTTACTCAAGATCGTGCAATCAATTAAAAACTTTCTGATTATTAGTAAAGCAATTGTTTGATTAAGTGATGAAGATGTATACATGTATTCAAAGGAACCTGCGATTACTCTCTCGTGGAATATGAAATACTTCTTTCTGTAGAGAGAAGAGTACTTCTTTGCATCTGAATAACCGTGTAAATTACCTGCATTGTGAGTATTTTACGGGAAAGATGTGTGATGAAAAGTTTAATTAAAAAGCTCCCTATATTGGTATCACGGCATCTCATTTTTATGCATTTGAATTTGTCAAATCAGAGACAAAAAAGAAGCTTTACTTTTATTTTTGTGACACTCGAAGAAAAAAGAATACCTATCATGTTTTTTTCGTTTTTTTGTTGCAGATATATTTTAGTTGAAGTGTGTCATCCCGCCCTTGAAGCTTTAGGGAGGTTTCACAATTGTATTGGGTAAGATCCGGCCACCTTGCTTCACTGGGAAGTGGCATTCCAATTATAATGTGCCTTATGTAGGTCCAATTACGAATATCCTATGTAGGATTCAATACAGCTTGCTTTTTTCACAATCAACATTTCATATGTAGAGATATACCAGACCTGCTACTTTCAATATTTTAGAGAATCGTTGCCCGAGAAGATTCAATCCTCCCGCCCGCCTGCTGCTATCAATCCCTAATAAGTTTCTCGTTATTTCGGAAGGAGAGATCTGAGAAACGAAATTTCACAACGCTTGTTCCATCTTTCACATCCACCATTGACGAAGAAAAATCAGGAAAAAGTTCCGTTGATTCGCTTTCTATGGGAGAAACGAAGATACGTTCTCATGATTGAAAACCAAGCCAAAATGATTTTAAAAACGATAGGTTTCATTGCAACTTTTTGCTGCGTGATCAGCGCTGTGTTACTGTTCAGTCAAAATGACACAGTTCTTGCTGATGATAGAACAAATACAAGTAAAAATTCCACTTCGGCATCTCCTAAATCTAGTAGAACGAGATACTCTAGCCCACTAAAAAGTCGAGATATTGACGTAAGCATGTACTCCGACTGGCCGACTACAGATTTGAGTCCTCTTTGCGAAACCTGGGCACATTTGGATGACTTCGCGTCATTTTCTACTGAAAAAAATGACATTGACATTCAGAATTCGGATTTGAAATGGCTTTTTTTAGATTATTTGTCTCATATTTCTCCAGAAAAACAAAGTCATCTCGATTCACTGTTCATAGACTCGAACAAATCAGGGCAGTACGACGATTCTGATGTTAAGTGGTCTTTTCAGAACTCAGTGGACCTTTCAATTCATTCATCAAAATATGCTTTTGAAAAGACACGATCAAAATTCTCAATAAACAACTACACAGTCACAGATGAATTGGAAGGAGAATCCACACAAATTCGATTGTTAAAATATGCGTTATCTTTAAGAGCTCATTCGCCATTATGTGAGCTACATCGTAAACTAGCAAGAGATGCAGCTATTTCATCAGGACTTTATGAAATGGATTGTAATGTCGATACTTTCGCTCAAATGAGCGCCAATATACCGGAAACGTTTGCTATTATATACCCTTCCGGAAAAGTTGTGGATACTTTGCAAGATCTTACTCATGTTATTACAAATTATAAAAATGATGAAAGTGATTCTTTACCCTTTCAAGCGCTGGATGAAATATTATTACCAAATGAAATACCTCGCTCACTAATTTCCAACGCAAACGATGATGCTGAGACTGTTGCAGGTATTAATGGATCTCCAACTATTATCTTGTACACTCACGTTGGAACATCGACTTTTTCAGAATTTTATAAAGAGCTTCAACGTTTAAATGTACGGTTTGTTGTTCGCCATATGGGTGCTATCGATCACGAAGAAAAAGTTGAATTTATTAGTGAGAATCAACTGGCTAGGAACAATAGTTTGGCTAGCAGAAGAACAGTTTTGCAAGGTTATGGGATTAGGCTTGACATAAAAAATATGGAGTATCGAGCTTATGACGACTCTCACGAAAGTTTTTTGAATGCTGCAGAAGATGAAACAATTTTACAGAAAGAATTTTCTTTGAATGATGAATATCTTGCAGGGATTAATATCAATAGGTTGGTGACACGAGCTGGTATAGATAGCGACGATGATATAGGCTCTTTAGTAACCCTACAATCACAACTTGAAAGTGGTCATAAAACACAGCAGAAAATAGAAGGACTTGTCCCACCCACATGGCAAACTCGGATGCTACCGCTTCAAGCTGCTACAACTATATCTAAATCTCAAGATCCACTGAGATCACTTCAGGATCTCTCACAGAATTTACCATCACGAGCATCTACGTTAGCCAATGTTCATGTCTCGAAGCGTATGACTGAAGCAGTAAACCAAATTCATGATATGCCTATAATGAAAGGAGGAGATTTGGTGATGGGACAAAAGGCTCCTTTTGGATTTTTTGTGAATGGAAAAAGGATTCATGTTGAAAGACCAAGTTTCAATATATTTGAACTATTAAACATTTTAAGAAAGGAGGATATTATTCTTTCTAATTTAGAATCAGCTTTTAATTTTTCATCTCCTGGTATGTACAAGGCTCTCCAAGAAGCATTTGAAATGGGAGACGAATTGCAACAATCACCTAAACAGACTTTGAAAGCATCTTCCAAAACGCACCAATCAGATCAAATCCGAATCGATGTTGGAAGGGGTGGCAAAGGGGCCATTATATATATAAATAATGTGGAAAAAGATAAACAGTACGAGCAATTTCTACCTTCTGTTAGTGCACTTGCCTATGGATACAAACAAATACGCAAAAATTTATTCACAATTTTGATTGTCTTTGATCCATTATCAGGTGATGATAGTCAAGCTCTACGTATAGCACTCTACTTGCTCCAGCAGAACTTACCTGTTCGCGTTGGAATTTTGATGATAAACAACGACGATTTATCATCCTTTGCTGCGAATGGTGAGGGCGACTGGAAAAGTGCATCTCTTCCAAGCCTCGCCGATTTAAAGGCGAAAGCAAGCACAGACTCATTTCTTGAAATATTCAAATCCGGCTTAGCAACATTTGGAAGTCATGCTAGCCTTTCATTTCTTTTTTATTCAATAGAAAGGTTTTCTGAAATGAAAAATGAAGGTTCACTTCAGGATTTGACCCTTCACACTTTAGTTAGTATATTCACCCAATTTTTTACAAGTAAATATGGGGTAGGCATCAATGAGGTAATGAATATTTTACAAAACTCATGGACCAAGAGGAAGAATTCATATTCTGAAAGTTACATGAAAGCTATTCAGTTTGCATCGAAAAAAGGTATTGATCATGGTATGAGTTTTTTCAATGGTATTCCTCTTCCAAAAAGTGGATTCGCTGAAAAAGATCAAGACGATAAAGAAATTATTATGAAATTTCAAGAAAGAGCATTACAAGTCCTTAATGAAGAAACGCAGCATTTAACTAAGATGGTCGTAGACGGAGTTATTTCTGATAGGTAAGTTGTAATCTTTTTAGAATACGTTATATTACTATCATGGATCATCCCTAATTTTTCTCTGCGATGAAATAAGGACAACTTCGATTTACGGAAAGCTTTTATCAGGATTAAACCTTCATAAGAAGTTCCATCCATTATTGCTTGAAGCAAATAATGATGAAAAAACTTATATTGATAACAGCCATTTGAAAGAATATTCAAATGCTATTAGAACATCTACATGCAATGAGTCTGAGATATATTATTCCCTTGATGCTGTTCTTGATCTAGATTCGCCTACGGGACTAGTTATCGCAAAGAAGTTTTTGTCAATAATGAAGGTACTTCCGGCTGAATTATCAAGTGCGGAAGAATGCTTTTGGATATCATATAGAATCTTACCAAATAATCGATCTATGGGATCTTCTTTCATAAACAAAATCCTTCGTTTACAAAAAGTGGATTTTTCTCTCATTATTCCATCTCTAATTATCTTCTTAAGTGAAGAAAAAAACAGAACGTCTTCAATCGTCGAGCCAATGGAAGCTACGAATAGATTTATAACTTTTTTGAGAGAAGAAGCTGAGCTTCATGAAGAGGAAAAAAATTTAATCCTACACGAAATAGAGGCGGATAACGAAAAAACAATCGAAAATGGTAAGTATACTAACCTCAATGACTCAGTTAAGTCGGAAAATTTCATCATAGCAAACGGGAGGGCTATGAAAGCTAACGATGAAATTGAATTGGAGGACGTCAAACTTTTGATGGATCTCGAGAAATCTCGTTCCAAGAAGCTATCAGATTTGTTTCGTCCACACGCTGGACAAGAAGAACTTTTTTCCTCAGTGAATCAAGCAGTAGTCTATTTATCTAATTTGTTCTCATCAAAGCAAGAAAAAAGGGTTGATGTGATTTCTCAGCTAAATGTATTAAGTTTGGTAGATAAGTCTGAAGACGAAAAGTTTCCTCTTTACTTTGTTTGGAATGAAAAAGAAGATAGTAATATAGGCGGGGATAGAATATTGAAGGTACGTCATTATTTTATTTGTGAAACACATTACTCTTTTTTCCCTTAACATCATATCTGCTTTGAATATTTTACAGACAAAAATTACTGTCGTCGTGGATCCTCTTTCGGAACCTGCGCAAAGAGCTGCTCCCATACTCATTGCAGTACGAGATGGACTAAAACTTCCCTTACATTTAATTTTAGCACCACGAACTAAAATAGACGGAAATGAAGGTTTGCCATTGACAACGTACTATCGTTTCTTTGCAAATTACCAATTTTCATCGAAAGCACATTCATTTGAAAATTTACCCTCTGATCATGTTCTAACACTAAGAACTGATGTTCCAGAACCATGGAATGCTGTACAAACATATGCTGCTCAAGACACAGACAATCTTCGTTGTGATCTTGAACAAGCTTGTGGAGATGAAGCATTCAAATATGATGCTGGAGAATATAATGTCATAGATAATGATGTAACAAAGGTTGAGTATGCATTAAAAAGTCTAATGGTTTTTGGACAATGTTACGATGTATCTACTGGTGATAATCCAAACGGATTACAATTGACTCTAATAGAAGAAAAAGTCACAAATCTGGAGTCATTAGCGGAGACACAAATGAGATCAAATGAGATCGAAATCACAGGAGATGGATCATCTTTATCTACTTCCAGGCAATACCCATGTGATAGTGATGAATCTCATAAACCGATATCTTTTTCTGATACTCTAGTGATGAAAAGTTTGGGATATTGGCAATTGCGTGCAAACCCAGGTGTTTGGAAATTATCTATCGCAAACGACACTCTAGCGTCAGAAGCTTTTGAGATAAAGAGTGGGGAACTTCTCCATGGGGCATTTATTGAAAGGGATAATGCATATGGATTTTCTTCCTCGTCAAAAACAGTTGTAATGAAAGATTTTGTTAACAGAGGAGAAGCATTATTTGTAAAAAAGACAATAGGAAAGGATGAGATTGATTTAACCTCAAAAGAAAGCATGGCGCAAGAATCTGAGCTTGAAGAAGATATTATACATGTATTTTCGCTCGCGACCGGTCATGTTTATGAGCGATTGTTGAAGATTATGATGTTATCTGTCACTAAAAGAGCCTCAACAACAGTCAAATTTTGGCTTTTGGAAAATTTTCTTTCCCCTGGATTTAAATCTACCGCGACTACAATGGCAAAAGAAATCGGTTGTCAAATAGAATTCGTGACCTATAAATGGCCAGAATGGCTTAGGGGACAAAGTGAGAAGCAAAGAATCATTTGGGGTTATAAAATCCTTTTTCTCGATGTTCTTTTTCCACTTGATGTCAAAAAGATCATTTATGGTAAGAATCTTTCTAAACTGGTGTTTAAGATTATGGATTTATTTCAAACTAATCTTTATTTGTAATCGAAAAATTTCTAGTCGATGCTGATCAAGTCGTTCGAGCTGATCTAAAGGAACTAAGAGACCTCGATTTGAAGGGTGCCCCATACGGTTACACACCAATGTGCAGTTCACGAAAAAGTACAATTGGTTTTGCTTTCTGGAGAACAGGCTTTTGGGAGAAACACTTGAGAGGCAAACCATATCATATTTCAGCCTTGTATGTTGTGGATCTTGAAAGATTCCGCAAGGAGAAAGTTGGAGATACACTACGTGGTATATATCAAATGTTATCGGCAGATCCGAACAGCTTAGCAAATCTAGACCAAGGTATGCTTGATAATTTTTTTCTGTATATTTACTTGCTACATATGATTCTCTATCTAATCTTTATCATTTTATTTTTAGACTTACCAAATTATGCACAGCATGAAGTAAAAATACATTCTTTGCCACAAGAATGGTTATGGTGCGAGTCTTGGTGCTCAGATTCAACGAAGGCAAAAGCAAAAACTATTGATCTTTGCAATAATCCATTGCATAAGGAACCAAAGTTATCTATGGCAAAACGAGTAATAAGTGGGAAACTGTTCAAGGAAAGCTGGGTAGAACTAGATGAAGAAGTTGATTCGTATGAACGAAAATTTAGTAGTGACGAAGCGGGAATTTCTGTGTGATTTTAGTCATAAATATTAGATTAAATCATATTATTCAACCTTTTCATTTGTATTCTTTCACATCTTGATCGTAATTTATTGGACATAAGCTTGTTTGTTGTATGACATGAACGTTTCTTCTAATGGTTTTTGCGAAAGATATTCTTGATCGCATAATAAAGATTTAAAAGGAATCATTTGATAAAATTCCTTGACATCATTTCTTGTAATTTTCTTGGCACTTTCATGATACAATTAAATTTCAGGTGTGAATCAACGGAAGCAAAAACAAGAGTTTCACAGCAAAAAACACACATTACATCTCTCTTGCTGCATGATGATTTCATGTGGTCTTTTATATCAGTATTTCGTAATTTCAAACCACATTCAAGAGGGCATAGTTTTGTAAATTCGTATGAACAAGTTACAGATAAATGTTTCTTGAGCATTCTTCTGGGTCCATTCCAAACGCAACCCATTTTAGAATTCGTACATTGAACAAATGCTTTAAGACAAGCTTTATTATGCTCATTCATCTGGTTGATCTTAAAAAAAATGCCACAATACTCGCATTTAACTTCTCGTTCAGGACATTGAAATTTCTCGTGAATAATCTTGTCTTTTACCTGAAATATATCGTTACAACGAAGGCAGCGAGCTGGCCTATTCCTGCATTCTTCTCTTTCATGTTTGATCTGGAAGGCTTTTGGTATCATATGTTCACAGGAATAACGACATGGTATTTTTCTATAGTTGCACAAAAGCCTCATGTGCTTTTTCATTTTGCTAGCTTCCACATTTTGCATACACAGTGGACAGGATATTAAACGCTTCGAACAATGTTTTCGAGAATGTAGAGAAAGATCATTTAGTGCAATGATTTCTTTGCATAATACACATTCAATTGGTCTCATTTTACAGATGTTGGTTTCGTGTTCAATCCTGTTCTTGGCAAGTATATTTTTTATGTTACAATATTTGCAAACAACCCATCTCCATTCGCACTCTTTTTCGTGACTCTTTTTCAAGTTCTGGTCAGTATCAAAAGTTCCACATCCCCATTTGCACGGATATAGTGTATGTTGCAAATTCTTTCCAGCATGTGCTCGTCGAATAATGCAACGTCTTGCGTTTTCTAAAATCGTAAGAATGTCAGTTGCATCACACTCTCTAGCGAAATCAAAGGCACTTTTTCCCTCCACAGAGATCGCTTGATAATCAGCTCCATTATCGATCAAAAAATTGCAAATATCAGTTTTACCTTTCATCGCAGCTACCATTAATGGTGTCAAACGACTCGACGTTACTACTTGATTTATGACCGCACCCCTTTCTAACAATTCTTTAACAGCTCTCAATCGACCATGGAAACAAGCATAGGATAGTGCTGTGTGACCTGTCCTTGATTGATATTCAATAAAAGGTCGATTTTCTAATCGATCAAGGAGAAAGGAAACAGCTGAAATTTGCTCTTCTGCTTGATTCTTGCACCTTATTGTGATGTTCAAAGATTCAGTGTCTTCTGATGCAGCTCTCATCAATGGTGTCACACCTTGTTCAGTTTCAAAATTTATGCTGACGCCCTGTTTTGCACACAGAACAATTTCTTCAAAATTTCCATCATTGATGGCTTGTTCCATTTTATTCTTTATAATCAATGTTAAAGCATCTAGTTCCTTTTGACGTTTTTTTGCCTTTTTTTTATTGTGGCAATCTTTTTTTTCAAGCATTAAATGTTTCTTAAGTTGCTCGGCTGTATTAACAGTTTGAGCATACTTCTCTAATACATCTTCTTTTGTTTCCATCCATCCAATGCCAGGAATCCATGTTGACGTTTGAAATAGTTCTTTGCCTAAATATGCACAATCGAGAAAGCTAAACTCATTGATATATTTTAAATTGAATGATGAGCTCACAAGAGGCCTGGGTATGTTACCTGAGGGCATGCAATAGGATGGTAAGCATGCGATGCCGATGGGTATATCCATTTTCTGCAATAGATCCAGTATGTGTCCATTTCCGTTGAAAAATGCCTCACAAAGAGGGCTTCTTCTTGAAGCTTTTTTTAAAAATAATTTCCGTTTCATGACAGCCATAGAGAACTTATAAACCATGTCTCGTTTTGATAAATCTTTACTCAGTAGTTTACCATTTAATTTCTTCCATCTATAGTTGCGATAACTCGTTTGGATAATTTTCGCACATAGGCAAATATAATCATCCCCAAGGCCGAAGTTCGCACCGTTTTCAAGCAGCTCTTTTATTATATCAACATCGCCTAATGCACAGGCCCAGCTTAAAAGATTGTGTCCGCTAGAAGTAAAGAAACTCATCATTCTTGCATTATCGAGTTTTTCCAATAAGTTTGTTCTAGTCCTAAGCAATGTAATCCTTTGTTCATCATCCTCTTTCATTTCTTGCTCGATGATCATTAAGCGAGAAGACAAAACACTAAAAGATGGGCGTAAAGACTCATTGTTTTTCTTAGAAAGCCTAAGTGCAAGATCATTCCATTCTTTTTTCGTTTCTTGTAACTCATATGCTCTAAATTGTTTTGATGGATGACTCTTTAACTGTTGTTCCACGTACTTTAGTTCTTTTTGTAGCACGTTTATATGATTTAATCGGTATCTCTCCCCACCACTAACAATTGATTTTACCTCATCTCGCTTTCCTCTTGCAATCAATTGAAATAAAGTTCGAATCTGATTTTCGGTATTGCTGGCTATGAAAAGTTCATTTATGATTTCTTCTTTGCGCAACTTTTCCGCCCATTTTAAAGCACTAAGATTATGCACTTTCGTTCTGCATACTGGTGATGCATGATATGATAGCAAGATCCTTACAACTTCAATTTGGTTGTTGCATGCTGCCTCTATCAGAGCTGTTTTACCTCTGCTCGACTCCATATTGACGTAATAAGTGAGACTGAAACCATTTTCTTTCAAATCTAAAGAAAGGGCTTTTTCTAGAAGTAAATTAATTGTATCGAGAAACCCAAGTTTTGAAGCCTTTATCAAAACGGAATCACCATGAAAAGTTTCTAAAGAAAGGCATTCATGCGTAACAACAGGTGAAAAATTCAGGATGTATTGAATCAACTCTTTAATCCCTTTCGATATGGCCCACATAATAACGTTGCTTCCATGTTTTTTACATTTGACCAAATGTGTATTTCCCTCATCGTCATTGTGAAACCAATCTGATAAAGACCTCAAACAAGATTCATGGCCGTAGCCACATGGATATTTCGATCTGTTGCATGTTATGTTATGTTTAGATGATTCTTCAGCAATAACTTTTTTTCCACAGCCTTGATCACATAGGATAATTCGTCTCGGGCATTCTTTTATTAGATGTTCGTTTTTTGTTTGAGAATTTATATATGCATCGCAACCGAATGGGCAAACACAGAAGGACTCATTAGTAGGAGACATCAAAGTCGCATCTAAAATAGACTACATGACCATGAGTATTTAACTCAAAAATGTGCTATTTTGAAATAATGAAAATGTAAATTATTGATTTCTAAACGAAGAAAGATGACTACTGGAAAAATCAACCACTAAATTATTTCACTCCCTTACAATGGAATAAAAATGAAAAGTGTTTCTCTCTTTTCGTTCAAAAATGGAAATGTTCATGAAGTCTTATTAAATAGCTCTTAGTATATTTTATCTAAATCCGAAAATACACACGAAAAAGATTCTTTTGATTGTGATCGCTTATGATTCTTTCTTTTTATGCTGCCGCGTTCGGTAACTAATTTAAGATCTGATAGTCTTGGCATTCTCTGTATCATCTAAAGTGAAAATACCTTGTTCTTGGGCTAATTGTGAATATATCCCGTTTTGTTTCAGCAAATCCTCGGGATGGCCTATTTCTACAATTTTTCCGCTTTCCAACACAATCACTTTATTTACACCCAAAGATCTGATCGGTGAGAATCGATGAGTCACCATCAGCATACATCTTGTCCTATTCATAGCTTGCTTTAATGCCTCTACGACTGTCTTTTCGCTTTTCGAGTCCAACGCGGCTCTTCATATGAAAAAAATATGATGTTTGTAAGTAAACTAAATTGGAACGTTGCTACATGAAATTATAAATACGATAAACTCACGTTGGTTCGTCTAATAAAAGAACATCAGGTTGTCTCACAAGGGCTCTAGCAATCGCAACACGCTGGCGCTGTCCCCCCGATAGAGTTCTTCCTCCTTCACCCACTCGTGTATAAAGAGTTAGTCCCAAATCATTGTTTGCCTTTTCTCCCAATGGGAGACCGGCCAATTCTAAGGCTTCGCTTACTTTCATTTTCATTGTATTATTGTATACTTTATCAATCAGCTCGTCATCATCATCAGTACTATTTGTTACGTCTTCAATTCCGTACAAGATATTATCAATAAGGGTCATTGGAAATAAATGAGGTTCCTGCTCAACGATAACGACCTTTTTGGATAACTCTCTTCGTTGATATTCAGTCAATAGTTTTCCATCTAATTTGATACCACCAGATGAAGGATCATAAAAGCGAAGAAGTGTTCTAAGCATCGATGATTTACCAGACCCTGAGCGACCAACTATAGCGATTTTGTCGTTAGGGAAAACCTCCACATTTATATCTTCAAGCGCAGGATTCTCTAATTCATCATAGGAAACAGTCATATCCTGCATATCAATAATCGGTTGATTTCCTTCTCTCCCATTGGCATGCTCAACATGATCTGATTCATTCGGTAATGGATCCATAATTTTGGGAATTCTCTGTATCAATTCAAAAACACTAGAGCTGGCACCTAATGCTGTCTGAATTTTTGCCCATTGGTCGCCAACTTCATTGCTTGACTCTAGAACAAAATTGACATAAAATAAGAATGTCGTTAATTTTGTAGCTGGAAGTACTCCTCTCTGGACTAGTGTCCAACACGCAATCAATAATGCTATTTGCATCCCTGTTTGCAAAGAATCTGAAACAAATTTATGTGATCCATAAGCCCAAGCTTGGACTTCTTCAAGCTCTAATGCTTTATATTGAGCAGTCTCATATCTTTTTGTTTCGGCATCTAAACCATTAAACGCTCTTATGGTTTCACTCATTGCAAATGAAGTTTCAGCAACTGCACTTCCATCAGCAAGAAGATCTTGCACTTCTTCTGCTAAATCACGAGAAAAGTCTCCATAAATTTTGCTTAAATAAGCAATAAGAGCAATTCCTAAAAGAGCGAAGGAACTTAATGAAGGACTTATCTTTACGAGATAGACACTACCGAAAAGAAACTGAAATAATTGACGCAAAACAATGTTCACATGAAAACTAACGACGTTACCGATCTTATTGACATCATTATTAAGACGTGATATAAGAATACCAGTCTCTGTTCCATCAAAAAAGGCTGCTTCCTGGCGTAAAAGGTTCCTATGAAATTTAGTTCGTACATTGTAATTTGCACGTGTTCCTGCAATCCAGAAAAGACTCCCTCTCAACCCTGTAGTAAGTGCCATGAGGGTGCTAAACACTCCTAAACCAAATAAGTTTTTGAAAAGTTTTGCCGTTTGTACGGAACTAATTTCGGTACTTGTGGCTGATGATGCGAGTGTAGTTATAGAGTTTGAGTAGTAGTGTGGAACAATAGATGTGAAAAGTGATCCCAAGACAAGAAATGAAAAGGCTGGTGCAAGAAGAGATCTTGTGTAGCCTACGAGTTGAATAATTTGTTTGCGGCTTTTGTTCAAATTTAAAATTTTTTCTTGTAGCGTTAGTTGTGGATCTTCCTCTATAGTATCGTCTTCCAGGTCCTGGTCTGTTTGCAACGTTGATCGTTTCTGTTTACGGATCATCTTTTTTCGTTTCTTCTTTTCGCGATTTAGTTTCATAGTTTTTACAACATAACGTGTGAAAAAAATAAGAGTTTGCAGTAACGTGGAGGTTTTTGGTTTGAAATCGTTAATCATGGACCTTCTTTGCTGTATAACCTCATCTATTTTATCTTTGTTGTCGCTTGCTCCATTTACCGCGTTATTTGTGGTCAAAGAAAGTGAGAGACATCCCACTTTAAGGGAAGCACAGCTATCACTCCGTAATTTAGGTTTTCGATCCGATTTACTTTTAAAATATAAAGAGATTTGCGGATCTGGGGATTGAGTGGATATTCTTCGATTTCTCCAAATATTATTCTGAGAATACGAAAATGATTCAGTGAAAATGTTTAGGCTAATGAAGCTTATCGTGAGCAGAACATAAGTCCTCATTATCATCGGGCGCCTTATGCTTGTAGTATTAGATTGATGTTTGCCAGTGAAGAAAAATTCCGTTGCTATGTGCTTTCTTTATTAGATGAAGATTTTACTATTTGTGGTGCCAGAGTGATCAAACGCTCAATTTCACAAATTCTGGGACTCGGAAGGGTTGATGTAGCAACGCCCTTACATCAAATTAATGATGCTTGGAAGGATTGCCATAAACCTATCAAATAATGCATGTATGTAACTTAATATGGATAAAACGCACTTACCTCAAATTGAACTCATTTCTATTTTAAGTGCACATCACTTTTTTCTTTAATTAAAAAAATAGCGTTGAAAATTTTTTTGTGACGTAAGGTAACATCCACACAAAAAAAGAAAACTTGTGTCTACAAGCAAAATAAAATGAAATCGAGATTCCCTCAGGATTCCCTTTTGAAAGCTAAGGACATCATAAATTAAGATTTAAACTAATCACCTCTACTTCATAAAGTGATTGAGTCCGCTTTAATTGTTGTAAACAAAACTTTTAAGTTTTTATTGTGCCTTACTGAATTGAGGATGAAATGTTTATCATTTTTCTTTTTGTGTCCTTCATTTGCTGAAATTTAAAGTATATTATTCTTCTTTCAACAACCTCATAGTATGTTCCAGAGGATAAGTAGGGGGGTTAAAACGAAAGTTGGAGTTGGGAATAATTTCGGGTTACGTTTTGTGAACAAAGGCAGGAGTGATGATATATTCATATGCTGTACGACTTTTGTGACATCACGATAAACCGATCGAAAGCTTAGCTCGAGAGAATGCATGGTTTGATTCAACATCAGTAAAATATCCTTACGTACGCACCTACGTAAAAAGCTTGATTTTTGATGAATTATCTCATCAAATTGTCAAGCTCCATAAATCCCCTGAGTAAGATTTGTTTTGAGTCACCAAAAACAACTCACAAAGTTATCGACACTTTGCCTCTTGCATTTCTCTTCCTCACCATCATTTGAAATGATGAGATTATTCAATGAGGAAATCGATCGCATGAAAATACCAAATTTATTGCTAAAGATGGGCAGCCTGTTGATGTTGCTATCAACATCTACTTCGTCTTTTGAATATAATACTTTCATTTCGAGTTCACCAATGATGTTGCATTCGTCAAACCGATCAACATTATCTAGAAAACTCCCAAAAGCTCTACTTTCGCCAAAAAGAAACAACATGATAAGCTTAAACCTCGCACAATCATCATCCACAGGGTCGAATGAGAGGAATGTAAAAGGGACAAGAAAAGGACCATCAAAGCGTAATAATGCAGCGAACAAAAATAACAAAAGAGAACAGAATAATAGAAGCAATAATAAATATGCCCGTAGAAATTCTTCTCCAAAACAAAAAAATACTCTTTCCAACAAGAAAAGTACAAAAGAATTCAAGGACGAAGCATTGCTTGACGAATTAGAAAAAAAGAGAAAACGACTGATTTATCAGTTTCAACAAAAAGTGAAGGAAATGAGAAGAAAATTTGATAAAAAAGAAATCTTGAAGCAAGAATATTGTGATGAAATTATGGGGATGTGCGTTGCCACCAATAATTGGGATGAGGTCTTAAATATTCTAGATATCATGAAAGCAAATCAATTAGAACAGCAGCAATCAACCTATAGAATGTGCTTAGACCAATGCCATTTGGTTGCAAATGTTGATAGTGCTGTGAGCATTTTGGGGGCCATGGAGCAAGCAAATATTAGACCAGAGGGTCAAGATCTAGGCATGGTTGTTGCAACACTATGTAAACGTGGAAATTGGAGGAGAGCAATGCATTTGGTAAAACAATCTGCTGAAAAGAATGGGAAATATTTGTCCGAAAAGAATGAAAATCAAGCTCAAAGTACAACTGAGAGAAACAAGTTCATTATACCCATTATAGATTATAATGCCATATTATCCCTCATGGCAAAAACAAAGCATTGGAAAGAAGCGTTACAATTCCTCTCCTTGATGGAAAAAAACTCACCTGATAATTTGCATCCCAAACCATATCTATCTACATATAACATCATATTAGAAGCTTGCAATTATGCATCCCAACCCGATCAAAGTATGCAGATCCTTCATACAATGCTATCTCCTCGAATAAATGTAGTACCAGATACTCATTCTTACAATCTTGCCATAGCAGCTTGTCTCAAAAAACAACAATGGCGAAGAGCTATTAAAATACTTACAATGATGAGTGAAGCTGACCCACCCGTTCCTCAAACAACTGTCACTTATAATTCAGTTATTTCCTGCTGCGCAAAAGCAGGAGAAGTGCAACGTGCCATGTCACTCTTAAAAATAATGCGTTCCAGAAATGTGAAACCTGATACTGTTACATACAATGCAGTCATGTCTGCTTGTGCAAAGTCCTATAAAACTTGGAAAGACGCATTGACTTTATTAGATGAGTTAAATCGTGAACCAGGAGTAAACCCAGATATCGTAACTTATACAATTGCAATCCGAGCATGCTCGAAAGGAGGCAAAACGCAGCGAGGACTTGCAATGTTTCAAATGATGAAGGATAGGAATTTGAAGCTAGATGTCTACGTATATACTGGTATTATAGATTTGTGTGCCAAGGCAGGTTTGTGGAAGCAAAGTTTGGATTTACTCGATGAAATGCGTTCAAAGGGAATTTCTCCTAATGGATTTACTTACAGTGTTGCTATTTCAGCTTGTGGCAAAGGAGGGCAATGGGAACGGTCTTTAGAATTGCTTTATCAAATGAAAGAAAGGGGAATTCATGTAAATACAATTACTTACAACGCAGCAATTGGAGCACTTGCAAATGCGAGTAGTAAAAACATGAGGCAAGCATTGAAAGAGGAACGCAGTAAGAAGTATTTGGATCGCGTCCTTGAGAATGGAGATAGTACGTTCATGGGGAATGGTCTAAGTACTATCCAATCATATGGACAATTTCAATCAGACGAAAATCAACTTTGGCGCAAAGCTTTGAACCTTATCGACCAAATGAAGGAAAATGGTGTAAAACCAGATGCAATCACATACTCAAGCGCGATTAAAGTTTGCGGTGCTGCAGGTCAATGGGAAGAAGCTCTTAAACTGATAAATATCATGCAGAAAGGTGGTCCAAAAACGCGCCCAAATCGAATTTCATACACGAATGCTATAACAGCCTGTGGGATATCCGGAGAACATGAGCATGCATTGCGTCTTTTTAATGATATGAAAAATGATGGCGTACAACCAGACCGAGTATCCTATAATGCACTAATATCAGCATTAAAAATAGGCAATCAGGCAGAGCAAGTTTATAATGTATGGAATGAAATGTGTGGTAGAACAAATACTTCAGATAGATCTGATGATGTCATAGCAACAGCTGCACCAGATGTTAGGAAGATTGCACCTGATATTATTACAGTGACTGATGTTCTAAGTACACTAGAGCGTTCATCCGGATGGAGAGAAAAAAGTGATATTGTTTTTGAAGAAGCTGTGAATCGAAAAATTCTCTTTAAACCAACTCTGTACTCATTAGATACTGTATGGGAAGTTGATTTATCAGGTTTGTCCTTTCCCGTAGCACATGCTGCTATTCGATTTGCCTTAAAAAGGGCGACACAAATGTATAGTGAAAAAGGAGAACTAGACGATCTTACTTTTATTACAGGTGTCGGCTCAGGACAAAACCATAGAATTCAAAATAAGTATAATGACGAAGATGGCATGGTGCCAAACAATGAAGGTAGGGCCCCAATTGCATTGAGAGAGTTTATCCGTGATAGTCTGAACAATGAATTTGAGCCAAAAATGCTTGCAGTAGTCCCAAAATATGCCCTTGGGACTGTGGTGATTGGCAAAGATTTTCTCCAAAAATGGATGGATCATAATATGGACATATGAATCCTTTGTTCATCTAATAAAAATAAAAAGATTCAAATTTCTATTTCATTTCGGAATATGTGTTTATAGATATTGAGAGATATCTGAATGATGCATCAAATAGATGTACAGAAATAATCACAATATTGAAGCTTAAGAAAAAGAGGTACAAATATTTTCAAATTTCCTCGGCACCCTGACACAAAGCAATAAATTTTATTTACTCTTCGTTTTTTAATGTAAACATTGTTGTATTCTTATTTTGTTGTTAGCTTTTAAATTGTGCCGGTGAGAGTTAATACTTTCACTTTCTTTGGCATTACTCAACCCAACCCCCTTAAAATTACAAAAATTAGGCTTAGTAGCTTCACCATCATAAAAATGGTTCAAAAAGTATAGAAAAAAGGTACGCACATCTATTTGAATTTATTGTGTACCCCAGTATACAGAAAAGGTGTTCATGTGACTGTAGAAAAGAATTATTGTTCTGAAAAAAACTTTGACAACGTACTATATGTACGGTACCGTACTGTGACATCAAATGAATCTATAGAGGATGATACTGGTGTACATTTATGAACGAAACGAAAGAAAACTTTCAATTAGCTTTGGCGGTCTCATGAACATCAACGAATCTATTGAACATTAGTTTGTTCCAATCAAGACCTCCTTCAATATGATGGCCTCAACGCATACCTCAACATCTTGCTCCCCGACAGTACTAGATCTTCCGTTTGCGTATTCTTCATACAACAACGAGCAAGAATCTTCAAATTCAAATTATGCTGAAAATGGGAATGCAACTGACAACATAAATTGTGACACTGGAAACTTTGATAGTGATAGAAATACGTCTGGTTCCAAGTCTCACACTCATCACAGCAACTTAGATCCAAAATCAAATCACATTGAAAATTCACTCAGATTTGATTATAATCCTAATTATTATTCCTCCCCACCTAAGAAAATATCCAATCATCAAAATCACGCCCCTGATTCTATATCCTTTACCCCATCCAATATACTGCAAGATACTAGAGCATTGCACGATGATGAATATTCTGGGTTTGTCACTGTATCAGAAAGTGACCAAAGGAAAAATGCACTATATTTGAATAAGAGCAATAACATAAACCCAATAAATCATTCCAATCGTAATTTATCAACATTACATTCAACAGCAGATAGTCAGATAAAACAGCAAGTACAAGATGGAATTGATCAGGAAACGAATCCAAAGAAATCATATGTAAACGAACCTTCAATTTTAATAGGAGCGGATTCATATAGATACGGCCCCGACATTCTCTCCCATCTTCTTGATGCAGATTCTCTTAATGTAGACGGCGGGGCCCAAACGCATTTCATTGGAAATTGCGAATCTGCTCATAAAGCTGCTAAGGAAGCATCGGATGCACTTCAAAATGGTGAATTCGAAAAAGCTCTCCAACTTTATACATTTTCAGCCAAAGCCTATAGAGATGTTGCGTTAGATGTTCAAGATCTTGATGCCTCACTCTTTAATTCATTGCTATTACTAAGTCAAGCTCAAGCAAGAAATGGAACAAGTTTATTAGCGCTTCATAAAGCCAACACGATACAATTGGAGCATCTTCCTCAACATTATCCAAACCAATCAGACGATACGAGTAAGAGTCTAGACGGGGAAACGAATGAAGAAAGTAAAATAATATACAACGGTGTAAGTAATGAAAGTCCAGATACTCCGAATGATGATCTTGACAAGAAACCTGGTACATCAAATGTTTCATCTGCATCATCCACGAAAAGCAAGACCCAATCATCATTGCATAAGAATTCAACATCGTCTTCAACTAGTGCATCCTCTGATCAACCCAACAGTCCACATCAATCCCTTTCAAAACGTGTTTCCATTTCAAACGAAGAAAAGATTAGAGCAACGATACGAGGAGCCTTGAGTCATAAAAAAGAGGCAGATATAACAGATTCTACTTTTTTGGGTATGGCTGCTAGTAAGTCAAATGCTACGACTGGTAGCAAAAGTGTAAGAAGTGAAATGAATGAAAATGTTTCATCCACTATTGAAAAAGGTTCTGAAAACCTAATGAAATCAATCTCGTTGGAAACCAAAGAAAGTTCCATGAAGGCAAAGGATATGAATCCCGTTGATGATCTGTAAGTTTACATTCAAGAATTTATAAATATTTATCAATATCTTTCGTTTCTTTGTTAGGCTGATCTAAACCAATTTCCATAATTTCTTGCGCAACTTTTAGAATGAAGTTAGAAAAAGAACTTAAGGATATGAATATGGCTGTGCAATTAGGCAATTCTGTTTCTTCTCTAAACCTATCACGTTCCAGTACTTCTCGTTTAAAGCAGTCTTTTATGGACGATGGAAGCTTCTGTGTAGTACGTCCAGGATCTGGGTCTGCTACAATGGGATCTCGGATCACAAGTGCTTCCAATCCTTTATCAACATCACAAAATCGACCCTATAGTGGTAGCAATGATAATTATGAAGCTGGTATAAGAGCTCGAGCAAATAGGCTTCATCCTTTTGTAAAAAATGAGGTTAACTCTACCAAGTCTCATTTAATGTCACAACCTGTCAATATATTTCCAAAACAAAATCATGATGACGTTAGTTTGGATGCAAGTTGGTGGGGAAATTCATCAATAAATTCTTCTTCTTCCAGTATTGCAAACTCAATTGTGAGCAATATGCATGCCCATTCCAATTTACAGCCAGAACCATTGCAATCAAATCATTCAGCAACAAACACGAAACAGGTCATGCGTCTTTTGGATTCATTAAAAACATTGGGTGATGAAAATGCAGCGTTATTGAGAGAAGTAGAAGAAGCCCGTGTCTCGCGGTTGGAAGCAAAAACAGCTAGAGAGCATATGAAATCTTTCAAGGCTGAGTACGGTAAACGATTTTCTCGCTTGAAAGCAGCTTTAGATAAGGTTCGAAAAGAAGATAATGTTAGTGGTCATAAAGAGGAGAGCCCGTTGAAGTCAAGGTGAGTTACATGTATATATTTAGCATGCTATTTCCAAGATTCAATAGAAGAGTCGTAATTTACTTGTGATTCGTGACTTTACTCATCGAAGTGATTACATGGCTTCAAGAGCTATGGCGGAAGCAAAGAAAAAAGATCAAATGATTCAAAAATTGGCTGCAGAACTAAGAAAAGAACGAGAAGAGAGTAAAAAGAAAGACGCTGCGCTACGGAAGTATGAAAACTTTTACAAGGAAGTGAAGTTGAAAGCATTGCAGAGGCAAAAGGAGCAAGACAAGTTGTTAAGACTGAAAAAGCAAAGTAAGACCAAGCCAAAGTCTAACGGGGGCACCAGATGATTATCTAACAATAATAATACTGAATTTTCCATTCAATTCACATTTTTTGTGTCCACTTGTGACGTGCCGCGATGTATCTTATTATAAATAGCATTTAGTAGCATTATTTCAGATATGAAAATCAAATCAGAATAAATTTAATAGGAACAATTCAATACGCAATCACTTCATCTTAAGTGTGCACCATTTTAAAAATCTGTAGCGTTAGCCGCGAGTTCTCTAATACTCGCTTGTAGGAGAAGTTTGTCAACCAAAATTTGAAGCTCTGGACTTTCAACCTTGAGCGAATCTAGTCTATCACGATGTATTTTAGCGATGACTGTTCCATTTTCTTTTGCAACAGCGCCAAAGGTTCTATTCTTTTCAAGAATATAATCCACGAAACCTATAATTGGTGTTAGGAATTCCGATTTTTTATTTGAGTTACGGTATTATGGACAAAGGATTCATGCAAAATCTCAAATGTACTTACCAAAAAGGGAACCTAGCTTTAAGTATTTTCTATCTTCTCCCAAGTCATCGCTATCTCCAGCTACGGCATGTTTTCTTGTTGAATGCGTCAAAAGCCCACCTCCAGTGACAATGTTTTGTTCATATTTTGATAATTGTTGATCAGACCCATTTGATACCGTTTGAGTCATAAGTGATTTGACTTCTGTTTTTCTATGGAGAATGATTGATCCAGCAAGAACAATGTAGAAAGCATCTGGTTCTTCACCAATTGAAAATATTTTTTCTCCACTTTCCATTATTATCTCATGATGAACAGCCTCAACAACGTTCTCGTACCGTTCGAATAATATGGTATCACGTTCATCGAGGCCAAGATATTCTCTGAACACTGCAGATAAGGAATATCTGCGTGGTTCAAGAGAAAACAATGCAGATGCAGAGAGACTGCGACGAATTCCTGGCAAAATACCATTTGCTGCCATTCTTACGATTGTACAACTTTCGCAGAATTCGAGAGCTTCAACAACAGTCTCGAACATAATAATCATAGGTGTCTCCTGAAGAGCAGCAGAAATAGATTGATCTCCCCGAAGTTTTTGCTTTATATCCTGTTCCTCTGTGTCATTACAAGCAATTCCATGTGACCGGAGGATCCAATCTATTCTAGGACTAGCCCCTGATGCACAAATAACAATCCCACGTTTACTGCACATTTTTGTGAGTTGCAAAAAGCACCCACGAGCAGATGAGACATCTAAATTTTGCATTTGAGACATATCAAGGACAAGAAAATCAGCAGATTTTGCTCTTTGTTTCACAACACAAAGTCTTGTGCTTTTAGGCGTAGAATGGGGCGAAGGACGGTGCATTGGGCTAATCATTGCATCCGCAATGTCTTGTCTATCAGAAATGGTAGCAACAATATGAAGATCATGAGTGATGCAATTCAGAAGTTGCAAAGATGAGCCAAAGAAAACATTTCCAATTATTTCAAAAGTAATAATTTTTGGATTTTCTTCATCATATGCATGTTTTTCAAGGTATTGCCATTCTTTGTGATTCCAAACAGCCCGAGATCTTTTGTTGACTCTTGTCAAAGTAGATGCCTTTGCAGTAACAATGACATAGTCTAGGACTGCAATCAAAATACCAAAAAGTATTCCTCCATCAATGCCTATGATGTGTATTGAGCCAAATGTTGCAAGGAGAATGCAATATTCAGATAGCAATAATTTATGCCTCACTTCAATGACCCATTCATATAATAGGTCAAATCCTATAAATGTTAGTGAAGCCCCAAGAAAAAAAAGAGGTACAATCTCCAACACATTCGTCGTCATAAGAAAGACTGCGACCTCCGCTACCATGAGGATGATACCCAGTTTTCGACTTCTTACTCCAGTTCTGTACGTAAAGATGGTTGATGAAAAGATGTATGATCCAGTGAATCCACCAAGTAAACCGGATATAACTTATTAAAATAAAATAAAATAAATGAGAAATTTAATGGATAATCAAGCGGTAAGCAATCAAGACAATCAATACCGTCTCAAAAGTTTGGAGCTTACCATTTGATGCTCCGACAGTTTTGAGTTCGTTATTCACATCCAGAGCCTCTCCCATATCCATACTAATGGCTGCAACATCTAAACAACTCGAGAAAGCAACAACAAATACCATACCCAACCAGGTTGGAAAACACTGCCAGGCCACTTCCCATTGAACTTTGTCCAAATGTATCATTGCAAAGACATCTTTTGCAGGTATTGGTTCAGAAGTTGGGCCCAACCAGCCATGTTCGCGTGCAACCGCAAAGTCGTAAGCTGGAACTAAACATACAATCATGTAGAAAGCAATGGGTAATATCATCATGGTAAGAGGAAGGGCTGCCTCACTTGCTTTGGAACGGGAAGCCAAAGCAATTAGTAAACCACCAAAAATACCTGGAAGAGCCAATAAAAGCAATTTTGGGTCCAGAAGATAATGCCAGTCATGAAATACGACAATACTTTTGCTGATGCAAAGGGAAATACCGGCTTCTAAACAAAAATATCCAATAAATGCTAAGTATCCACCAACTACTGGAAGAGGTAAGTATGAAACTAAATCTGCTAAACGGAATTTTCCCATGAGGACTAATACAACACCAAGTAGACTTGTGGCAACACCTAAAACAACTATCGTAGTTGATACAATCTCGACATCAGAAGCACCTTCTGCAATCATGCTATTTGCCATCGAATTTGCCATTTGCGATAAAAAGATCAAACCTGCATCTTGTACCTGTCCAATTGCAAACGGTAAAGAGGAGAACATTGTGAAGCTAGCTTGATGTATGATAGAGCTGAACAAGACAAGCTTGGATAGAGCGTTTATATGAGGTTGGAATGCAACGTTGTTGAATATAACAGATGTGTAGCCATAAAGACATGGAACACACATAATAGTGTTTATAAGACTGTAAAGCAAAATGAGATGAAGAGGGGCATTTTTGCCACTGGATGATGAAGATTGCACCTGTTCATTTGATTTCTTTCTAGATTTCCTTGATGATTGGATTTCGTATGTGTCATTTGGATCAGAGGGAGACCTTACATATCCATCATGTGACAAGGAACTTTTAGATGGCAGGTCTTGTGGGAGAACTAAGGTATCATAATGCTTTGTATGTAAATTCAATGGGTCAGAGTTCGTGTTGTTGAGAAGTCCAGCTTCTTCTGAATCTATGGATTTTTCTGAGGATGATTTCTTATTGCGCTTCTTTGGTGTTGCATCATGCATGTTAGAGATGCGCTGCTCTAAACTGGGTTTGAGATTTCCAATTTGTGTACAATGTTCCTGCAAACATCAGGTTTTCTCTATTTCTTTGCAAATAGCAGATGTTTACATTAAAACACGTACGACAATATATGGGTTTGACAGTTATTACATAAGTATGTTTTTACGTATGCAGATATTGGAATTTCCCATTAGTAGTAAGTTGAAGGAGAAGAAGAGTTAAAACCGACCAAATGCGTACTACGGGATATACTAAATGATGTGATACTCCCACTAAACCTATTGCGACGACATAACAGAAGAGTAACGTAATACAGTACGATGAGTGAGGTCACACATTCATGAGCATGGTAGTCTGCGTTTCTTATTCAATTTTGTATAGTATCTACAAATAAAATGCGGCTAGAAAATTGTCAGAGCCCAAAGGACAGCAGAGTTTCATGCAGAAAAATAATGTGGACTCGAACCATTGACTAATTTGCTGATGCTATGACTTGTGAAAAAAGATACCATGAAGGATCTGTTTGGAGGAAAAAATCAAGAAAGAAGAATAATTTTTCTCATGCTCAAAATTGGCAAAAAGAGAGATAGATTGTTTGCCTAAATTTTTTTCATAGGGATAATGCATTCATTTTTTGCATAAGTGCTGGTGCAGGTAAATTTCTTTTGAGATCTCTCAATACTTATCCTAAGGCGGCAAAAAATTCAAGGGAAAAAGTCCTGTTTATGTCTTTCTAGAGAACAGTAATATCCATGTAAAAAAACAAAACGCCACAGCAATGATCTGTTCATTGTTCTAAAAAAGAAATCCATGTATGGAAATTATATGATTATACTGATAACGGGACTGAATAATTCCTTTATCCATGATGATCTCCACCTTTTTGCCGTCCATTAAATTGCCTTCAACTCTACATAGCCTTGCGTGAGGAATCCACTTACCCGCATTATCGCAAGAAGTATCACAACCATAATGCGGTTGAAATGATCCTCAACTTCATATGCTTGCGCAGTAGTAGCACGGACTGCTTCCTTACAATCTTCTCAAGACCCTGGTTATGTTGCATCCAAGTTGGAGCACCCTTTACAATTTCTATAGGCAGTAATGGATTTGTGGAGAATATGACACTTTTCAAATGCCTTGGTACTAGTTCTGAAAGTACAAATGACATTATTGAAACAAAACGCGTCGCATCCTCATCATAAGGAAATGGATCTATACTCTTTTTTGTGGATGTTTTTTGGGGTGTTTATTCATGATGGTTTCGTTATGTAAAATAGGTGAATTAAAGCGCATGAAATATATCAAATGAGGCGCACTGACTTGTATAATTCCAAAAAAGATAGAACCATGCATTTCAAATCAGACTTTTGTGAATTAAATAAATGCACCGAAAGAAAATCATCTCTGATACCTCCTATCCAGGATCTGTTGTTAAACTAGTATAGATTTTTATGGGCAATATCCCTTGATCTAAATATGGGGTACTATAACATTAAATTGGTCCCAATGTCCAAACAAATGATTTTCAGGAGAAAATGTCAGGACATGCATTGATGATATGCTGGTACTAGGGACAGGTATATGGGAAGAAGCTTGCTTCAACTTAAAGAAGTACTTTCTTGTCACCAGAAAGCTGAATTGAAGGCCAATGCCAAAAAGTCTTTCTTTGGACGCCATGAACTAGAGCACCTTGTTGGTTACTGGATTACATGTGGACATAAAATGCCAATTCTGAAGAAAGTCCAAGCAATTCAGGGCATAGCAACACCAACGACCAAGAAACAACAATGTAGGTACATTGTTATGTCCAACAATTATTGCAACATGTGGACACATAGGTCAGAAACCTTGGCACTGTGAATGGATGTAGCTTCTAAAGATGCCACATGGAAATGGACCGAGATTCACCAAACAGCATTTGAAAAACTGAAGAAAATTATTGCATGTGAAGTGCTGCTTATCTATCCCAATTTCAATGACAAGTTCATAATACATACTGACGCCAGTGCAACAAAGTTAGACGCATCAATTAAAACTAGGTACACTATTAGTAGTACTCAACAGGAACTGATCGGAATTATGGTAACACTGAAAGAATTAAAAAATATGTATTAGGTAAATATATTTACATGTATATTTCTCATAAAAACTTGACGTATAAAACTTTCAATACTGATAGATTGAGACTAATCATCTAGAAATTTAGTCCCGAATTGATTAATTTAATGAGCTAAAATAACGGCATTGCAAAGACACCAAGTTGCCTTGACAAGACTGATAACTCTCTCATTAAACCAAATATAGAACACTTGACAGAAGCCTATTCTTTAGATAATGAGAATTTGCAAGAAGATGTATTTTCAATAACTTATTCCAATATCTTGAAAAATCAACAACAAGATATATAATTACTGAAATACATCAAATCTACTAAAAGTTTTAGTTTCAAAGAGTTTCATGGATGCAGGAGATCCTCTGAACTCGTTTGTAAGAAACAAAATAAAATTGCAAAGCCCCTGACGCTGCAAATCGGAAGAATTCAATGAAATCACAAAATCCTCTGTCTCCCAGCCAGGTGAGAATCACACAGAGTTGGCCAACAAACAACATTTTACCTGACCAAACGTTTGTAATGGTGTGTATAAAGTATGTTCTAGATGTGACACATGTCTAGTCACAAAAAGAAAGTCTTCTAAAAAAAACAGAAAGTCAGGGAGGTCTTACGTATTGACTTTATAGACCCCTATCCAGTCCCTACAGTGGGTAGGAGAAAGAAAAATGAACCATTACCTCAGCTACAGCTATGGGCAGTAACCATGATTGATCCAGCCAATGGATGGATCAAATCCAAACAAATCAAGACCAAACGCACAGAGATCATGTATAACGTGCTTGAGAAAGCATGGCTAACTCATAATCCACAACCCAGTGCTATCATCCTGGATAAAGAAAAAGAGATTATGAGCAAAAAAAACAAAATGATAGAAAATGACTATGACATTTGGAAACGTCTGACAACAGTGAGAAACCCTAACGCTAAATCTCAAGCTATGTCAAATATTATATACACTTTTACAGCACATTACAGTACGGTGCGTGATGAAGATTCATGGGGTGGAATACTAGCAGCTACAATGTTCGCAATCAGGTCAACAGAACATGCAAGTGCACAATATACTCTGATGCAACTGGTTCATAAGTTAACATACAGAGCATATTAATCACATATTGGAAACCACTCAGTTTCCACAACGAGGGTATCTCCCTTTCTGTTGACCAGATATCACATATATTCAATGGTGCTGTCTTTCACAGATGACAGGCATGTGTTGGATGCTACTCAATGCATAAAGCATTCTGTATAAATAAACTGCTCTGATATTAATAATTAGATTAGGAGTCACCATGTAGCTGCTTGTAGATTGCATTAATTGAAATATGAAAATAAATCATTAAAGTCTTCACCTTCATAAGGAACCCTGCTGTTGAAATACATCTTGCAGCTGACACATATGCATTCAATGGCATTCAGTAGATGGTTTGTCATCTGAGAGTGACAGCACTGCTGAACATTTACAAATAGAAAATCAATTATCTGTCTGGCTGCACGGTGGGAGTGGGTTTCAATATGTGATTAGTATGTGATGTATGTTTAGATTGTGATTAAAAATGTAAAAGTAAAAAAAAGCCATAATTGTCATCCTTTCAGCTTTGCCTTTAGTTTATTCTTGATAAAGCCTGTGCATAAGGCACTTTGTATAGAAGTTGAACTAAGCTGCATTATTCCATTGAACACCCTGATATGAAGTTACATATAGTTGTCTTTGGACCCCCTGACCAGGACAGGTACAGTATCCCTTCATGAAGTGATTATGTTACTAAATAAAAACTCTGAGACTCAGAAGGAAAGAAAGTGTTATTGGTGTTGGCATCATGGAGACAATGTTGAAAATCTTTTTTGGGCATATAAGACGTGACCAAGAACCCCTCACTCCATCTGTTCCAAACCTGGTCTAATGTTCGTCAGTATATTTAAACTTGCAAACAATTGACTCATATACGTGACAGGGATTTTCAACGCTACCATGGCTCAGATAAATTTGAGGATGCATTCAGTTGCATCAATTTTAGGAGATGTCCGTAGTTTGCGGTGGATCTGTAGTAATAATTTTGGAATTTCTAGAAAACGGTCCCATGGGGTGGGTCCCGAGGTAGTGTTTCACTTTGCCCTGTGCAGGGTGTCAGCTAAGTTGTTCTTTACTCTTCTTCTGTTTGATTAATTAACTACGTTGCATCTCGTAAAATAATACTCAAGCAGAATTGTTCAAAAAATGATTTTCAAGGCTACTGTGAACCAGAGCTTCCAGGCTCTAATTAACCAGATTGTCAGAATTATTCATTGTAACATTTTCCTGAATATTGTCAGGTATAACAACAAAGATGTTAAGAAAACAGTGTCTCCATTTGCAAATTGTTTCTTTGATTGTTGGCACAGGTAATGTTGGCACATGTAATGATAGATAAATGGTGGATGCTTAGACTGTGATTGTGTTATTGCTCCAAATTGTTGTCCCCTGTTGAAGCCAAAGGTTGTAGAGGTAACCCTTTTATTTATAAAAGATTTTTGAAACACGCAGTTCTTGTGTTGTTGTTGAGTATGATTTTCTTGAAAGATGCCCAAGTGATTTTGTTTTAGAAACGGCTAGAGAAAGTTTCTTGGATACTCGTGAATACAAGATCCTGTTGGACAAAATTTCCTGGTGCCAGCATGTGACCATAACGGCTGCGAACGCTGAAGTGCATTATCTTGTTATCAACAAACTTGGATAGAGATTCCTCCTAAAATATAGAGATTCCCACTCTTTACTTCCCATAAGATCCATCATCTAGGCTTCCATGATAAATTCAAAGCCCCCTTCATTTTCTTCAGTGCTGGTAGAGCTGATTGTGTCACTATCATAGTGACAGATGTCATCAAATGCACATTAGGAAGAGAGTATCCTAGAATAATTGTTGTATCATGAGACAAGATGATATTCATATCCCAGTTTAAAAGCTATCTAGATTTATGGAATTTTTGAATCAACAATTGTCATTGAAAGTGCCAAGGTCAGTTTTCTTGTCAAAGGAAACAAATCTTGGACAAAGATAAGAAAGGTACAATGTGGAAGATATATTATAAGGGTCTGGAGGAAAGATATGAACACAGTAATCCCTGAAGGTTGTGCCCCGCATGGTGACAAATATGCGAAGGAGTGTACCAAAACAATGGGAAAGAGATGTTGTATAGACAGAAAATCTCCGGATACTGCAAACTATATTAGGAGATTGTGGGAGATTTGGTCTTGAGGATTAAAAAATGGCCAAGAGCTAAAAGTGAGAATGCAAAAATGTGCTTATAAGATGACCCGCGCCGAAAATCTGAGAAATACATGGTTGGGTTAATTTGAAATTCAAACCGGAATATGACACTTTTCATGTATGAAACAGTTTTGTTGATGTTTGACTAGTGTCTCGCGGAGCAATGGAAGATGACTACTAAGCATCGTTCAGATTGGCAAGATTCCTCCCCTAAATATTGTGGGAGCTCAATCATGCAAAATATCTCTTGGGAAAAGAACTTTGATGTCAACGGTGAAAATACTCTAAGAGAGAGCCACAACAGCAAGAATCATTTGCTCCATTAATGGCGAACTCATTGAGGAAGTCATACGAACCGGATGAAGAATGACAAAGTCTCTTATAATAAATTGCGACGGTTGCGCCCAGGACAAGAAGAGCTCCTATCGAAATATACCTTAAAAGAAAAGCACATTGATATGTAAAATGTTATCTTTACGAAGATAAATCAATAGAATATGTTAATCACCAGTTTTTATATTTGAACATATGTGCAAACGTAGTCAGTGCCAGTGTTCTAATAAGAAGGTCATAGACATATATTCAATATATCTAATCAATATTTGGTTCACAAAAGTTACCCATTTTCCACAGATAGCTCATTATTTTTATCTGCGCCGTAGGCGCATTCTATTTCTCGTCTGATTTATTTCGTATGTAGGATTATTTGTAAGTAGAAGTTAGTATTGTTTTCGGTACCCATGCTATTTATTTTCGATTCGTGACGGTTAGGTC
>Ga0209092_10000256_pt1 | contig 50768 bp, 34 predicted proteins | sample FraStrMetagenome_FD_187446 | JGI IMG/M metagenome (GOLD analysis project Ga0209092, IMG submission 187446) | Marine eukaryotic phytoplankton communities from Arctic Ocean - Fram Strait ARC3M Metagenome (SPAdes) (version 2) | ecosystem: Environmental > Aquatic > Marine > Oceanic | place: Fram...
AAATCAAGAGAAAAAAGACGTTTGTTAAACCAGTACAACAAAATCCTTACGTCATCCGTTTGACAATTAAAAGGAGCTAGACATAAATTAATCAAGAGATTAATGAATTCTACACACTGATCTTCCACAAACTAAAAGTTTAAAATAGGCTCTTCTCTAGAGAGTTGTTCAAATATCTATAAAAAATATAAATTAGTTAGGATATGCATTTTGGCTAATAAAAATGGCATCCTTTCTTGTGACGTTGGTGTAATTTTATGTTGTTTCTGTAGGTTTGTTTGCTTGTTATGTTATGTTATATTATGTTATATTATGTTATATTATGTTATATTATGTTATATTATGTTATATTATGTTATATTATGTTCGTAGTGAAGACGTCGGCGATGTTCTGTGACAGACTCCGAAACTTTTCCGCAGTGAAACCCTGCCTGACACTAACATAGATGCGAAGAGCATTTGTCTATCAAATCTGCATAACAGCAGCATTCACATCATGTCTAGGACTTTAATGAAAACCGATGTCACATTTTTAAATGCAATTATGTGTATGAATACAATACAAACTTGTTTCTTAAAAACTAAAATGCTCTAACTTTTTTACTCTTTCGTATAATCGTGAATGAAAATAGGGATGTTAGCTGTTCGCTTATGGCCTTTAAAGTTGAAATGGAATCACTTCATAGATATGGAATCACTTCGTAGATATGGAATCAATTCCAACAAAAGACTCCATAAAAAAATAAGGCAGACGAAAAGACTAATTCAGTAAAATGTTTTGAAAAAAGATTTTTGTTTCACTTCTCTTCATGTAGAAACTCATAATGATGTTCCGTGATATCATTTATTACAAACATTAATGTAGACTCTAATGGGGGTGCACAATTATCCATTCACTTTCTTGCAAACTTCCTTCGCTTCGGAATTATAAGACAAGACCATCTAATTATTGCTCGCATCCGAAGTCTGTATAGGTACATACTTTCTGAATATTAATCGGGCTGCAGCATTGAAGCATCTAATATATTAGATGAGCTTTTATCAAGTATTACATTTAAGTAGACATAAATTAATCAAGAGATTAATGAATTCTACACACTGATCTTCCACAAACTAAAAGTTTAAAATAGGCTCTTCTAGAGAGTTGTTCAAATATCTATAAAAAATATAAATTAGTTAGGATATGCATTTTGGCTAATAAAAATGGCATTGGTTATATTTTATGTTCTTTCTATATGTTTGTTTGTTTGTTTGTTTGTTATGTTATGTTATGTTATATTGTACTGAAGACGTCGGCGATGTTCTGTGACAGACTCCGGAACTTTTCCGCAGTGAAACCCTGCCTGACACTAACGAATATTTAGTATACAATACAAACTTGTTTCTTAAAAACTAAAATGCTCTAACTTTTTTACTCTTTCGTATAATCGTGAATGAAAATAGGGATGTTAGCTGTTCGCTTATGGCCTTTAAAGTTGAAATGGAATCACTTCATAGATATGGAATCACTTCGTAGATATGGAATCAATTCCAACAAAAGACTCCATAAAAAAATAAGGCAGACGAAAAGACTAATTCAGTAAAATGTTTTGAAAAAAGATTCTTGATTCGCTTCTCTTCATGTAGAAACTCATAATGATGTTCCGTGCTATCCTATGTATCATTTATTGATTGGGATTGCAATCATTACGTACCATATATGTACATATGAATACGGTATTGAATTAAATATGCCATTATCAGATTGTAGTATGTACAAAGCTCTTGTACTTGTTTTAGTATCTTCCTACATAAAATATAATTTCGTGGAAAGTGTCTTAATTTTCATTTTTCACTATTCTACCGGAGTTGACATAAAAATTGAACATGTCTGTTTTCAAGTTGACAAAGGTATTTACACTAGCTGCATTCGCGGTATTTCTAAACCTCTCCAAGGTCTCTGGATTGAATGTGGATGTTGCTGGAGTATCCAATTCCGTGCAAGAACCTCAAGCCATAGCCGAACGAGGCTCTCTGCGCTCTGCAGCGATTTCCACCACCGAACGTGAATTACAAGACAATCCTTTCAGCCAATTCCTTACTCTCGTTACCACTTCTGCAGGACTTGCAGCTAGCATCACTGGGACCCTTTTGTCTAGCGTTGTTAGCGTAGCACAGAGCATTGCGGCAGATATTCAAGAAAATGGATTTAGCCTTGACACTATTACAGCCATTACTGAATCCGTTTCCGCCGTAATTGCATCAACAATTGTTGATATTGGCGCTCAAGTCGTGGCTTATGTTATCACCAATGCTAACGGAATCATTAATGGCTTCATTGGGACTCTTTTGGCCGCTGTCGATCCAAGCCCTCTACCTCTTGGTTCAAGTGTTATGATATTTACCGAAGTCAACAAATGCAACTATACGTATGAAATTACTTCCGGCGAATTGAGCGGGACTTCAAATATCAACTTTGACGACCTCGCCATTGAAGACTTTGACTACACAGACAATGTCTTGTCCTTCAAAGTTGATGGAGAAGCTTCTGCGGAGTCCCTCCAGGTTAAGTACATGGGCAAGATCGCCTCTGTTGACAATTGCCTAGGAAAAACCATTGATTATACCTATTCCACAGATTATTCTAACGTGGGAGCAACAATCAAAGCCAATTTTGTGGGAACTGTTGAAAACGGGAATAATTTGACAGTCACCACTTTAGACATTTCAGGTCTTACTCTAACGAATTATATGAACTATCAGGGGTCTATCACTGCTGATGATTCTGATGTTACTACTGATGTTGTTATTGCACTTTCTGACGCTATGGACACTTTCATTGATCGCTATGAGGCCGACGCGACGGAAGCTCTAAATGACGCCTCTTCCTTTTTGGAAGTTCTTAATGTTGAAATTCCAGTCTCCTTTGAGCTTCCAGTCGATATTCCTTTTTAGAGTTGCCCGTATACACTTTCGGAAATATACAACATTGTTTTTTCAAATGATGACCAATTGCCGAGTGAAAAGTTTCGTGTTTGATGTAATTTCTATTTTTGTGTGTCTTGATTCATCACGACATAGTGTAGCTACCGCTGTATTGCAGTAATTCATATCTAGAAACATAAAGTATAAAGTTGAAATAGTTCATATTTATTTTATTTATATAATAAAAAGTCCTATCTCTCATTAGGCATCAAAAAATGTAGACACTCCAATGGAAATGTAAGAAATATACACAAGTTCTCCGTTTTAACAAGTACAAATATTAGTATGAAAAATGATAGATTGGTACAAAACAAGATCTTTAGATTATGCATAAATTGTAGGATACTAAAGATAAGATAACGCAGTGCACATCATGATGCAGTTTAGTAATCATCTCCACCACCATCATCTCCTCCGAACATGTCCATTCCACCGCCCATGTCGATTTCTTCTTCTTCTTCTTCCACCTTCTCTTCTTCCGCTGCTTCGGCAGCAGCTCCTCCTCCTCCGCCTCCACTGGCAGAAGCGAACTTACTTGGATCAGCAAGGTATTCCTTGTAAATATCGGCCTTGTCGAATGAATAGTTGTCGCATCCGATGGTAACGGCAAGCACAGCCTTGAAAGCATTGGCAATGCTGTGGGGAACACTGGCTTGGGTGGGGATACCAAGAGCCAAAGATAAGGAGGCAATCATAGAGCAAGCCTCAGCGAATTTAGCAGCAAGGACATCATCAGTGATATCCAAGACTTTAGCATCGAAGAGAGATCCGTTATCGTAGACCTTCTTCAGGATCAAACCATAAGTGAAAGGCTCAATGCTAAGCTTTTGCAAAAGAGCTGCTTGAGAAGCAGTTACCTTATCTCCTTTTTGGATAAGGTTGGTATCGTTCACCATCTCAATTTGACCCTTGGTAATTTTGGTAGCAATCTCAAGAGTTTGGAAAAAGGCAGTTTGACCGGGATCACATCCAGTAGGACCCTTGGGGACAACCACATTAATAGGGGCGACGGATCCTACACGAGCGGGGGCAGGACGTACATTGGCCTCCAAAGCCTCACGAACTTCTCCAAGATCACTATTGGTGAAGACAAAACCAACATTTCCACGGCAGCATTCTTCCAATTTGGCAACGGGAGTATCAGGGTTTGCTTCCACGTAGTCACGGATGATTTTACGCATCATGGTGTTTTTTCCCATGAGAATTTCAGCTTTTCCACGGAGAGCTCCACGGGTGGCTTGAAGTTGGGAAGATCCTACATTGTCCACCTCCACAGTGAAACATTTGGTGTAGGTGGTGAGGAGATCCTTCATACGTTCGAAGTACTCTTCCTTACGTTCGGGTGAGAGAGGCATGGTGGTGGTGGTGGTATTTCTTTCAAAAAAGGGGGAGAAAAACTAAATGTCGGACGAAAGAAGTCAAAAAGCTTACTAACGATTTAACCGGCTATTCCATTCCCAAACAAAAAAAGGAAGTTCCATAGTGAGTAATCGAATTCGACGACAAGAAAAAACGACTTTCCATGATATGCTTTGACAATCTAGACATGAGATAGAATCATTCCATTTGGAGAGAGACTATCACCACGAAGGAGTATCATCAACATGATTCTCTCTCACTTCCAGATCCATCATGGACATCTTCCATGTTAGAACGCACCTTTACAAAAGTGATTTCAAAACTTGGGTTGACAAGAAAGAGCGGCTCTCCGATTACGTACATTTCTATAGTAGTACTACGTTATTTTTTCATAGTCGGTCTACGCCTTGGAAATGATATTTTAGTAAGTACGAATTTCAGTAAACATGTCTAATTCATTGGTAATAGGGATTGTCCCCTAATGTTTCTAAATTTCCAAATTAAAAAAAAAAAGATGAAACGAAAGAACATCCTATCAACATCCTCCCACAAGACTGTATTGTCAAATAGTTTTAGTTTATCTTTTAACTATTTTTTGTAGCTTTCATTTCGTTCGTTATGGAATGTGTATCAATATTGAAACTAGCTTTGGATATTCCATGAACCATTCCATCCGAAATCGTTGTATATCTTTGTTATATCTTTGTTTCGTTGCTAAAACTTCAGTTTACTTTTCAATATTAGTATCTTTTTTTGTATTCGTTTTTGTATTGGTACTTAATTTTAATCGAGATCCACCAAGATAACTAACACCCGATGCAATAGTTGTTCCACCAGTTAGATAACTATCCACAACACCCAACAACAACAACAACAACAACAAAATATATTCGTGAGCGATAATAGGAATGAAATACACAATTTATATATTCAAAGGACCTACCATAATCCAAGGAGGATTTCCTGTCCTGTACCATCCATCAATCCTACACTAATCCCACCAAATAAGGCAAAAAACTGTAAGACAGTATTTATCTTACTAATATTTGTTGGGTGTACTTGCAATGGAGTTTTTCCGGGATCAATCACTGCTTGGCCTTTGGACATATCTGTATTTTTTCGTACCCACCAGTAAGTGGTTCCCATCAATCCCACATCTCGTGCTAACCAAAGTCCTACAATCCAAATAGGTAGAAGTTCTTGATATCCTAGTGACACTGCCAATGTATTGATAATCAATTTATCTGCAAATGGGTCAAGGTAGGTTCCCAAAACAGTTTTCATATCATACTGTTTGGCAATATAACCATCCATATAGTCGGAGAAGGCGGCTAAAAAACATCCCCCTAATGCATAGGTATATTGATGGGAAATGATGAGATAGGAGAGATATGGAGTACAGACTATACGTGTTACTGTGATGATATTGGGTATGGACTGCAACTGTATAGAAAAAGATTCCATTCGAGTTTGTGCCTTCAGTTCATTGGAAGGTTCCTCTTGGGATACCGATGATGACTGTGATTTTGTTTCTTTGTTCTTGGATGGGGACGGTTGTGTACTAAAACTGCGAATACATTGTTTTTTCATTTTGGAAGAAGATGGAGAAATGGAAGGAATGATACCGTGTTTTTTGGAAGGCAGTCTATGCTGTGAAAATTTATAATTGCTTTTGTAGTGTTGTTGTGGTGCAATGAAATCTTTGGAGGACCAAAATCTTGATTGTAAATTGCTGCTGGAATCATTTTTCTTTGCAGAATTAGGAAACAAACTTTGGAAATATGTTGATTTGGCACTCCCAAAATAATATTCAGTATCCCGTATTCTTTCAATGCCCGAACATAGATTCGTTTCTCCAGATTTCAAAGCTACAGATCGATCGTTTGGTGGATCGTAGGAGGCAATGTAATTTTGTTCATTCTCATTTGTATTGGAGAATGGGCCCCATGAAGATAATCCTCTAAGTCGCTCGTGACGTTTCCGTGAATGTAAAACACGAATTCTAGAACATAGATGTTTGCTATTGAATGACATTTTGACACTGCTGTATAAAACAGACAATTGGATGTGTCAGACTTTGGAATGTGAGTTCCTCCATTGCTCGAATAATGGCTGGACTTGATGGCACGATAATTCGTACGAGGAATTAGCAGTACGGTACTGGCGGATTCATATCTACCATAATGTCTAGAAATAACGAAAAAGGAAAATTAATGAAACTCTGCTGTTGCATTTCCAGGTTCTTCCTGAAAGAGATTTGTTTGGTATATTTGTCAAACTCAAGAACATTCATCTTTATTAATTAATTACAAAAACAGGTAAGGAAAATGCATTTAATTACACACCGCTTAAAATTTTAAAGGTGTTGATTGTGAGTACAAAACATTATCTATGCGTTCAGTTTTTTAGAAGAGACCTTAGAATGAAATGAAACAAATTATACACCATAGTCGGCTCTGTACTTAGCAACAGTAGCGAGGACTTCATCACTATAATCAGGGCTAGTTTTCAAATATGATTGCAATTGAGGTAATGAAACAATGGACACAACTGGTATATTCAAATCTCTTGCAACTGCCTGAACAGCCGAAACAGGATCATCCAATGCACGCTTCTCAGCTCTGTCCAATGCAATCACAACGCCTACGGTATTAGCACCGATATTGGATAACAAAGTGTGTGATTGGCGTATAGCTGTTCCAGCAGTAATCACATCATCAATCACAAGGACACGTTTGTCCTTCATTGCAGCTCCCACCAGTTTTCCTCCTTCACCATGGTCTTTTGCTTCTTTGCGATCATAAGCAAAGCCTACATCAACATTATAATCACTATATAAAGCAGCACTCACGACCGCTCCCAACGATATTCCTTTGTAGGCAGGACCGAATATAACATCAAATATTATGGAGCCATTGGGACACCTAAAAATGGAAAACAGATATAAAAGTTGAATGAGTGATAGAAGCAACAATATCGAATCTTTAAAGCACAATTTTTTGTTGAATCAAAAGCTGGTCTCAGACAAAATTAAATCAGCGGTTAGGGTTTTGACCGGCATCTCCAAAAGGATTAGGTGAAAGAAGACCTGTGGAGTCATCATCGACAGCTTTTAATCCAGAGAAAAACACATGTATGGAAAGAGCTTAGGTCAGGCACTTGTAATTTGAGTTCATCGCCACTCACGTGGGGGCGGATCAATAACACGGACCAAGTGTGAATTCATCATTCCTAGCTCTCTCCAATTCTAGATTGGAATTTTGACACTTACAATTGTTCAGACGCCATAATGGCAGCTGCATAGGCTTTTCCAAGCTTATATAACGCAGCACCGGATGCAAATAATCCAGCGTTGAAGAAGTAAGGTGATGTTCGACCACTTTTAAGCACAAAGGAACCAAATTTGAGCACTCCTTGCGAAAGACTAAATTCAAGAAATGCCTTTTGATATGGTTGAACTTCATCAGTTTGATCACTTGTTGATGCTTTGGTATTAAGAACTCGTGATTTTGCATCTCGAATGTTCAACTTTAATTTTTCTGCTGCACTTGCAATATCAGACGCCCTACTAATGCCTCGTGACACAGGAACAAGTAAACCATTACCTTCACTGTTCATTCCTGCTAAACAAGCAGCATCCAAATCTCCCCCTTGTGCACCTACTCCTGGTGCTAAGATCCAGACGTTTGGACCAGCTGCCTTTCGTGCCTTGGCTAATGCCACTGCGTCTGTAGCACCAACAACAAGACCAAGACATGGTGATGAAGAGGTCACTCCAGATTCTTCTGCAGCTGTCTTGGACCAGGATCCAGCAAGGTGCGCTATTTGCTCATAAACAGTTTTCTCTGCGGTTAAGTCGAGTGCGAGGATATCGTTTGAACCTGGGTTGGATGTTTTACAAAGCACAAATGCACCTTTGTCACTGTATTTGCCTATCATTGAACATCAGAACAGCATAAATTAGTTTCAAGAGTTTCCTAATATTTCTTTTATGGAAAAAATATATTTTCAAATTAGATACGTACCAGTCACAAAAGGTTTCACCGAATCCCAACCCATCAAAGGACTAAGAGTTACTGCATCAGCATTCAAACCCTTTGGATCATAGCATGCATCCGCATATGCTGCGGCAGTACTTCCTATATCACCTCGTTTTACGTCAAGAAGCACAGGTATCTCATTAGGTATAGCCTTAATCACTCGACTTAAGGTGGACACACCAAGACTGGGGCCCAATGCTTCAAAAAAAGCAGCATTTGGTTTGTAGGCTACTGCATGGGGTGCTGAAACAACATGTTCGAATGAATGGTTGCAAAGAAAAATGTGAGATGAACGTTATTATTTTTATATTTGTTTGGATCAGATCTCGAATGGAATCACAGCAGTAACATTGAATACTACACTCCACGCTGTATATCCTTTCCACCTACGCAACAACACAAAAGTAATCGGAGGCGAGTGGGTTGTCAACATTTTCAATACCTAAAGCTACGTATGGTAGTAGTAAGCTTTCAATCCTACTCATCTAAAGAACAGATCCAGTCAAATCAACGAAAACTCTGTCACAAGGTAACGCAACGTAAAGATTCTACACGAACGTCAAAAGGAATCTGTTTCTAATCAACCTTTTCATGAAAAGAATGAATGGAAGTAAACGATGAAATGAAAATGACGAAACAAGGCCATCGTGTGCATCATTTTTTGTTCAAAATTCAACAAAGATTGTCTTCTCCAATTTCTTTCCACCATCATGGAAAGTGAATTCCTGCAAAATAATGTCATTGTGAACATACCTGTCAAATCGATAATTGTTTTACAAAAAGTAAATGCGACATCACATCTTTCTTCTTCGCTCATGGATTCAATTTCACTCTCACTCGAATTTGGGAAGAGTTCTTTCATGTGAGGGTCCAGTCCGACACACAAAAGAGAATCAATTTCTTTGCATCTTGCCTCTACACGAGCGAAAAAAGATGAAGATGATGCTGTGGAAGACATGATGGTTTTCTCTTTTCAAAATGTGTAGGCAGCTGCAACACAAAATGCCATGGAATCTGCTGCACTGATGCAAAGGGCTGCTATTAAATTAATTAGTTGATTCAATGTGTTCCCGTAGATTTGAACGTAATTAATATGTTGAAGAGGTGGAGAACTATTTTCATTTAGATCATTTTGTTCACATTTATTTTTATTGAAAACGGTTCATGCGCATGTGCCTCATCCATTTCCCAACTTCCACGTAGAAGATTTTTCGCAAATCATTTTCCTTTAAAATTGTAACAATCCAACTAACCAACTAGTTCATTAATTATTTTCTCATTCTTTGCAACTATTTCCTATTCAATCACTATTTGATGCATTGAAGGGTAATCTCAAAATTTTATTAATTTAAACTAAAGTATTTCACTGGCTTCATCACCTCCTTTCGAAAGTATATTCCTTGCCTCTGTTTTCTTCATTGTTGGTTCCCCTAACGATACCAACTGCTTTCCAGTCCTCAGTTTCGCTGCCCTCAATCATAATCTCTGCTTTATGCCAACTATCTGCAACACCCCCATCCACTATAACTTTTTCCACCCATACCTTATCCGAAGCACTTTGAACACCCTTCAAAACTTCACTACCGTATGGTCCACCCTTATTTGCATAAACCACTTTTTGAGCACTACCTCCATCCATAGCATCCATGCCGTCTTTAATTTCACCTGTCATTCTTGTGTCTACACTCTTTTCAGCAAAACTTATGTCATTGATCGTAAAATGCAAAACCAGTTTGTTGTATTTATCGGAGGAAAAAAACTTGTTTACATATTCGAACATGGCAACATCTCTTCCTGAGGTTTCAAGCATAACGTTCATATTTCTTTCCGACGCTTCACGAAGGAGAAGAATTCCTAGCATTTCCGCCAAAGTACGGTACCGAGTAAAAATTGCATCTTTTAAGCGCGCATAGGAATCAATGACCTCCGAAGATGGGTTATCTTTACTTCCGCCATTTTCTTGTTTCGTCATTTCATTCGTCATTGTATAAAGATTCTCAAATTCTTTTTTGGCAATGATTGTAATCATATGATCCAATTGACGGAAAAAACTGTTTTGACCTGTTGGAAGAATATCTTTTGCAATTTCTTTAGAGGGTATTTTTTCGTTTGGGTCCTTGGGTAACACGATAGCTTCTGCAAGTAAATCTTGAAACCATGGCTGATAAATAGAAGTTGTTTTACGAATACCATTTACACCAGTTACAAGAACAGCCCAAGGTTTCCCATTTCCAGGCACGGCTGCAGATGCAGCTCCAAACCAATTTCCCTCATTTAAAACCCGTTCCATGACACTCTCAAAGTCGGAATTCAACCCACATTCAGTTTTTCCAGCTGTGGAGGGCAGTAAAATATCCTGCAATGAAGCCGAGGATGTACCTGTACGATCCCATTGTTTGTGTGAAAGATGAGGAACTTCTTTCAAGAGATTTTTCAATTTTTCCAAGTCAATCTCAGATTTGCTTTCAGCTGGTAGAAGCGACTGAAAGGATGTTAGAACGCCTTCAATTTCTTCCTCGGTGAAAGGGTGTTCTGTGGAAGCGCGTTCTTTCATTAATTTCGCAACTGCATTCATATCCATGTTTTTACGTTCCTGATCTTGATCTTGTTGTGATGCTACCATAAACAAACCGCTGTTACCTTTCAGAGAATGGTATTTATCTCTATTATTGCTGATAAAAGATAAGGAAGATTTTGATGCTGAAAACGCGTCAGATGAAACTGCAGTCAATGCCAAAGCAATTAAGAAAACGACGAAATGGTTTATGTCTTTCTTGCAGATGAAATTTTGTGAGCGATGATGTTTTTCAATATCTTTCTCAAAGTCGCTAGACAGATTACTCCTTTTCTTTAGATTTGAATACGAACTGTGTGGCCTTAGCTTATAGGACAGACGATGCTTCGTTTTTTGGTGTAGCAAGTAACTTTCATTCATTCCAACAAAGATAAAAAGTATCAAAGAATTATAAACTGCTGTAGCCCAAGTTGAAGGACTTGATACCTAAACCTAGGCTAGAGATCATGTAGAAATATTTTTTAAAAGTATTTAAAATATAATTTAAACAAAAAAATAACGGAAATATGACAAATTATACTTCACTTCTACCTTGTAAAAACTGTGCAAAAAGACAAAACGCACTTACTATCTTTCGGCCGGTACCTCTGTTCAAGGTCTGGGCGTGCAAGTCTAGATAGTGTCTGTCTAAGTGCAAAGCTCAGCACAACAAGTTAAAAACATAGCATAAACTAATTTAATAACCTGACGTTGGGCAAAAATTTACATCACAAACTTAATTAAGGACAGTAAATATTTGTAAATAGATCCGATGGGATACAATTTGAAACGTCTTTTGGTTGTGTCCGTCCTTACAATGCCTTATAATTATAATTTTTTCTAATGCTACAACAATCACGTTGCGGGAAACAAAAGCTTTAAGATATGCGTTTTCATTGGATGAAAATTCATATATATTGTGCAACTAATATACACTTTTCTAAAGAAATTCATAAACTAGATAACATCATTCTAAAGCAAAAGTCTTCAACTTATGCTTTAATACTCTCAATATCATTGATCACTTTTCTAGGACAGTGCAATTTTTACCAATACAATGCACCTTCCTTCTTTTCTTTTTCCCGTTTCGCTCTCGTCTTTGGACCCAAGAAATCATTGTTTCTTAGCCTTCTCATACCTGATCGAACCTCAGCATGCTCAGCTCGAAGTGGATCAAGATGCTCACTCAATATATCTACCAATGTATTGGCAGTACCCAAAGAATTCCAGGCAGGACCGCTATACTTTGTGATAAGCCTTTCGACTTCGGCTATCATTTTGTCCAGCATTTCTTCAGAAAAGTTATAATCTCTATCCGTCAAACTATCTCGGTCAACGAATGTCTTTAGCCCTTTCTTATTAATGATGAGTTCAGTCCAAATACACTCCCATGCATCTTCTGGAATCAAGGTTTCTTCAAACCCGGTCTTATTCGCAAGTACTTGAGCGATTTTTCTGTTTTCAGAAGGGCCTGTGTCTGGTTTCACGAGACGCTCAGCTGATATAATTTCAATCGGCTTACATCCTCCTGAAACATCTGTGACGCAATGTGGATCATATGTAGGAGTAACAGTTGCGTTTCCAACAATCAGGTCATACTCCATCTCTGCTTTTCTGTAAACAGTAGGCATCATGAGCATATTCCAATGCTCAGGAGTTGTAATCTTAGTAGTAAACATATCTCTCATCAAGCCACCTTCCATCCAATAGTCAATGAACCAACCGTACCAATGTATTTCATCCAAAACTCTTTCATCACGCCATTCAACAAAATCTTCTAGAGGAGGGCGCTCATCATAAAGCTTTTCCTTGTGAAGTGAAGCTACATCCCATGTTTTGGCATAATCTATATCCCACAGAATATCATGATACTCAACCATGCTTCGTCGAATGTTTCTCATCACCATAACGACTTGGTCGGCTTCTTGTCCCCATCCCCAGATACCCTCGTGATGTGGATAGTTAGCCTTTATGAACGGCTCGTTGGTGATACCTAAATATTCGAAATCCCACTCATCCTTGGCTGCATATCCTGTGAGTGCTTCCATTTGCACGAAAGCGAGCCTTTTGTCGCCACTTGGAAAGCCAACGATCAAGGTTTTTGTGAAGTTTAGATCTTCAGAAACATTATATTCTGGAAGGGTCCACCTTGAAGTGAGAAAATACAGAAACAGTTGAGTAGAAGATTAGATTTTGTGTCAGTTCTGTACTGTTTATTGGCACAAAAGAATGAATATGATAGTGTAAGGAACTTACTCGCATTTTCCATGACCTAAATAGGTAGAAAGTCGGCGTCTTTCCTGATCAAAGGCTGGTAGTGAGACATGGACCGATCTGAAGGTAGTGAGTAATAGAACAGCACTAAGGAGGAGTAAAGGCAAAGAATGCTTTAGTTGGACAGCCATTGTTTATTTGAAATGGATGGGCATGCGAGGTGTAGAGTGTGTGTTGTTGCGACTAAGTGTAGAATCAAATACTGCTTTGAAACTTAATAAAATAGTGATGATTCATTTATTTGCTATGTAGCCTTGCGTATTGGTGTTTTTGGATTTTTTACATTTAGAAAAGTTTCTAAAATATTGTCTTCATGAGGCGTAATTAAGAACCTCTAAAGCAGCACTACCAATAGAATCAAATTCCATTTTTGTACACTTGTACTATTCTTGATTTTGTGAAAAAATGTGTCTTTTAGACTAAATTTGAGAACTTTACGTAGCTTATCAGAAATATAAAGTATCACCGGGCTTCTTTGAAGTAGAATTCTTGTGTCATCAGCTTTAGACAGTTCAATTAAAAAAATTAAATAGGGTATGTCTCTCTCTAGTCAAGCAATAAAAAATGATTACTCTTCTTATAGAAATAACTCATGTACAAATACGAATTAGGCTATTAGAAAAACAGAAAACCCGAATATATTTTTGTAAGTATTATGGATAGCTTTAAGTACAGTGTCTTTGGAATCATAATATTTGTTAAACATTTGGAATTGTTCAAATTATTCGATAAACATGATCTAAATATTCTTTTGATACGCCCAGAATTAGAGATCAATTCCTGTACGAGGATGATTTCCTCAACCGTCATTCATCACATAAAATGAAAAACTGTCTTTCTTTCTTTTTAAGTAATAATTGTCTATATCATATAACAACTTTATCTCCTGTCTGTTCTCATATCCTAAGTGAAGCTGTCTAAAAATCTTAGATGAGTAGGCCATATTTTGTGAACAGCTGTCTTCATGGTTCCTAAATTAATCAAGTCAATCATCTACCAATTTATGTTAATAATTATAGTGATTACTCTAGATTAAAAACGATTGGTATGCTTATTCTTATGTATTTACCTTTATACTAGTCAGGAGATACGATGAGAAGATAATTATGGTACCACATAATCGTCCTAATCCAATATTTCTACCGAGAGAATCCTTTTCATTCAGAAAAGATCACTGCATCATGTTTGGCTTCAACAATGAAAAGAAGAAGGCAGAGCTCGTCGCTCTTGGCCTTCCGGAGGCGGCTGCATCGGCAGCTGTTGCCACTGATAACTATTTCGGCTGTCCTTCTAGCAAGTACGGTCCGACCACCACTTTCTACACGCATGTAGTCAAGCCTGACGGGGACGTTGAGGCAGCAAAGAAAGCATTCAACGCCTATGCAAAAGCGGCCAAGAACTCCAAGAAGCATCGCGTTGTCTCGCATTCCTACAACCCTCCGACCCGCGAATTGATATCGATCGAGACAATGGAAGGTCCTGAAGTGATGCAAAATCACATTGGCAATTGCTTCCCTCCTTACACCAAGATTCTTGCTGCGGGTGTCGAGATGACCGAGTGTGTTTGTATCTGCCCAAAAGAGGAGACCCAGTGGTGGGAGGATAGCCTCAAAGTCTGGGGAGCTAAGCGCTTCGTTGTTACTGGCAATCACGTCTAAACATTGTACAGCATATTTCTGCAGATACTTCTTAGAGCCAGGGCATCGGAGGAAAGTTTCTTCTTCATAACTTCTGTTTGGACCCCACCAGTCTGAATATAATAATAATAATAATAATGTAATCAAATTTAGTTTAGATAAGCATCTGTATTAGGACCCCCTCCTTTCTGGACCACCACCCGAATTCACACAAGATTTACGTATTTTCTTCGTAGGTATCTTGGCAAAAAGGAGCTTTTGCACAAGAAATGATAAATGATATGTGTACTACTTAGAAAGCTTTATAGTTTACTTAAAGACTGTTTTTGCTCAATGTCTATGTACATATTATGTTATTATTTAATCACGATGATATCTAATGTCCCGATTAAAGCACAATGACCTATGTAATCCTTACTCATGACCACTTTGTCTTTTCTTTCCGCCACAAACAATTTTCTACGTACACGCTTTCGTTCGTTGCATCGTTCACATCTTTTTAGATCGATCAAAGTATCTTATTTGAGGTTGGTTGATGATTCCATTTGTTGTATTTGCTTCACAAATGGTATCATTCACTTTGGCAAACTATAAAACAATAGAAGAGCTTGAACAAATCTTTTTTTCCGGTCTTATATATAGACGAGATTGGTGGCAGCTGCGGTGTTTTTTTTCTATCAGAATCATGTTAAAAACGTTTCCGTTATTTGCAATAATTTCTACAAAAAATACATGTTCGGGGGGGGGTCCGGAAAGGGGGTCCTAATACAGCATATAGCTGAAGACGGATTTGAGCAGGCATTAAAGAAGCCAAATTTCATCCGAACCGATCAAAAATAACTGTAAGATTTAGATACTCAAGAGCATTAAGTAAAATATAGAGGCTTTATATTTATCTGAGCAATGATTTTTTTATAGGTATGTAAAAGGATAGTATTAGAGTTGGGTCTATACAACCTCTTTTTTTTCTGATGACGTAAGTTTTGCATTTGCTCCTCAAAAAGGAATCTTACAATTTAGGTTTGCAATTTGTTTTTTTTTGCATTCCAGGATATCTAAAAATTTTGTTTCTGTTCTAAGTAAAAAAATTATATAGTGATTGTTTCATCATGTGTAACATTCATAGGGTAATTTTCTATATTTATATTGTAAAAAAATCTTTAGGCATCATATTAGATGCACTGCTCACATAAATGTTGAACAATGCTTTATTTTGTTTGATAATGCTTGGATGTTGTATGAAGATCTAATGCATTTTTACATTTCTCCAAAATTCAGTTTGTTTCTCATTCTCGAACTGGACCCCCCTGCAACATTGAAAGTTTTGTCTGTAATGCTATTCCACCACAATTCTCATGTAGGAACATTCATAGCAGTATTGAATGTAAACAAAGCAGATCAAAAGAAGAAAATTGGGCCTTCAAGTTTGATGATGATTCAACATCTTTATTTTAGGTGTTTTGATATTTTTAGTAGAAAAGCATACAAGCTGGTATCCAAGCCTGCAAAGAGAGGGATTTAATTGTAACTGAATTTAAGAAACTTCATGCAAAGCAAGTGAAGAAGTCTAGAGACACTTGGCGTGAACATGTAACTTAGATTGAAAAACTAGATGATGTAGTAGATGATCAATCTGAAAAGATCTTGGGTCTGGAGTTGTAACTCATTAATAAGGATGAGGAGATCAAAAAATTGAAACAAGAAAGGGTACCTGTTGAATAATACTTCCACTATCAGGTGCTCATTCCTACCATTTGTTAGAGAATAAAACAGCTGGACATGTACCTACAAACATAGGGCATTGGCTTTGATTGAATACATAAAAGATTGCTTCCAATGGCCTGGTAAGTACAATTGATTCTAGAATACATTCCAACAAAGTTTACTAGTACGCTAAGAATATGCATAATTATTGAAATAGTGATTTTGTTATCATTCTTGGCAAGTGTTTGGATAAAACTATTTTGTTTATCTTTTACTTTTTAGAATACTAGATATAACATAAAATAGTCATGTTAAATATAGTGCAAATGTTTTACATTATACAAAAAAAAATGAACATTATTTCTTATCTTTAATCATCAATATTTATAGAGCCATTTATTACATTTAAAATATGTCATTATTTGACAAAGAAAGAAGTAGTTGAATGGAATTATTAGGTAGATATGTTAAACATAACATAAATTTGATAGAATAATTTAAAATTCAAATTAAGCATATTACAACTCTACCAATAATATATGCAAGCGAAATCAAAAACTAATTAGAAAATTAGAGGAGAGAATAGCTCCTCTTTGCAATAGTAATTCCACTAATCTTGTATCCTTTATCTTCATCATTCTTCACCACAACTGGATTATCGTACAAAAAAAATCCACTCTAACAACATATTTGTCCCTATTGCTGTTGTATTCGATGCCAAGTCCCTTGTATCCATCGAAATAGTAATAGAAATGGGCATACAAATCACCTGGTTTCCTACTTGGACAGTCCATACTGTAGTTGCCATCATCATCGCCTACCTGTACAGAAATACGGTCCATCCAATGTGACAAGACATGGGATTCTTCATTCTTGACTTGATGGAACTTCTTGAATTCAGAATACTCAACTTCCCTTGGTGAATTGTGGGCATCCAATCTCTCCATCTCCTCTACCAAGTACAAACAAATAGAAATGGTAAGTATGATAAGATAATTGATGGTATATAATACAAATTGGGTTAGGAACTTACCAATATCAAAATGATCTCCACATAAAGTCCAGTCATTTCTAGAAATAGAAGTGGTAGTGAAGTCAACAATTCTTTTCAATTGGGTATGTGCTAAAGCATCAAAGATGAATAGCTGAATTTGCTCATCTTTATTATTATAATGCAATGTCACTTTATTTAAATACAACTTCTATTGTTTGTTCACTTTTGAATCTAAATAAAATTCACTTTGTTGAAGTTTAAGTATCTTTTAATTAGCTAATTTTCATTCTTTTAACTCTAAATGTATATGTTATCATAAACCATACATATTAAGAAGTATAAGTTCTAGAAAGCATGAACAGATGCACTTATGAATTACCATAAACAAATGTTTAATGTAATTTACAATAGACCATATATACCCTAACATCAAACAGTTTTTTTTGGAAACTTTTATTCATTTTTCTGAGTAGTTACACTAAATTGTTAGGATGTATCTTAGAACACAAAGAAAAAACTATAACATAGCTAGTAGAAGTAATGCAAGTAATGTAAGAGATTACCATCATTAAAAATAGGCCATAAATATCTATGTATTAATGAGAATTTTTAAAAAATATGCTGTTTTTGTTTAAATTTTTACACTAAATTATGAACAATTACTGTTATATGCTAACTAATAATATGTGAGGACATTGTAAAAATAATGTATGTAAACACATAAAATATATGGCCATATCTATATTTTCTTGATTGTATTGTGTTTAGTTACTGAAATAAAAATTCTTTAATGATGTTTTAAAAAAATAATTAGAATTTGTTATGTATGTTGTTACTCTTTGTTGTTACTCTTTGTTGTTACTTTTTGTTACTTTATTTGAAACTAGAATAGTGTTCTAGCAGTGATATCCTGGCTGGTTTGGCTGACCAGTCAGCTTTTGCCTTTTTTCGGACTGGTGTCGTTCTACTACTGGTTTAACCTGCTAGTGCACTATTCTTACTACAACCACTGATTGATCTTTCAAGTTGTAAGATTGTTGCATATGATATCAGGTTTGTTGAGGTAAATGCATCTTGTAAAGAGCATTCATTTTGTATTTGTTTACTCACTTGATTTCATTTACTGTGTACAGCAATGGCATTCAGCTGGGAGATTCCCATTCAATTTCAAATGAAATTCTTATTTAGAGAATGTGGGCAATGCAGGGGCTACATCTAGAAGCAAAAACATTATTAATCAATCCAATCCACTCATTTAGGAAGATAGTTCCTAATTAGAAAATAATATATATACCTCTAATTACCAAGATACATATACAGCAAATTTTGTTAATCCAGTCATATGTAAATATATTCATAGATAATATTTTATGTTGAAAAGAGAATTCATTGTTTAACTAACCAATATTCCCTTCATGCCTGTATTAAAAGACATGTTCTAAATAGCAATAGCACTCCCAGCTGGTGCATAAACCACTCCCCCATCCTGAAGTAAAATCTTTTTATATTTAGCATGTGTCTCATTTTCAAACTCTTTCTTGAGTTTATCTTGTTCCACTTCATAAGAATTTAATGGGGAACTTATCCAACCAGAATTGTTGGTTATCTCTTCAGTTCTCCACTTCCAACCCTTGCCATTGGTTCCCTTCTTCTCCTTGTTTGAATCTCCCCCACCTATTTCAATATTTGACCAGCCTCCTTTTGATGTAAAATTATAAAAAAAAGGTGCTAGATTAATGCATGAATTAGAACGCTATATAATTCTTTGTTGAATTTATAAAGGTACTTTATATATCTCAAAATTTTTGTTCTGGACAACACCTACTAAATAGTAGATGAGAGGATCAATTCCTCCTATCATGTTGTCAGGTTCCTGGGACATATGTGCATTTTCTGACACATGCAATGCTGTTAGGGCTGGTCTGATAGTTCAGCACTAAGTGCAATATTAATTAGGGCTAAAGCAATGACAATTTAAGTACAACAGCTTAGTTTTTTTGACTAGCAGCCCCTAAATTAGACTTAGTGGCAAAAGATTTTTTTCATTCATTTGGAGTTCAAGCCCTGCAAATGTTTCTTTTTGCTTCTTTGATTTAAAAAATACAACAACAAAAACAAATATTTTTGTCGTTATCAACATGTCCAACCATCCAAACAAATCATATCTTGATGCTCTACTTTCAGGATCTAAATCTAATAAGTTAAAGGTATCAAAGAAAGCAACATCTGACAGTATTATTTATCCAGATGTAAAGAAATCATCTCAACAAACTCCCAAGAATGTCAATACTTCCAATACGAAGTGTTATAGCATTACAACCTGATTGATGCAAAGAAACCCATGACACTGTCTTCATCTAAACTCCAAGCAACAGAGTCTACAATGATCACAAAACTTGTCCACAATGAAAAGAACAAGTCCTCTACATATTTATGAAATGAAAATGAGTTTGCAACTGAAAAGTTCAAAACACATCAAAAGTGAGCAAGTCCAAAAGTAGGAAGATAAGTCACTGCATCAATATCCTTCCATCAGCGAATCCCCTAACATATACAGAGCCATCAGAAAAAATATCATCTTCCATCATAAGAAATCTTCATCAATCTGTTTTTTAGGAAAAATTCCAAAAGTCCATAACTCCACAACCCAATTAACCCAAACTACAGTTACTATATTGTTGGATGCACCATCAAAAGATCTCCATCTTCATCAAAGGAGGAGCTCCAGACTTCCTAATGATTTAGTTGATAATGATTGCCATAAGCTAATTGTTTTTCATTGCATGTACTTCTTGCCTTGCTCAAGAACAAATCAAATTAGAATTACCTCCCTTTTGCACATAAGACATAAATTTGTTCTCATCCAATTTGGATCAGAGGTTACAAGCAAGCTCATCTTAAATCAGATCAGCGCATGTAAAGATCATCATGTCTAGTTAATCTAAACACGGAAAATTGAAGGGGACTAATAGCAAGTGTATTTTTGAGCATATGGCACCCCATGCTATATAAATCTAATTTCATAGTGTTCTCTGATGATGTAGGTAGTAAAGGTCAAGGAGGAACTACATCAAATCAACGTGCTAGAATAGATAAAGACCAAAAGTTACTGATCCAGCAATTAAAAGAGCAGTTACAAGTTCAAAGTGATAAGTTGGCTGAAATGGAAGAAATCAGCAAACCCCACCCAAAAAGAGATCTTATGTCTATAAAGATGCAAAGGATGCATGGACAACTTTGATCACTGGTGTAGTACTTATGCAATTGAAGATTTATTTCACCAAGTAAAATTTATCACCAGTGACAGCCAGTTGTATAGTTACAAGGATGAGGGAAGTATTGGGCATGCCTTTCTTACCAAGTACACATCCTGTCATCAGCAGCCTGATAATATGTCTTCAGAATTTCGTATCCAGCTGTGGACAAAGGCAAAAGACAGAATCAGAAAAGCTATTAATCGCAAATGTGGGAGTATATGCAGTAATCTCAAAAAAAATTTTACTCACAAGTTCAATTGATTGCATTTTCATTTATATACTTTGCTAACAATTGTTTTCCTTGAACTTCTCGTAAAAATCAGGCAAGTTTAGTACTAAACGTTACATGTGGTTACAATTTTTCCTCATCCTTTATCTCACTTACGTTGTCTTAACTATTCAGGCCTTTATAGGGAAGCAAAAAATAACATAAGTAACAAATTTGTTTTTTTTAAAAACAACCTTCTGTCAAAAATTACTATTGACCTGGTACATAACAAAGGGAATAAAGATGAATTGGAAGAATGTTTTTTTTGTTTCTGGAAGAATTTGGTTCTATTGCAAGTGGGTATAACAGTTTCAATCACTATAAAAAACAGATTGTTGTACCCCAAGTGTTGAGGCCTTAGTTATCTTTTTCTTGAGTGTTAATTGGGATCTGTGGGTACAAGAGATAGAAACAAGTTCAAGTGACCACCCAAGAAAAAGGAAATTAGTGTCCAACAAGAAGCACTCAGGATGGACCTCTGATGATTTACTTAAATTCAATAAGTTCTGTCACTTGGTAGGAACAGCATGTGCTACACCATTACGTAAAGAGCTAGAAGAGAAATCCAAGACACGCAATAAATATCATTGCATGATCAATGAAATTGAACCAGCACACAGTGATGAGACCTCCAAAATTGATTCACCAGGCAGCGTAGTCCCATACACTGATCTCCTTGCGCATGTTGCAACACCCCACAATCTGTCTCAAAATGAGGAATTTGATACTGCTGAGTATGTGCCAGAAACAGAGGATATGGAAGAAACTCAAGCCTCTTCAGAGCTCCTTGAAGACACTGCGCCACAGCATGTTGCAGTATAAATGGTTTGGTGACACTACATATTTTAGATATAGTTATTATCTAGGTAATGGCTTATTCTCTTTTTAGCTGTTGCCTTGATTATAATTTTTTTAGGAAGAAATTATCCCCTCATATTCTACATAATTTTCTAGGCTATTATTATACTACTACCTATCTTTATTACGGTCTTTATTCCTTTGTATCGGTAGGAATAAATGTTTCGTTTACGTATATTGGATTTATTTTGTTACAATTCTATTATGTTTTCATAAGAATTCTAAAAGAAAAAATCATTCACTATACATCATGCCGAACTTCAACAATTCCAAGATTACTAAGCCCACGAAGTCCAAGACCAACAAGTCCAAATGCATCCCACCAGGTGTCAATGCATCCATTGATACACCTGGTGGTTGCAAGTATGTCTTCAAAGATGCTATTGACATCATTGATGGTTTTGAAGTTGATGCTAACTTCGTCGATGCATCTAGGTCTGCTGTCAAGTTGGGTACCTCAAGCGTTGTATCCATTCCTTCTGCCCCTACTGTTGGATTTCGTGGTGGAAAAGCTATTGTCCACCATTCAGAAACTCGTGTTTCTTCTCCTGGTTGGTCTACCAAGAATGTTGTTTCTATGTATTCTAAACCGTGCAACAACATCAGTGTTTTGGAATTTAACAATTAAGTGTATTCTGAAATGCCTCTCTTATAAGCTTCAAATTGATCTCAAGTGTTTCATGTGAAAGGTAAGTTGAAATTTTTCGTTTTTATAGTTATCTTATTTATTTATATTAACCTTACAATTAATGCATTTATGTTCATTGTCATTAATGCTTTGAAAAGGGTTTCATTTTTTATCTGTTTTAACGAATCTATATTAAACCTAAAGTTTCATGATTTTATACTTTACGTTTGTTTGTATATTTTCATTACAGCTTTTGATTGTTTATTTACATTTGTTCTTACTTTTTTGTTCCTATTTAGTTTTTAATTAGTTCTTAATTCTTATTTTTATTTAGCGTCTTAGGAATGTTACATAATTTTAATTGATGTCATAATGTTATCCAATCTTTATGTGATACTGTTTTAATTAGATTATTCTTACTTTTTTTGACTATTTTAATGACGTCAACCATCAAATCTTATGTATGTATTATATTTATGTGGTATGATCTACTTCGTATAATATTTTATTTCTCATATAATTTTACAGAATATTTCTACAGTTTACATACACACTTAGTAACAAGTATTTTTTTTCCTAATTGATATTATCCTACTTTTTTCTCACAAATATATGAAATGTCACAGACTTCAAAAAAATTATTTTCGCATCTCAAGTACAAAAATGGCGAAAATGAGGTATGAACGGTAAGTCTGTTCACTGTGTCCTAAATGTTTTGCTCTACCTCTTACTGTTTACTAACTTTTGCCTTACCATTTATGGAAATTGAACGTGCAATTTGTAAACACGTTCTTTCCTTCTCCAAGCATACGGGTCATGTTCTTCTGCATGGTCCTTGCGGTATTGTCAAACGCGTTTGTCATCAAGTTCTTTTTCTCTGTGGTGGCCATTGATTCGGTAGTTGAAGGCATAATATCCTTCTCGTTCTTTTCTGCAGGTGGCCCCGTCAGTTGCGACAGCACAGGAATGTCCCACTCTTCTTCTGTGGTGAGATCAATCTCATCCCAGGTCTTCAAGATGTCTGGGCCCGTCTTGTTCGTTTCTTCCAAGTAAGTGACATTGTCACTGTTGAAAGAGAGGAGTGCAGCCGATGCCTTCTCTTCTCCTACGACCGAGAATTGTTTTTTCATGCGGTTTTTTTCTGACGGAGTCACTTCTGCTGGCCTTTTAGCCGGCACCTTGAGGATTGGGGTATTGTTGTTTACGATCGAGCAAGAAAATTGTTTTCTCAGTTTTGGTGGGCTATCTGGTTCCTTAAGCAAGCTTTTCAAACTTGTTTTCTTTGGTTCCCCTGGTGCAAATTTGATAGATGCTCTTTTCACAAGGGTGTCAAGGTTCTCGTTGTCACTGGTCGCCACCGATGTTCCTTGCGTTGGCAAGATAAAGACTTGGGTAGGACTTTCAGGAGTGTTGCTGATTTTTTTCTTGGTGTAAGGGTTGACAGTCCACTTCTTGGGGGTCTTTGGTGGCCCAGGTGTGTTATTTTTTGGTGTCTCTGGAGCAGGAGGATAAGCTTTTGGACAGGCGCTCCATACGAAGTGGCTCTGAGTTGGCAGTATAGCCTTCTACAACAGAGTCACTTTTCCATTGGCCGTGGCGTTTTAAGTTGACAAAGGATACTCCGCGATCTGCCAAGTTCGTTGCTGCAGAGCGACGCAAGCAGTGACCGGTGTATCCATCCACAGGTATGTCCAGTACTTTACATGCCCTGTTTATCATTTTGCTAATCTTCTTGTATCCTGTTCCTCTCAGGCGTACATATTCAGTTACTGAAAAGTTTTTCAGAAATTGTCCGTCTGGGCTTGCAAATGGTTGTAGCTCACCCATATATTTCTTAAATAAGAGCTTGTAGTCCTTGGGAATATAAAAGGTAAATCCTGCATTTTTTCGTTTCCTTGCATGTTCAAACAAAACTTTCACATTTCCTGTTTCCTCACACACTTCTACGTCTCCTACTGTTACTTTCAATGTATCTGAGATTCTTAACAGACCATAATATTGCAACGCAGTGCACACACCCATCAGAGTGTCCTCATGATTACTGCTTTGAGTGCTGTACTTGAGGAGGTAATCAACTTGAGTGGCCGTCAGAACTTTGCTTTTTTTCGTAACGTAAGTTGATGTCGTTTGCTTCAAGTACTTGTTGACTCTTAAACATACATCTAACTTATACCCATGTTTATCAATGAACCACGAGTTCACACAGGAGTAAATAACGTACAACGTTGATGGTGCATACATCATTGCCATAAGATGGAAAAAATCTACCAAAATACAATCCACATCATCCGTGCTTTTGAAGTTCTTAAACTTCTTCCCTTTTGCGTACTCCAACCATTTCTTCTGGTAACGTTCATACATTTTTTCACTCTTTGTTTTCGTTTTCTTATCCTTCAACAGGTCATCTGTTTCGGTCAAAAGATACTTGTGGTCGATTGCTTGTGTTTTTTCGTTTTTTACTCGAATGTTCACTAACAAGTCTTCCACCTTTGAGATAATTGTTTCACAGATCTTGTTCTCTTTTAGAAATGCCTTTTCTTCAAGATGTGTACCTTCCAAAGGGGCTGTTTCTTTTGTTTTAAGCTCAGGGACACTCAAAGTTTGCAAGAACTCGTTCTTGAGGTTCTTTTTCATCGCAGCTCCTCTTGTAGTTACTCCAGTAGATACTGTTTTGTCGTCGGCGTCGCTCCCACCCTCTAGTAGGGTGGTCGAGGGTAAGTTCTTCTTGCCTCTTTTTGCTGTTTGCTGTTTCTCTTTCATTGTTAATTTCTTACTACTTCTATTTTGTGAGCTCTGATCAAATTATATTTGTATTAACTCAGCTTTTTTATTTAAGGAATACTTTATAGATATTTGAAGTTCTGTTTTCTAATTGTTAAAAAAGAACACGAATGACGCTCTATATTTGTGGTAAGTTCTGTTTATTTTAGTGAATTTTTTTGTGTTCTAACATTGCTTCACTTTTGCATTTAGCGATTGAGAAAACCTTTCTTTACTTCTTTTTTGTTTTTAGACAACCAAGAAACCTTTTTGTTCTTTCTCTTTTGTTTTCAGAGAAACATCAAAATTTTGTTTTTGCTTCTCGACTTACATTAGAATTTGGTTCACAAGTACTTTTTGTTAGAATGTTCTTCTTTGTTAAGGTAAGAAAAAAATTTCATTCATAATTCGTTTCACTTTTAGACTTTTATTTATTTCAAGTTTCTCACTCTTTATTTTTTTCTTATATCTTTTCACTTTTCTGCCTTTTTTTTATTCTTTGTGACTTTTTAATATATTCCGTCAATGCTTTCTAAGTGGGCAAAACCGGGTCTTGCCAATAATAAACAACTACTGTAATATATATTATGCGCCAAATCGTGTCTACATCATTTTAATATAAAATTATGTATAATATGAGGGAGAGGATTTCTGCCTAAAAAATATTTTAACTATACATGAAATAAAAATCAGTATTGTATTGAATTTGAAATTACCAAATACTTTAAATTGTAATTCAACGATGAGATAATAAAATTCAGTGTATGAATTAATATTTTGATGTTGAATTATAATTAATGTTATTGAATTAAAACTCAGCCCACTAATTAATATTTCATTGTTAAATTATCATTTAAGTTGCCAAATTACTAATACCAAATAATTCAACTAGCCAAATTATAAATCAGTAACCATATTTTATTTCAATATAGTAATTTATAAATCAGAACAGCTGATTGAGTCCTTGAAATATATATATGTATTGATTTCCATAATTCAATCATTGAAATATCCATGTTTCCGAGGTAGAAGAGCAACTAGAATGACGCTTCCGGTGCTGGTTGCTATTGAACATTTTGACTTTGTTGAGCTGTTAGGTAGTACAAATATGAATGATGAAAATAATATTGAGCAACACAAAGAAGATGATATGATATTGAAGAATGAAAATAAATAACATCAATAAAGGTTTACCTCTATTGATAAAACAAACAAGAACACCACTTACATGAAGATTGTCAATAAGGTGTACCTATATCAACAACAATAAAACGGTGTATTCGTGGTAGTTGATAACAATTGACTGGAAGTAACTTTCTGTCAATACTTCTCATATTCCGTGGTGTCAAATTAAGATTTAATTGTGTGAAAACTTCAGAGTTCTTGGCAAACCTGATTCAATTAGAATTGCACATACCTTAAACTGTGAGTTGTTGCCAATCTAATTTTATGTTAGAACAATTCAATTGTTACTTAGAAACAATTATGTGCAACAAAAAACTCACGATTTGCAAACTTGTTGCGATTCCAAAAAAATTAAGGAATTCTGAAAAGTTCCTTTTACAAAAAAGGGGGATTTGAATCCGCGTGGAACAAAAAAAAGACTGGAACGTCACTGTCAGAAAAAAAGACGGATGTATACTGAACTGAATTTTGGTAAAGATTGAGATATTTTCTTAATAAGATGATCAAGCATTACTATGAATAAAAATATAAATTTTGTCCTTGTCCGGGATCGATCCCTTGACCATTCGATGCAAACTCATCAACTTTCGGAATTCTAATAGAATCAAATGAATAAAGCTCCCTACAATCTCACGTACGAATAATAAAGTAGACTAACGAGACAATATTAATTTCGAACCGGGACATGGAAACTCAAATGTGCTGGGTCTTCTGAAGTGTGCCATCTTCAATAGAAATATTTGTGACTGGTATGAGGAAGATGTATGTGGATCGAATCTTTTGGTATATCAATTATTTGGTTGAGAATCTTGAAATCAAGTTTTGATATGCCTCTTTTTTAAGTACGACACCGTAGATTTCACATAACCAAGTGCCCATTCCATTAATGAAGTTTCTCTCAAAATATACGGTGAACGAATAGATATGACACACATTAATTTGCGTGACATGATAATAAAGCTACTTGCACAGAAGCAGAAAATACTTAGAAGAATCAAGAAATGATATTTCATTCGTTTGTCAATATGAATATAGCTACTGGTAAGAATTTTGGTCACACAATAGAGTAGGCATAGTAATCTCGATGCAGTTTTTAATAACATACTTAATAAAGTGACCGTCAATCTAATACGTGGCATAAGCATTTGGAATTCTTAGCCTTGCGTATCAAGCCTTTTGCAAGAAGCATAAAATCATACTGTTGTTACAAATTTGGCTGCTATTTGGGTCCAATAATCCTAAATACATTCCGACATCACACCATACACATGATATTATTTGAATTTGAGATATGCCTCTTTTGCTAAGAAATATACAGCGGTATGAAAATTACCGTTCTATTTGGATGCACTTCAGATAGTATTTGATCAATTTATTTAGCGAGAATCAACAGCAGCTGCAATGGTTTGTGTATGAGGATATCTCAATGTTAATATATTTGTATTCTGGTACGAAGAGTTTTAGCAGAATAGAATCAACACATTTGAAAGCAAGAAATTCATTCTACAGGGCTAATACTTCAACTTCATATGGCACTTGGGATTGAGAAGGTACTAACAATTTGACAAGTTTGACAATTTTCAGATGAAACATTGATTTTTTCATAAACATCAGAAAATCTTTGCAATCCACCTCAACCAGTAATCAATAACCAATAGAGTCATGCACGGCTTGAACCCAGCAATAAAAATGAAATCTGAGAGAAAAGGTCTTGACCTCTCTCAAATGAGAATTGGAGATGGTAGACCAACACTAACGAAGATGAACACCCTCACTCGGTCTGTTCGATTTCTGATCAGGACCGAATCCAATTTTGCTGTGTTTCAGAGTGGGAAATCAACAGAAGAAAATCACCAAAGTAATGACATGAACTTTTATGGTAAATATGCACATATAAGAAAAACGTTAGATTATTCTTATCACAGAAACTACACGGAAAAAAGGCAAAGATTACAAAATTCTATAATTCAAGACATGCTTTCTACGGCCTTGATAACCGATGTGAACGGAGATGTATGCACAACCCCGACAGAGCCTTGGTTAGTATTTACAGCTGGTGCAATGGGAGCTGGAAAAGGTTATACGATCAAGACCCTTGTGCAGAATGAAAGATTTCCTCTTCTTGCATTCGTGACTGTCGATCCAGACGAGGTAAGCTCTTTCTTCATGTTCGTTCTTACGTTGTCTGTTAACAAAATTTGAGTAGATCTCACTTGACAATTGTATTCTCAAAAAGATACGACGCCTTTTTCCTGAGTATAATATATATCTTAAATCAAACCCCGAAGAAGCAGGGCAGCTCACACGAAAAGGTATGTAACAAATAGTGGAACCATGTACAAATCAAAATTAATAGATCGTATCTCATTGGTGTTGTGTATATTGTGATTTTTTGGAATATCACAGAGGCTGGTCTCGTAGCTGAAATTTTAACTTTGGCTGCTCTGCAAGCAGGGAAAAATGTTCTAGTAGACGGATCGCTAAGAGATTCTGATTGGTATCAAAATTATTTTAAGAGCCTTCGCAACGATTATCCATCTCTTAAAATTGGAATATTACACGTGACTGCACCCAGGGAAGCAGTTATTAAACGAGCTGAGGCAAGTTGTTCATCTTATGAATGTATCTATCTGAAATTGTATAAGATTTCAATAGATAATAATTGTTATTATTTACGAATTATTTTCACAGGAGAGAGGAATTATAACAGGAAGGGTCATTCCTAGAAAGCTCTTAGAACAAGCAATTGTTCAAGTTCCAAGATCAGTCAAAATACTTGCTCCTCTTGCAGATTATTTTTGCGAAATCGATAACCCGCCAGATGGTAAGCTTACCATTTCCATAGAGGGAGAAACATGGGAAAAATTTCAGTCTCGATGGTTACAAACATGTGCGTGGGTCCCAGGAAGAAGAAAGAAAATCCTTGAGAACTTAAAAGCCGTTCTTCACGTGGATGAGCCCGAACCTGAACGTTATGAACATATTCCAAGAAGATATTCGTTTTCTTTAGAAGAGAAGAAACAAGCATCCTCAAGAGCGCTGAATGTAGTCCCAAGAAGGTCAAGTTTATTTACTACCTTTTCAGTGGATCACTCTACAGAAGAAAACTATAAAGCGTTTGACATGAGGTTTTATGGTTCATTTGCGCACATTAGAAAAACCCGTGATTATACTTTTCACTCTAATTACACTACGAAAAGACAGTGGCTACACGACTCTATCATCGAAGAGACTCTTGTCGGTGGAACTGGAATTGATGTGAACGGGGTTGAAGGAGATACTCCTGATCGACCATGGATAATTTTTACAGCCGGAGTTAAAGGAGCTGGAAAGAGATACACAATTAATTCTTTACTCGATAATGGGACTTTGCCGTTAGTTGGATTCGTAGCAGTAGACCCCGAGGAGGTAAGTTTGTATTAGTCATTTGATCATAGTCTTTTAGTGTTGGAAAGTGGCACACATCCTGATTAATTTGTTTGCACAACATTTCTTAGATAAGAAACCATCTTCCTGAGCATATTCTATACATGCATAATAATCCAGACACTGCTGATGATCTCACTCGAAGAGGTAAGCACACATTTGTACTTCCCCCACTCGTATTCCATATTTTATAATCTCAGCATTCTCATAACTTTATATGGCAATATAACATAACAGAGGTAAGATACATATCAGAACTTACTTCTCTCTCAGCTCTACATACTGGAAAGAATGTTATATTTGATGGTTGTTTGAAGGATACAGATTGGTACAAAAAATTCTTTTCTCATATACGTGAAGAGTTCAAAAATTACCGCATAGCAATTTTGCAAGTCGGAGCTCCAGTAGAACAAATCTATGAAAGAATAGAAGTAAGTGTTTCTTATCCCCAGTGAATTTTGTTTTTAATTACAGCCATTAACCAACATTAAATCTTCTTGCTTTCTATTCAATGTTAATTTTCTAGTTTATTAAGAAACAAACTGGAAAAGGAATTACAAAAGAAAGAATTCAGCGTATGTTGGTTAATTTACCAAAGGCTTGCGAGGAACTCAGACCACATGTTGATTATTTTTGTGAATTATATAATCCCAGAGGCGATTTCAAAATTCTTACTGATGACATAGACTGGGACTCTTTTACAAAAAATTGGGAGCAAAAAGTTGAATGGGATAAGGCGAGAAATAAGCGTTTGCTCCAGATACCCCGCAGGTAATAAATATGGTTTCTTTAATTCGTAAAATACAATAGCAATTGCACTTCAACTTTCTTGACGTAGCAGCTTAAATATGCAGTCATCTATTGTTTTGTGAGTAATGAAGACGAATCTCTCTAATTATAAAATAAGAATACATTACTTGATCATAGTGCTTAAAATTCAATTCTGCAATCGTGCAAGTAGATGGATCAAGAATTTCAGCATGATCGATGCATTTGCATCCACATTGCAACCTTTCTTTTCGAGTGTTTTCCTTTCACAACAGTTTTCGCATTTCCATTTTTCACTTTTATAGCTATATTATCTTCTTCCTCAACTTCGTATAAAACAAGACGAAGGCTACTGGAGAATTTTGAAACATCGATGTTTTTAAATAGTGGAATACCAGTAGCAGACCACATTGCTGGATCGAAAAATGTGTCATTAAAACTCATTGTGTAAAGAAGAGATGTATCGATAGTATGCTCCTTTTCAAGTTTTCTTCTTAAAATGCAGCTTTCATAAGATTCTTGAATTTCTTGTCCAAGTATGGGAGCATCTATTTCAGAAGTATTCGTAGCGACAAATTTATCAAAAGCTTGAAAAGCAGGACTTGCAAAATGAGGCATTTCTCCCTTGGTTTCCAATCAATACATTTAAAAAAGGATAAACTTAGTAAAGAAGAATCATATCCAGACTTTAAAACGAACGTAATTGTCATCGTAAACATACCTTCTCACCCAAGCTTTTGTGTAAGTTATACCCAAAAAACTGAATTAGTTTACAGCAAGCATTTATGATGGTTCGCAATCCCCAAGATAAATGTAAATTTTCCTCTCTGGGTATTTCTACTGAGAGATAAAGCGGCCCAGGAATTCTTTTAAATTTTCCTTGAAGCTGCACTTCCCAATTGATATTTTCATCACCCCCGAATTCATATTTATATGTAGGATTCGCTCTTAGTAGAATAAGCATCTTTCCCTCAAAAAGGTCGTTATTGATTGGTATACTCTTGACTTCGCTCAACCCATTTATTAGAACAGTGTTGTTACCAATGCACGGGTCAATTATACCATTATTTTCTGTGTCTACATAGAGATTTTTTACTTCTTGCTCATTTCCTTGCTCATTACACGCGGTTGCATTTGAATCAAAATCATCTAGTGAAGTAGAGATTCGTTGTGAAAGTGGGATGAAAGAAACAGTAGAAATAGATGCCAATGGGGCTTGCACTGATATCGGGAGCTCGATCATGTGAATATTGTCACGGCTCGATCTTGAAACAACCGAAGATAGGCATGGCAAACATGACGATATGTAAATCACAAAGAATAGTTTATATCTTTGCAATTCTTGCATTATTCAATTTATGGTTGTCCTGTTTGGGTGTGTTAGCAAAGTCTACCGTAACAATTGAAATTGTGACATGATTTTTCAGCAAAAAAAATGGTGTCAATTTGGAAGAGAAGATTATACCCACGTCATCGACTATAATCATACAAATTTACATTTCATTATTCATTAAAATTTGAGAAGTTAAAAATAAAGAGTCTCAAGCGATGGAACTCCACATACAGGACATACTACGATAGAAAGAAACAAACAAACATACTGGACATGTTGAGCAAGATATTTTCAACCCACCTAGGTATTGAAATTTGTGTGTTTGGGTATCTATGTTCGATTTTAGTAAGAACACTCATGACCTAATCACGAAGCACTTCTAATATCGATCGTGTCAATTTGAATTTGGGTAATAAAATGAGGTGCGAAGATATTTTTGTTAAATTAACATACGAGTCTAAATCGGTTCTCTTCCTCTACTCCAAGAATGACATTGCAATGAACTGCATAACCTTCCTTCCACTTCAAAGAATGATGCGACCGTTAATTTGCAGGTAAAGTCTGATAAATATTATACGCAGTATAAGTGATGACAACACTCAATATGGTGTACATACACACCACAAAAGTGCATTGTACGATACGTTTATTCATGAATTATTTTGTTGGTACCCAAATGGTGTACGTTGACGTGGAGTCAATAATTCACAGAGTTTTCGATTCATATAATTCATTTACTAAAAAAATTAACCAGCATACGTACGCATGTGGTGTGAGGCTTCTTCTCGAAGCATTCATTAGTGATTCCTCTATTGCTAAAGACAACACTATTAGTCCATTTACATACTTAAATCCGTTCAATATATTAGGAATGTACCTGAAATATTCATATTTAGGAGATGAGGGGAGATGATGTCTGCTACGAATTTATTGATTTTTGCTCCAAAATGTAAAGTTAAATAAAAAAATAAGAGTATTATTAGGATTCTTGGTTTATTTTTACTTCATATCTTCTTCAAATGGGAGTACGGTACCGTTTATGAATACAAACATAATCTTTATGTTATTGCAATTGCATTAAACTAAAATGTGACGAGTTCACATAATTATTGTGTCATATGTAATTGATCTCCAACTTTATCCGGATTCTCATTAATGGTATGAAGATTGAGCATAAGTTCTTCCAAAACTATGCATGCTGTAGTATCTTGCAGGCTCTTGTGTCATATCACCGTTTCCATCACTCATGCTAGAAGTTCGGTCCATCGGTAAATCAGAATGACAGTTCCTATCTGTACTTTCTCTATTGAAATTCATCTGATTTTCCACGGATTCGTTCATTGTGTGACTGCGAACCGGAGCAGATAAAGTGAGTAACGAAGGCTCCCGAGGATAAACGTTCGCATCCATACTACTTGAGGAGATCATATCGGAGCAATAAGAATCTACCATGGATGCATTTGGACTTATTCCAATATGTGAATTTCCAGTTCGGGGTCTCTTGGAGACATGGAATGCAGAGTTGTGGTCAACATCCATACTACTAAGTTCAAATGGTATGTTCTGTTTCTCATTGGTTCCAAATAGAAATCCATCATTTGATCGTTTAACACCAGAGTTCAATGAGTTGGTGGATTTTGTCCAATCGCCAATGGCGTAAGAAGATCTGAAATTTGACATTGTCAAAAATGTACCTTGAGATTTAAATAATTTAGTGATGATGGAGGCAATTCTATTCAAAATATGAACTTGAATTTATTCAATTTCGCGAAACAAAATGCATGTTTGGTGAAGGCATATTATTTTATACGCAAAGCCATACAATGTAAATACATGCGTCTTCTACATATATGTATTTGTATGCGAAGTATTCGTCGCGCCATCATTAAGCATAACATGCTACAGATTTAGCCGATTTTGTGTTGCTTGTTCTACGAGAAGTCAGTATCGTACTTCCTGTCTTTATAATAAGAGGAGGGAATCTCTAAGCATCAATACCAAACAGTAGGGTCATGGTACGAATAAACGGAGGAGTATTTTTTAGTATGTCTAAAAAAATAATCTTTCCACATGAAAGGGCATATTTTTTTGGTGCTACCATACACGGAATGCATAAACAGAAATCACGTACCTTACATATGAAGGATTGATCCCTTTATCAAAAATATTATTATAGCAGACTGCACTATACGTAAATGTATGAAAATCGTCTGCTTCCTCATCTCATTAAATGCGGTAAATGTATTTTAAAAGCCTTTTCTACATAAAGTATGTATCGTATGATACCTCCATCAACAAAGTTTGACACGTTCAGGAACGACTGAGTTCTTTATCACTCCAGATGGTTATTTGCTGCATCATTACATAAGGCAGATGAGGCGAATTCAATACTGTGCACCAAGCATTTAATGAGATTCTTCTAGGTTTTTGATGCCATTGTTTTCATTTATTTCTCTACAGAAATATTGCATCGCATCATTCTTGACAACAAAAGTAGAGATTTAAGTCTGCTGTCTGAGTATTTTAAAGTTATGGTTTTATTAGATATTATTTAAATGATGTCGATGCTGTCAGTCATAGAATTAAAGAACTTTTAACCAACCCAACATCAAGTTGGAGTTCAAAAATACCCCTATAGCTGTTATTCTTTGACACTCTTTGAAATGACGCCAGTACATAAAAAATCTCATGGATTTAAGAAGGCCAAATTTGATCAAAGAATTATTTAGTACTTACGGGAATAAAAAGGATATCCCCCCGTCCACATCCATGAGTTCTCCTAACAGCGGGGTGAATGATAATAAATAGATACATTATGGTTCCATGTCAGCAGCAGCAGTTCATTAGATTTTTTTCTTCAGTTTTTAGGGCAGGCCCGGAAGCAAGAACGGACGAGCCCTTATAGTACAGATTGTATGTACATATATATATACGTAGAATCTAAACAGATAACCTATCAAACTCTTGGCTACCGATTGGAGCATGGAATGGATACAAACTTGAAATACCTAAAATTTGGCAATCAAATGGCGGTAAATCCTGGAAATCACATGGCCGCAGCTGTAGATGCTGAAATTGCATCCTACCGAGAGATGCAAAACGAAATAGAGAAAATGCGAACGGATCAGCAGATTTTGATGGGTCAGGAAAATGAAAATGAAATGGTGAAGCAGGTGAGCATTTTCGAAAGCATCATAATCTTAACAGAATGAATTCTATATTGGAAATTAGTTCCATAAAAATTCTGACGACATTTAATTTTATTGACAGGAATTAAGTCTATTAGAAGACGGAACAAATGTGTTTAAAATGGTTGGACCTGTGCTGATGAAAAATGACCTGGACGATGCCAAGCAAACGGTAGAGAAAAGACTTGAATTCATAAAGGGTGAACTGTAAGTGATGGGCAAACGTTAATAATGCTCATGAAAGTATATGCATTTCTTACATCTTCCTGCCCCTTTCCATTCTTTGCATGTATTTCTAGATCCAAAATAGCAACTAACATTGAAAAAAAAGAAAAAAAAACTACAGAAACTGCTAAGAAAGTTCAGGAGATGCAAGCTTCTTTGCAGGCAGCTGCTGCAGATGCAGCCAGAGCCATAGCAGCACAAAATAGTTAATTGAATCCAATATAAGCATAAGGAGAATTAAGGATATTATCTTCTGGCTTTGGACCAATTTTACAAACTGAGAGATGATAGACCATGTTTTGTATTTCGGGAGAACCTCAAATCTATTTGTGTTGCCATTATGAACGAATGATATCTACTCTTCTGTTCGATGGCATTGAGGTCTAATAAGAATCTTTTTTATTCTAAATTCCTCATAACTAACGATTGAACGAAAGGGAATGATCTAATTTGTATAGGAATAAGCTTGAAGAGAAAATTTTATACAAATTGGCTAATAATCTTTTGAATCATTCTATTTCAATGATCCAACATTATATGACAATTGTTGCATTCCCTTAGTTGTAACATCTAGAATAACTTTAACAGTGCCTTCGCATTTGACTCTTGTCACTCCTCTTCCTTCTCCTCTCGACACAAATCTGGAGTCGTAAAATTCAGGTAATGAACCGTTCATAAAATGCATAAAACGTTGCCAAGGACTACTTGACACTGGTACATACATATGAACATGATGCACATGATGGCCTGGAGTAGTTGGGCACATCAAACATCCATAACCACGAACAACATCTCTTCCAAACCAGTCAAGACCATACACAGAAATACAGATTCTTGGCCAGCCTTGAATGTTTGTTGATTGAAGTGTTATATCAATAGGGAAATTCCAAACAATTATTGGTTGATTTAAAGTTGTCTTTCTGGATGTTTGGGTTATTCCAGTGTCAATTCCAGAAACGATTTTCCAATCTAAACCAGACACTAAGCTGTATCGACAATATAAATTATCAATATTGGCGGGAAATGATGCAGATTCAATTTGCCCCGTTGCCATCACAAAAAAAGATGATTGATCTGGGTCTGCTGGTGCTATCATAGATGGGACTTTCTTATCTTGTAGATACGAACAGTCATTGGTATTTCTTGTGTTGGAAAGATTGCTAGACATGTTTCTTATAATTCAATAAACACTGGCTTTTGACTTCTTAAGAAATGAATCCTGTGATGTTTGAAAAATTCTCGAAAATTTGAAAAATTACATTCTTTTGAATATATTCCATTGATTCCAAACATTACTTCACTAAAGCTATGTTTTAAGTTTATTTTACTTCTACTGCTTCTTTTGTTTTGCTGATGCAGATTGAAGCGTAATGAGTAAAAAAATATCTCCAATAAACTCACTCATTGTTTCAAAAGATGAAGATTCTATTGATGATCTTACCATCCATGAAGATCATTATACTTCTGAAAATAAGCAATTGAAAGCAAATCTCACTCGCACACATGCCGAACTTGAGTGTATTCGTGCTGAAACTACCAAAAAATGTAACAGCTTGAATGCCCAAATTGAAGCTGCACAAAAGGAAAAGAATGATACTAGCCGAAAATTTTTCAACCTTGCTGAAGACTATAAAGAACTCGAGGCAAAACTGAGTCAATTCGTAGAGGATAGAAATCAAGCAAGAACAAAGCATGACCTTTTAATTGAAAAAGTTCAACGTATCAATGAATCAGCAAATCATAAAGAGAATGCTCTTACGACTGAATTAGTAGAGACGAAGAAAAGTGTTACTAATCTTCGCAACGAATATGAACAGAAAGAAAAAAAACAAAGAGAGGAGTACATTGAAAGAATCGGTGGAGTGGAGGAAGCATTAGAGCAGTCAAGAGGAGACATTGAAAACATGGAGGAAGAAAAACGGTGTCTTTCAAATAAAATTAAAATCTTAAAAGAGGAGGCTCAATTACAGAATAGCTCAGAGGTGTCAAAAAGGAAAATTTTGGAAAAGGATCTTATCCATACAAGACGAGAAAACGACAACTTGAAAAGAAAAATGGTACAAACTATGCAAAACGGACAGAAACTTGAGACAAAAATATCATTGGGCCTTGCAGAGATTGAAAACTATAAAAATAAGATACAAACTGTAGCATCAGAAGCTGAGGAATCCAAAAACGTATTTACTACTGATATCAAAAAGAAGATAACGGAAATTAATTCATTAAGAACTTCAATAAAGCTCTGCCAAGATGAAATTGACCAACTAAAGAAGAGAGTATCGCAACTACAGGTGGAAAATCAAATGCAAAATTCAACTCTACAGAAGAACAAAAAAGTTGCGAAAGATGAAATAGAGGAATATAAAACATTATACGAAGGCCTAAAAGATGAATTGGAAAATAGACAAACAGAAATAAATACAATTCTAAACAAAGCACAACACGAATCAGCTAATTTTAGAAAAATCGAACTCAATATCAGCAAGCAAAATGAAGAGAATCGAAACCAAATACTAATATTACAGAATGAAAAGCTACACATACAAAACATCTCACAAAATCAACAAGAGAAAATAAGCCGTATAGAGCATGATGTTATGGTTCTTTTGGGAAGGATTGAACAGAAAGAAAACGATCTGCTGAGGTTAAGAAATCAAAAAGATGAAGAAATAGGTGGAATGCATGACGACATGCAACATAAAAAAGCAAAACTTGAAAGTATGTCTCAAAATTTCAAAGAAGAAAAAAACAAGCTACTAAACCAGCTCCAAGATATGTCAAGAAAGCATGAAAAAGAAATTATCGTTCTAAAGAATGAGGGAAATGCTGTATTGGAAGAAAATCAACATACCATAGGCCTGTTGAAGCAAAATCACAAAAAAAGTGACAAACATGTTGCAGAGCTTCAGAACAAAATTGAACTGTTACAACAAACCATTGGTCATGCAAAGAATGATAATGAAATTCTACACATACAAGTCAAAGAACAAAAAGATGTACTTAGAAGTGATTCAAAAAGAATAGAAACATTACATCTTCAACTTATTGAAAAAGAAAAAGAGACAAAAGAGATTAAAAACGACTATTTGAGAAATCAATCAGAAATGCAAAGTTTCAAAGGGGATCTTGATATAACAAAGATTAAAGTAAGTGTAATCTATAAGTAATGAAAATTTTTCTGTAGATTAGATAAAAAACCTTACTTTAAGCTCTCTTCCCGATTCCTATCTCTAACCGATAACAGGTAATGGAATTGAACAAGGAGTTATCAATTTGTATGAGCTTGAAAACAAAATCCGAAACAACAGTTCTGAATCAGGAGCAGCAAATTAAAACTCTAGAAGATAACCAAATCCGATGCAATGGTAAAATGGATGCGCTAGAGCATAAGTTAAGCAAAGCTAAGCATGATTATTCGTTATTGTTCAAGGAAAAAAGGGATCTCGAGAGTAGAGTTGCTCAGGAATCATCTAAAGTATCAGACGAACTATATGAGCTCAAGGATATTATCAAATGCCAATCTGACCAGCATGACCTACTTCTCACACAGATAAAATTGGAAAAGGAGCAAGCAAGCAAAGATGAAAAATCTTTGCAGGAGACAATAAATGAACTGTGTAGTAAATTAGAAATCACTCAAGAGGTAAGACTATACGTTCACTTCTCTGCTTTGTTGAGCATCAAGAAACCCACAATTTCCATTGAATTCTATAAAATCCTGGTTTTGTCAAGACTTTGAAGCAACAAAATGTCAGCCATGATAAAGAGAAAATTAATTTAAAGCAAAAATTGCAAGATACTGAAAGAGATATTCTCTGCTTAAATGAAAAATATAGAGCCCAAATAAATTCTCATGAAGAAGACAAAGAACGCACAGAAGAAAAAATAAAGGCAACAGAATTAAAAGTAGAGGAGCTAAACTCTCAACTTGACAGTAAAAGTCGCAATATTGAACGGATCTCATTGGAATTGCACATTGAGAGATCCAAAAAGACTGAAATTTCATCCAAAGCTGACAATGAAAGTAAAATCAGCCAAAAACAGCGTTATCTATCTGATGCGATGCAAATATTGACAGTGCGGGTAAACAAAGTTCTGAATAGATCTTCTCAGTTGGAACAATTAGATGTTGGGACAAAAGATATGGAATCTGGCGAATTAAGGAACAAGAACGAAATTGATGTTACTCAGGGTAGTGAAGTCTACCCCAAAAAAACAAAACACTCGAGCAGGCATATCAAAAGCAATCAAATTATAGGTGCTGAATTCAATGAATGTCTCGAAGATAATAGCAGCCCGGACAAAATTATAAGCAAAGCAGAGCAGTATTTAATGAGAAAAAGGAGAGAGAAAATGAAAAATCAAACCTCTAACTCATCTACTTCTAAAGAAAATTTCACGAATTTCCCTCCAATTTAAGAAAAATTTCAATTAGAAAACCGCATTAGTGACAACAAGGTGTTTTTAAGTTGTAGTGTTAAACTTTAAAAAATTAAAAGTGGCGTTTTATGTTGGCCGGCATTGCAATGCTCTGTTCCACAGTACATTTAATTCTTGCATGGCGATTCAAATCGATATTTATTTGAGTCATACCAAGATGCAGCTTTTTCTTCACTAAGGACCTCAGTGTCAAATAAAATTTCAATTACTTTTTCATTGTATGGTGGCTGATCATATGTGCCGACTAAAACTGCGACAGCGCTTCCAAGGCCACTTTCTCTATCTCTTTTTTGATACATCGATGATATCTGAAATTGATTAGGATCACGAACCTGATATCTTGCGCGATGATTTTCTTTAGCAGCTTCAGTGAAAAAACTACAATTTAAAATTTGAGCTTGTTCTTGTTCTACCTTCTCTGTGGTCTTGGGATGACGACCTCTGGTGTCTTCATGATTCGTATTCCTATTCAATGATATTTGCTCCTCATTGGATGGAGACTCATGTATCAAATTTTGTTCTAATAATTGTAAAATTGAGTTCTTTTGGACATGGGCCTGTTTGTCTTCATCGTCGCTTGTTGTTATAATTTTTGAGCAATTCTTTTTCCTTAAAATGTAGCAAAAATGACTAATTTAGTAACGGGCCGACATATACATAAATGGAACAAAGAGTTATGAATTGGATTTTAGTTTCGCAATAACTTACTTTTGTTGCTTCTTCTTGATTGACTCTGTTTTTTTTGAAGTTCTATGTTTTCTCTGATTTACAGAATGCTTAATTTTCCCATCTTTTGTAGTCCTAGATTTTCGATTCGAGCTTTTCGTAAAGGTATCGCTTTTCTTCTCTGTACCAGACGCTCTCTTTTTCGAATAGTTACTGATGTTTGGTGTCATCTTAAGACTCGCTGCTTCTGCTAATCTAACTGCTTCTGAATGAGCATCGATTTTCATTTGTCTTTTCTTGAGCCAAAGTTCTTGTCTTTCTATCATAGTCATTTTTTTTTTCACATCTTGTTTCTGATCAGTCAGATTATCCATGTTACTACTTTTTGCTATTTGAATTGTCCCTTTAGTTTCTTCTATGCTTCGAGGAGTCTTCATCGTTGAAGACAAAACATTTGAATCAGAATCAATGCACTCCGTATCAGCAAAAAAATATGAGCCATTCTCATCTTTCACATCTTTTTCAAGAGAGGAAATAATGGACAAAATATTATTATAATCGGTTTGAGAAGATCGAATTAAGGATATTTCCACAATTACATGAGCCCAAGCTTTACTTCTCGTCTCAGGAAATGTATCACCTCGTTCCAATTGTTCTAATATAGTTTCTTTGGACCCATCAGCATCATTGGTTGCATCCTTAGAATGTAAGTAAGTAACACGAGTTTCTTCAATGAGGTTTGATAAACGAAGTGCAATATTTCAAATCAAAAGTATTTACCAGAAAATGACCCTTTTGAAGAGTCTCATGGATTTTGCACGATCTTTTTTTCCAATCGCTATCTGAAATACCCATCTTTATATATAATAAGGCCAAAAAGATTGCTCTTAGGTTGGCTAATTTTCAGAAATTAAAGATCTGCGCCTTGCATAATGAATAATTTCAAAATCCGCATTTAAAATGATTTGCTATGTCGGCTGCTTCATTGCGTCACAATTTTGTTTCATGACCAGCAGAAATTGGATTTGACAAGTATTGAAAGTTTTCTGTATTTCAGTTTTATACACAAATAAAGTGAGCATTTTGGTGCCAGTATGTAATGATCTTCTTGTTCGATTTCAATCCATTTTTGTTCACAAGCAATTGATTACATTGCATTGATGAAAAAGTCTAAAACTTGATTTTATGATTATGACTTGCTTGTTGGATTATCGAGCTACTTAAATTGTGTATCGATTCTAAACTTAGAGAAGAGGGTGTGAAAAGGGATCATGTAAAATGAACAAATGTTTTACAATGTTGACGATATCACTTTATGACAAATTACCAACATCAAGATCAGATTTTACAACCATAGATATCACATAAAATTAGTAAGGTGCCTTTGTAAAGATAGATCTTGTTGAGACAATCAAAATAGCTAGAATTGAGTGTAGACCAAGTCCAACCTTTTAACCAACCTAATATTTATTCATGCAATGCTTCCAGCTAAAAATAATATTCCAGCAATATATGTTAAGTACATGAGCCCTAATGCTGCCATAACAGATAAAGAAGCAGAAGAAAATTCTTGAAATACAAATACATCCCAAATAGTAGCGATAAGAGGATAGGCTTGTACAATATCTGCTGCTGCAAAACCTGCCAATGATCCTCCTTGGAACTGTAACATATTCCCTAAAGCGCAAATGAAGCCTGAAAGCAGTGCTAAATATCTTTTTTGGAAGGAACCTTCCAAATAATGTCGTATAGAGGTGGGGGCAATGGAAGTGGAAGATGGAGGATTTTTCATCAAGAAGATATTCCATAAAACAGATGATAGGGTAAAGGCTATTGCAAAATAAGAGTTGGCAAAAGTAACGTTCAATCCTACACCATTGCTCGTCCAATGGAATGGATCATTTACGGATATATTTAGGAAAGGAGAAAAGAAACCAAAGCATACCCCTCCAAAAATTGCAACGATTATTCCTAAGAAAGCTCTGTCTTCGGTGGAGACTTCTGGACGGACAGCTGTATCCATGATAATAAGTTCTTCCTGGAAGGAAAGATTCTGATGTAAACGATCTTGAGGATCATTAATTATCAATACGGGTATACTATTTTCATGCTGTTGAAGGGGATGTTTTGTATTGTGATTGGATATGTGAATATTTTGTTGATAATTTTGATGCTGAGGATGTCGATGGGTAATATGTTGTGGTTCATGCTGTGTAATGATGTTCTCTACATCTTCTAATCGTTCACTAGACCCATAGCTTTCCTTTGAATTCATTTTCAGTGATGCTGTATGAAGGGACATCGGAGGTAATGATATTCCACCTTCACTTTCATGACGACTATATGTTTTGAAGAAAATATCGTCTTCCGCATCTTGTTCGTTATTATTTTCACTCTCGTCATTATCATCACCAATATGAAGATGGTGGAGAGGTTTTTGTTCACTCTGAAGAATATACATATGTTGAGCTAAGATACTTGTCAAAATTGCACATAGAAACATTGCTACTCCTATGAAAAGCCAAGAAAGTTTACCTGTTTTTTCAGGTTGAAGTCTGTAATTCCAGTAGGTTCCTATTGCAACACAAGTCGATCCCTGTAGAGCTAAGACTGTTGTTAAGGGGGCACGAAAAGCTGTCGTAGACCATTGCATAGTCATATTTCCGATGGCTAAAAGTGATCCACCCATCATGGCGATAAGAATTAACGGAAGCTGATCAAAATGGAAAATATTGGAATTTGGATATTCTGCAATTCCCAAAATAGCGTGTGTGCTGTTGATGTATTCTTCAGATAAGCTCACCACTTCATTTTCAGAAATTTCTGTAGATTCCGTTATTATTTCAGGTACTTCATTGGTCCTGGTGATGCTTGATAGAACATATAAAATAGAAGGGAAGATGAAGGAGCTGCATATCATGTATGACACAGCATAATCTAAATAAACATGGCAAGGATGACGGTTTTGACCATAACGTTTCTTCAACTGCTTTAATTTTGCAAAGGGAGACCGTTTAGAGTGTTCATCGTTTGAGGCTTCCATCGGATTTTGTTCATGACTATCATCTGTGGAAATAGAACACAATCGCATAACAGTGGGCCAAGTTCCCAAGCAAATGAGACTACAAAGGATTAAAATAATACCCAAGCTCACTTCAGCTGCATGAATACTCTCTTTCTCATCTTCTTCAATGATGGCCATATTGATATAGTTTGAGTCTCTAGGGAAACATAAAATGAGTTCTTCTGTCAATGTGATTTTGAAATGAGAACGATTATGAATGTATATTTGGTATTCTTGTAATAAAAATGCATTCAAAGTGATGTTCTTTCTTTTTTTTCATTATTTGGCTTACCTTACTTTATCTACAATATGTGACCGAATGACCTCTAAGTAAAAATCCAATACCAAACAAACGAAAGAACATTGTTCTCATCCGCTTTCGTTGTAGAGAACCATATCATCATTTAGATGTGCACATGACGTCATGAGTGCCAGTTGTTTTGTTAGTATTATTGACGGGACTCATACCTTGGCTGGTATCTAAAGATATGAAAAAGTGAGGCAAAATCAAATAGTAAAATCCTAATTTTTGAAGTGTCAAAAGATACCAACAGAGACAGTAATACATGATTTCTATGCTTGATGCTTAGTCGCATTCAATTCGAAAATCAAAGGCAGCGAAGGAATTAAAAATTTTTATGTACTCCATGGCACCATTGTCTATGGCTTCTAAGAAATATTCGTTTTTTCAAAGAAACAAACAGACTCTTTATCAGCGACAACACAACAAACGAAGGCATTATCCTCAACGCAATCATCACCTCTACCTTTTGATTGTTTTTGCTGTTCAATTGCTATTTTTCGTACCTATATGGTGGTTGTATGGACGCCTACCCACGGCCAAACATGACCAACTTTGCTCTTCCTCAATTCAACATAATACAAAACATTGCATAGAAATTCGATCAAAGCCTATATTGGAATATAGTCTAAATCGAAAGAAACTCAATAAGCGATCTCTTTCCTGGAAGCGACATTTATTCGATGAAATTGATTGGAATTTTGCATTATGGTCTCATGTACGTCGAAATTTAGATTATCATTTGGATTGGACGGATGAACCAAAACCGGCATTGCCTGTTCCTGGCAGTCCCTTTGGGAATATGTACTATCTGCCTTCTTCTACCTTTGTGGATACAATATCACGCAAGGATCGTTTTCCAACAGTGCAGGAAAGAATTGAATATTATATGGGCGACTTTTATTATCCACCCAGAGACCAATCTCCCACAAACAATATTCTTGGTGAATCTTATCGTAAACAAATATATGGGCACTTGATGAATACACTTTATATACAAAAAGGATTTGAAAATTTTATGATTGAATCCGTTATGATCAATCCCATGCATCGGAACTATCGAAATTTCATTGAGTGCTCTGAATTCAAAACTATACCTACATTTTATCATCATCACCATCATCATGAAAAAATAGAAGAACCCATAGTCTTGAAAGCCAACTACTGCCGTGACTCAGTTGATTTGATGTTGTTATGGGATCAATTCCATGTTTCTGCACCATTGCTGATTCATTATAAGGACTTCATTCCTATTCTCAACCAAAACAATATTGATGCAGAACATTTTTATAATTCTATTGATTTCCCGTTATTCAATAAAGTACGTGATCTTACCAACGGTGAAGCTGTCCGAGGAGGAGCTATTCCAGATGGGATTCCATACTCTTGCGTATTATGGCCATTAAATCGGAGGAGACATTTAGTGGAAGTAGGTGAAGTGATCGCCAACGATGTACCCTGGGAACAAAAAACGGCTCAAATGATATGGAGAGGTGGAATCAATGTTCATGATCCAAAAACTCTCAATGTCGACCCTTCCTTCTCAGGACCTTTGCAGCGATGGCTCCTTGTCAATAATCATCAAAATTCCAATAGAATTAATGCAAAATACTACGAACCTTACATCCGAAATGATGGTTTTCCACAAAATGTTATAGATGGTCATGAAATACCTCTAAAGGAACTTTTATCCTATAAATACTTAATTAGTATCGAGGGCCATGATATATCATCAGGATTAAAATGGATGTTATTTTCCAATAGCTGCGTGTTTTTACCGCCTCCTTCATGGACCTCTTGGGCTATGGAATCACTTCTGGAACCTTTTGTGCATTATATACCTATTCATGCCGATATGACAAATGTGGAAGAAATGATTACCTGGGCAGATGAACATCCTTCTAAAGCCAAAGAAATTGCATTGCGTGGAAAGCTCTTCATTTATGACTTACTATTTCATCCAGATGCTGTTCGTGATGAAGAGTTAATTTTACAGGGTATAGTTCAACGATATGAGGAGAATTATGGATATAAAAGTGTATTTCCAAATGCATTGAATGCGTACAGACAATTATCACAATTTTATACAGATAATTATATTTACCGAATGAGACATGCAAGATTTCCTTCCTGGGAGGAACGTGTACAATATTATTTAGGGCATTGGGCCAATCGGCATTCACCCTGTATGATGCCTGCTTGTCTTGATAATTCCGCGAACTCAATTATACGATTGCACGAAGATGTCATCATTCGAAGCACCAATCTAAAGTCTTGTCTATCCCCTCCAAACCCAGATCCAATTTTAAAAGCATACTGTGAAGACTCCTTGCCAGATTTTAATCCTAACAAAGATCGACATATGCGTGAAGAAGTATACGATATTCATAATTTGCCCTCAAAGATTGTCCATTTCGGCGATTCCATTAGTATCGAAGCGAAATTCCCTGTATTTGTTGAACGACGAATTAATCCTTTGTACGATAATGACATAGGAGATAACACTGTTGGAAGAAGGGCATCATTAACTGAGCATGATCGTATTAATGGTGTGAAGGGTATTCTTTGGCCTTTTCTGTACGAGATGAAGCATAGAATTGTTCTTTCCGACCTAGTGGTAGAAAATGATATCTCCTTCGATGCGAAAACGTCTAAGGCCTTCTGGAGAGGAGGAAGTGGGATCAGAAGACAAAAGGCTGATGAAGACCAATCTCAGTCACATTTGAAATTGATGGATTTAGAATTGATTCGACGACTTGATTTTGTCCGAAAAAACAGCCTAAATAATGAAGCGAATGGAGAATCTCTGGTCAATGCTCAATTTGACGCATCAGTGAAAGATGAAACAAAAAGTAATGCAGCGAGTGACGAACTTAATATTGATTACAATTACATTGATGAAAATCCCATGTGGTTGGAATATAGGGATACAAAACATATGGAAGATGCAAATGCAAAACTATTCCAAACCATATTATCATTCAAATATTTAATGTTTCTTGATGGCACTGACAGAGGAAATCATGATTTGAGCGTAAGTTTATCAAAGTACCGATTGCATCATTTGCTCTTTTGATATGCTTATTCATTTTTTTCAATAATTGTGCTAGTGGATGCTACTTAGTAACAGTGTTGTATTCATGCCAAGAAACCCAAAATTTGTAACGTGGCTAATGGAAGATAAACTAGAACCCTTTGTACATTACGTTCCTATAGCTCATGATTTATCAAACGTTGATGAAATGGTCCGTTGGTGTGAAAGGAACCCTGAAAAAACATTGAGTATAATGCGCCAATCTACGCTGTACATCAACGACCTATTTTTTCATCCCTCCTCTGACGATGACAACATGAAAATTCGATTCGAAATAATGCATTTATACAATTGGCAATTTTCAGGTAGTAAGTAGTGTAGGTTGAGTAAACTCTAATTTCGTCTTTGCGACCTGTCTAGAATATAGAATCCGTTTATGCATACTGGTAAAATTGTAAACAAAATGATCTGAATGAATATTACCTTTCCAAAAATTAATAAAAACAAAAATTAAATTGCTTCTACTACTTGTGTGTTTGTTCTCGATTTTAGCGTTTGATGTTTCATTTTTATTTTAACTCGGAATTTCTTCTGGCCAACATTGAATAGTTTCTTTACTTGGATCTTTCTGACGGATACTCTCTGTTAGTTCTATAAAACTTGAAAATTTCCAATTACACTTATAGCAAAGGGATTGATGGCAAGCATGAGGATCGCACGTTGAAAATTGCTCAGCAATTGACGCAAGTATCATATCATACATAACACCAAAAATCTTATCCTTCATCTTGAAAGTTTTATTTTGATCTGCCATTAAAATCTCGAATTTCAGAAATCCATTATCCAAAAGAATCTGTAGGGCTTTCTGGGATTGATCGCCTGTCACGAGCTCATTCCATGCGAGTGATTCATCTTTATGCAAAGGCGTTATAATAAAAAAACGAAATGCTTCTGCTTTGTAATCTTTCATGGTCACTGCTGTATTTGACATAATTTCCTTCGCAGAAACTATATGATTAGCACAGGTGATATAATCAAGGTCTGTTAATTCAGCCCTCCATTGGATGACAGAAAATGCGCCCTCTTTTATTCCTGCTTTTTGAAGTGTGCTATGCACAAATTCATGATGTTCCTTTTTGAAAATAACTAAATCATGATTGTTTTGAACGTAATTTAACAAGCTATCTGGAACCAACGGGTAACCGTTGTACTTGGTATTACCCCAACCTAATTTGCGATATCCATTCGTGAAATGAATGACGGCCAATGAAGATTCGCGAGACTTTATCATATCATCTGCTGCTTCAATAGAAAAGCTTCTTTTCATTCCCATTGATGGATTGTCTTTGCAATTTTTATAGTGACATCCTTGAAACCAATACACGGAATCTTCGTGACTTGTTGCATTTTGAAATTCCTCGTATGTTATTATAAGATTATGAAATAACTTCAATTTGCTCATGTCAAAGATATCACTTAGTCTCAATTGTTCCTCAACGCCTTTACACGAACGAAGACGGCCTGATTGAATACATGGTTCAACAAAGGCAGCATTCAAAGTCTTTGCAATAATTATAAGCTCTGTGACACTAACTGTCCAACCGGCTATACCTTCATCGAATGTATCAACGTAAATGAAGAGACGGGTATGATTTGTATTTGTGTGTGGTCTATAAATCTCCTTATAAAAGTCCATTCTTGTGTTGAAACTTCTCATTATTGCAAAGAATGCAATGACGATGGCCATCAGCTTGAACACTGTATATTTCTTGGAATAGCATTGAGACATGAGCTCTAGTCTCCATCTTTCCATTCGTCTCGAATCATATCTATTTCCTGGTATTTGTCGTCCATCTCTTTTTTTAATTCTGCCCTTAAAAGCCGACCTGAGCATTTTTGTCATTGTTTACTTGCAACTTTTGTACGTGCTGTGTGTAATTCGTTTTTTTTCACGTTTTTAAATTTTTTTCATGAGCATAAAATTGAGGTTTGCAAACACAAAAAATTGAACTTAATTTGATAATGAAGCGTTGAAATGCTCGAGAAAAATTAATCGAAAGTAAGGTCAAAAGTTAAAAGTGCTACCGTGGATTTATTAATGAATGCTTTAGGAGAAGCACCTAACTTTTGATGAAGAAGAGAGTTTTTGTAACGAGGATCTTTCTCTATTTTAAATATATTATTTATTTGGTATTATCCACAAGTTATGATATGTTTAGTTCCTGTTGATGAAGATTGATCATCATCAGTACTCTCCAAAGGAAGCGGTACCTCATGTATTACTGGATCAATTTGAAAATCCACCCTCTGAGCATCCTGCAAATTAGAGTCATTCACAGCAACTCCTATGGATCCCCTACCTGGACCAATTGCAGGAGATTCTCGAGAAATTTCTCCTGCATGGTCAGATGCATGAATAACCTCATCATTTCTTTGAAAGCTTCTACCATTAGCATCATTTTGATGTTGAAGTGGAAAATTTAGAGACGATGCCCTAATGTGATTCTTTTTCTTAAGCACCAACGGCTCAAGTTGAATAGCAAAATGAGTTATTATATTTTCATCGCTTTTATCGATCTTCTTTGAATGAAATCTGGGTCCTTTGTCAATTGAATGGTGCGATTTGCAAGAATTCCATGACAGAGTAGCAGATTTTGATGCTAGAACTGGCGATACTGCCATAATACAAGGGAGGGGGTTTGGTTTTCCCTCTACGTTGTTACTTCCATTGAAATCACGTTGGAGTTGATGATTCTGTTGCCACTTTCGTGAATAGTGTTCATTTGACAAATTTAAATTTACTTCATGATGGTCACTAAACCCAGAGCATGCAACCAGTATTTCAAAAGGAACATCTACATTTGAAGATTCCAAAGCGAGAGAGTCTCCTGATCCATTATAACTACCCAGATTAGAATGTGATGATCCGGTCGGTCTCTGTAGTCCTACTCCTTCTTCTAAGGTTTGCGATTGTATTTGTTTAGCTTTATTTTGCGATAATGACATTAATGTCGAAAGCGCTTTTCCGATAGCATAATGTGAATCGAATCCTGATAGATTGGCGTACGCAGCATTTGCATGAACTACGAGGAAAGGTGGTGTAGCTTGTAGCACTAGTCTATGAAAAAGGTAAATTATGCACAGAAAAGAAGCAACATAAAAATGAACGTGAGCATAGGTACTCAAGATGTGAAACGCACAAAACTTTGGGATTATTACACCTACCGTGCATTTTTGCTGAAGAAAAGTACATCCTCAAGAGTTACAGGCTTCCCCGGTAATAAGATTGTGGATGCTAGTGAGGTATCTGAGGAATCATAATGTTGTTGTTCTTCATACTCTCGTCTCATATTCATTCTTTTCCTTTTCTTTGTCAAAAGTTTCTGTTGATGAGACATCTCATCGTTATGACTACCATCTGTGGCAGATTTATTTCCGTTTAGAAAACAGGTACTCGTGTTTGATTCATCCTGTAGTGTTGGTTTTTGCTTGATGGCTTGCTTATTACTAGATTGATTTTCATTTTCGAGATCATTGCTACATGAATTATGATTTCTTTCAATTCCATTGCTTGTCGTAAGTGCTGACTTTTCATCGTAGTTAGCGCCACTATCTTTATAATGTGAGTTTTCATTAGATGTACTTTCATCTCTAGAACCTGTTTGAATACGATCGTTCTTTTTTGAATGGCTATTGATCCTGCTGCCACCTTCGTCAGATCCACAGCCTGAATTTTCATTTCTTTCGTTTCCACTGCCACCACTCCCATTTCCACTACCACTACTACTAGTATTATTATTTATTTTGCTGTCAGATGCTGAGGTATCTGTAACAATCCTCT
>Ga0209092_10000257_pt1 | contig 50725 bp, 62 predicted proteins | sample FraStrMetagenome_FD_187446 | JGI IMG/M metagenome (GOLD analysis project Ga0209092, IMG submission 187446) | Marine eukaryotic phytoplankton communities from Arctic Ocean - Fram Strait ARC3M Metagenome (SPAdes) (version 2) | ecosystem: Environmental > Aquatic > Marine > Oceanic | place: Fram...
GCCAGAGTTGGTTTCTTTGGTATGGACGACTCAACAGGTAAGTTTGTAGCTTTATCAAGTGCAACAGATTCTTCAAGTACCTTTACTGGTACTGCAATGAATGGTGTGTTTGGAAACTTAGAATTAGCAAATGCGTCCTTAAGTGGAAGTATTAACAACTATGCTGGTTCAGCTCCAACAGACGGACAAGTTTTAATCGGAGATACTTCTTCGGGATTATTTGACGCAGCTACACTAACTGCTGGTGAAGGTATTGATATCACTAATGGTGCTGGTGCAATCACAATTCTAGCAGAAGATGCAACAACCTCTAATAAAGGTATTGCAAGTTTTGATTCAAACCAAGTAACCATTTCAAGTGGTGCGGTAACAATAGTCGATGCAAGTGTAACTGTTAAAGGTTTAGCTTCATTTAATACAAATGAATTTACAGTATCCAGTGGCGCAGTTTCAATAACTGCAATAAATGGCGGAACTTTTTAATTATTAAAATAGGGTAATACATGGCAACAGTCATAACGTTCAAGAAGTCATCGACTCAGAACGCTGTTCCATCTCTCTCAGACTTAAGTCTAGGTGAGTTGGCAGTTAACACCTACCACGGTAGGTTTTATACAGAGAAGAATGACGGTTCGGCTGCCATTGTAGAAGTTGGTTCTAATCCAGCATCATTCACTATTAATGACGCAATAACGTTCCCAACTTCCGATGGTACTTCCGACCAAACTTTAGTCACTGATGGCAGTGGGGTTATCACGTGGGCAGACCAAAGTGGCGGTGGAAGTTATGGTACAGGAAACACTTTTACTTATACTCTTACAGGCACAACAACTGTAATTTCGGGTAATGACGATGATGGGCAAGCATTGTTATACGATATTGGAAAGGAAGCGGTCTATTTAAATGGTGTATTACTCCAAGACGGTGGTGTTGATTACGCAACAAGTTCATCATCAGTAATAACCCTTCAAGCAAATGGTGAGAGTGGTGACGTTGTTTGTATCAAAACACCTAAACAGCCAGGAGCATTAGTTGAGACTTCATCTTCAGCATTAACAAGTACCAGTTCAAACCAAACTATTCTTTCGATTGCTTCTGCTGGTGCAAAGGCAACCAAAGTATCATTAACTGCAGTACACTCAAGTGGTTCACATTCATGTGAAATAGTAATGGGTAATGACGGAACCAATGGTTTCTTTTCACAGTTTGGTGATGTAACAACTACGGGTGGATTCTTGTATGATTTATCCACAACAGTATCAAGTGGTAATCAATTACTTAGAGCAACGCCTGCTAATACTAATACTACATTTTTTATAACATACACTAGACTTCCTGCTTCTAAAGACGGGGAATTAACTACAACAGCTACAACTGCAGACCAAACTCTTGACTCACAATCAACTGCATACGAAGGATTAAAATATTCACTTGTAGCTACACACGCAACCGAAGGTACTCATGCATGTGAAGTTGTTGTGGGTACAGACGGAACCAATGCTTTTTACTCACAATATGGTGATGTTTTAACTGATGATGTTATGTTCTCACTAAATACATCGGTCAGTGCAGGCAATACCAATCTATTAGTAACTCCTGTAAATACAAATACTACGTTCTATTGGGACGTATCGAAAAGGGGTGAATAATGCCTAAGTCATTAGCATTCAAACTTGCAGAAATTTCAAGACATATCTATTATGATACTGCTAATGATGATATCGTAGTAAGTAAAGAATTAGTTTCCTCAAGAAGAAAGTCGGGTTCAGTAACAACTACAGCAACCACACTAACTACATTAGATTCATATGCAATTGCATCATATACAACTGCAAGATATATTGTTTCTATAGTTCAAGGTAGTAATTATCATTCTACAGAGATTGTTATATCTCACAATGGAACAACTGCAGACATTCTTGAATATGGTACTTTAACATCTGGCTCTGAATTAGCAACATTCACTGCAGATATTAACAACAATAATGCAAGATTACTCATAACTCCTGCTTCCTCAACATCAACAGTGTTTAAATTTGATAGACAATTGGTTGAAGCTTAATCTTACACCGCCTAATTTTTATAAATAACAGTAGACATTTTAAATAATGCTGTGAACTGGGATAGTGAACAGTAAACGGAGGCGAACAGCGTGGCTGCAAAGAATTTTCATGTAAAAAACGGACTGAGTATCGGGGTTACTGAGGTAATCGACAGCTCGGGTCTAATAAAAACAGCTGCACTAGGAAGTGAATTTAACGAAAAGGTTGATGACAGAGTCAATGCACTATTAGTTGCTGGGACTGGAATCACAACCACATATGATGATAGTGCGGGCACATTAACAATCAACGGACAAACTGGAGACGTAACTGGCGTAACTGCTGGCAATGGTCTTTCGGGTGGCGGTACATCGGGTGATGTATCTCTTGCTATAGATTTAAACGAACTTACTGAAACTACAGTAGATGTTACAACAGATAGCATTGCAATTGTAGACGCAACAGATAACTCAAGTAAGAGAGAAACAATCGCAGATTTAGTATCTGCTATGGCGGGTACAAATTTAACCGCAACAAATGGAGTACTATCTTCAACCGCAGACCTTACAGCAGTAACTGCTGGAGACGGTTTATCGGGTGGTGGTACAACAGGTAACGTTAACCTTGCGGTAGACTTAAATGAACTAACAGCAGCTGCTGTAGATGTTGCGAATGATAGTTTCCCAATTATTGATGCTGGGGACAATTCCTCTAAAAAAGAATCAATTGCAGACTTAGTAACTGCAATGGCAGGAACAGGTGTTTCTGCTACAAATGGTGTTCTTGCTACAGACTCACTTGCACACTTTGACACGAGTAACTTATCAGAAAGCGGAAACCTCTATTACACAGATACAAGAGCGAGAGGTGCTATTTCAGTATCGGGTGACCTTGCATACAACAGTGGAACAGGTGTTATCTCATTTACAAATGACGCTGGTGATATAGAATCAGTTGTTGCTGGAGACGGTTTAACAGGTGGTGGAACTAGTGGTGACGTTACTTTAAACCTAGACGCATCAGTTGCTGGTGACGGTCTTGCACATTCAAGTGGTGTTCTATCAGTCGGAGTAGACGATAGTTCAATCGAAACAAATTCAGACGCACTAAGAATCAAAGCAGGTGGTGTTACTAATGCCATGTTAGCGGGTTCTATTGCAAACTCAAATTTAGCAAACAGTGCAATCACAGTAAATTCTAATGCAGTATCACTAGGTGGTTCTGTAACTTTAGATACTGGTGACCTTGCAGAAAATGGAAACTTATTCCATACAACAGAAAGAGTTCAAGACGTAGTTGGCGCATTCGTAAGTGGAACTGGTTCAACATCAGTAACATATGATGACGCAGCTGGAACTATGGTAATTTCTTCAACTGGTAAAACTACAGAAGAGATTCAAGATATCGTTGGTGCAATGGTATCCTCAAATACCGAAAGTGGTATTACAGTCGCATACGAAGACGGTGATGGGACAATAGACTTTACAGTCGGAACACTTAACCAAAATACAACAGGTTCTGCCGCTACTTTAACAACTGCAAGAACAATCGGTGGAGTATCTTTTGACGGTTCCGCAAATATTGACTTGCCAGGTGTTAACACTGCTGGTACGGTTGATACTTCGGGAAATGCCGATACAGCAACTGCATTAGAAACCGCAAGAACAATCAATGGAGTTTCTTTTGACGGTAGTGCAAACATAACAACCTTAACAGCGGGAACAGGTGTTGGAGTTTCGGGAACAGCAGTTTCAATCGGACAGGCAGTTTCAACTTCAAGTAATGTTCAATTTGGAAACTTAGTTCTTTCAGGCGACTTAACAGTTAATGGTTCAACAGTAACCAACTCTTCAACAAATACAACAATCGAAGATGGATTGATTGAATTAGGAACAGGAACAACTGGAACCCCAGCAAACGATACAGGTTTTGTTATCGAAAGGGGTGACCTTGCAAATGCATTTATAGGTTTTGACGAAAGTGCAGATAAATTTACAATGGGTACTGGTACATTTACTGGTGCATCAACAGGTAACTTATCAGTCACTACAGGAACTTTAGTTGCGAATCTTGAAGGAAACGTAACAGGTAACGTAACAGGAAATACTTCGGGTACTTCGGGTTCTACAACAGGAAATGCCGCTACAGCGACTGCATTACAAAATGCTAGAACGATTGGTGGAACTTCCTTTGACGGAACATCTAATATTGCTATCGCATTAGCAAATACAGCAACCACGTTAGCTACATCAAGAACAATCAATGGAGTTTCTTTTGACGGTAGTGCAAACATTACTACCCTTACAGCAGGAACAGGTGTATCCGTATCGGGAACAGCAGTATCTATAGGTCAGGCAGTTTCAACTTCAAGTAACGTAACTTTTGGAACTCTGGCAAGTGGTGCACACACAATTACAAACGCAACTAACTCTGGCGGAACTGCAAGGAATGTATATCAATCAACTTCTGCCCCTACGGGTGGAGCTGGTGCGGTTGGTGACTTATGGATTTTATACTCTTAATTGAGTAAAACGGGATAATATAATATGGCTTCAGGCTCACAGAAGGTTAAGACACCTACAGGCTGGAACGCAACACAAGGTGCGTGGGTAAAAACGCCTGACGGGTGGAGAGCAGTAGAACAAATCTATGTTAAAACGCCTGACGGGTGGAATAACGCTAGTGGACAGGAGTCTGTAAGACAACCCGCTAGAAGACCAACAACAGGTCAACTTCAAGCACAGAGACCCGCTACTGGGACTCAACCAGCACAAAGACCCGCTACTGGACAATTACAAGCACAAAGACCAGCGACAGGTAGACTGCAAGCACAAAGACCCGCTACTGGACAAACACCTTATCCTGCTAGCGCACAAACTGCCTATCCTGCTAACGCACGTGGAAGATATCCCGCTAACGCACAATCACCTTTTACATATCAGGCAAGTGCACGTGGAAGATATCCTGCTAACGCTCAGAGTCCATTTACTTATCAGGCAAGTGCACGTGGAAGATATCCTGCTAACGCTCAATCACCGTTTACTTATCAAGCGCCCACAACTTATCAAGCGCCCACAACTTATCAAGCAAGATATCCGTTTACGTATCAAGCCTCATATAGATTCCCGTTTACGTATCAAGCAAGATATCCGTTTACGTATCAAGCGCCTACAACTTATCAAGCGCCTACAACTTATCAAGCAAGATATCCGTTTACGTATCAAGCAAGATATCCGTTTACGTATCAAGCTAATACAACGTATCCTGCTAACGCACGTGGAAACACAACGTATCCAGCTAATACAACGTATCCTGCTAATACAACGTATCCTGCTAATACAACGTATCCTGCTAACGCAAGACAACCGAATTCATCGAATTCACAGAATCCGTTTACGTATCCTGCTAACAGTCAGTATCAGTTTCAAGATATTAAACAGGGAGCTCCATCTCAGTTACCGCTTGTTTATCAGGCACCAGCAAGACAACCTTCCAGTTCCAGTAGCAGAGCTCCATTTACGTATCAAGCGCCTACAACTTATCAAGCGCCTACAACTTATCAAGCGCCTACAACTTATCAAGCGCCTACAAGATTTCCGTTTACGTATCAAGCGCCTACAACATATCCTGCTAACGCACGTGGAAGATATCCTGCTAACGCACGTGGAAGATATCCTGCTAATACAACGTACCCAGCTAATACAACGTATCCTGCTAACGCACGTGGAAGATATCCCGCTAACGCAAGAGGCCCAGGCACGTATCCTGCTAACGCACGTGGAACATATCCTGCTAATACAACGTACCCTGCTAATACAACGTATCCTGCTCAGGCAAGACAACCTAGTACATATCAGGCAAGATATCCGTTTACTTATCCTGCTGATGCAAGACAACCTAGTACATATCAAGCGAGATATCCGTTTACTTATCCTGCTGATGCAAGACAACCTAGTACATATCAGGCAAGGTATCCGTTCACATATCAAGCAAGACAACCTAGTACGTATCAGGCACAACAACCTTATCCGTATCAGCAGAACTATCAGAACCCGTACCCGTTCCAGCAGAACTATCAGAACCCGTACCCGTTCCAACAGAACTACCAGTTCCCGTATCCGTTCCAACAGAACTATCAGAACCCTTATCCGTATCAGCAGAACTATCAAACTGCCGTGGATAGATGGGACGGTGTACTACAACAACAGTGGCCAGCAACACCTATTTCTTAGTCACTAAATACTAGAACAAACTTCTAGTGAATACATTATGGAAAATATTGAAAAGAAATTAAACTTTACACCCATGCGTCTTGATTGGACAAGAGAAAACGTGCGTCAACAAGTTTTCTTTAAAGGTGGTCATCATGTTGGTCATATCAAAGTTAATGCAGACGGTAGCTTTGACAAAGACGGTCATGCCTATAAAACAATCAAATACCTACTTGAAAATCATTACTGTCCCGATGTAAAATTGGTTACTTGGGCTGATATCAAAGAGTCTAAGTTTATTGAACTAGATAATTTCGGTCTAAATTACCAAGCGTCTTCTTATTTGAAACGTATTCCCGACTACTATACAGCTGGTGCAAATATGGGATACTGTAACACCAAGACTGATGAGAGTGAAACTAGTTCGGGACATGCTGGTTCAACATTTTATCATGGGTGCAAAGGACACTGGTTACTACATGACATTCAAAAGAATGGATTGAATCAACCCATACAATGTGGTCTTCAAAAATTAGGTGATACAGGTAAGTATGGAACTCATGTTCACCCAGGCTCAGTAAGACAAGGAGTTTTTGGTGCTACAGATAATGAAGAAATGGAAATCATTGTTTGGGACGCATATAATGCCTTCGATTGGATTAAACCCATGGAAATTGATGAATGGATTTCTATCTTCTGCCGTCCACAATTCAATGGAGAAATACCTACAGAAATAAGTGTTTGTTATTCATATTTAAATATTGAACTACAATGCAGTGGTGCACATAAAGAACTTGCAACACAAGAAAACATAGAGTACAATTGGAGAAATGAAGTTAAATCATTCTCTAAAAAAGTATCTAAGTTATTTAACGGTAAACCGTTATCAGTGTACATTGGATATGACTCTCGACATGACGGTGTAGAAGAAGTACAAATAAAATCTCACATACAAGCTATGACGAGAAACGTAAAAGAAGAAGACACACGATTCATTCCCGAATTCAAATTACTTGACATAAGTAAAATACCCGAATATACTAGAGAGTATGCAAACCAGTCTACTGAATTTACATACAGTAGATTCTTAATTCCATATTTGGAAAACTATGAAGGGTTCAGTATGTTCATAGATAATGACTTTATATGGCAAAAACCATTTTGGGAAATGTTCTATTTCCTACACCCCGACAATGCTGTTGCATGTGTTCAATATGATTATGAATTAGAAAAAATGTCTAAAACTAAAATGGGGGGTGAGGAAAATGTTATGTATCCAAAAAAACTTTGGTCAAGTTTAATGTTCTTTAATAATGCACATGAAGATTGTAAAAAACTAACACCCGAAGTTATTAATACAGCGACAGGTCAATACCTACACCAATTTGAGTGGACAGATGCTATTGATAGAATACCCGATAAATATATTCTAACAGAAGGCATGTCTGATGATGAAAAAAGATATCATGCGGTTCATTACACTAGAGGTGGCCCATGGGTAAAGGATATGGAAGTTGAAGAAATCAAACATCTAGAAGTGTATAATAAACACAATAAATAAAAGAGAGGAACTATATTATGATAAAAAACGCACTAGTATTTACCGAAGATAACAATCTTCACATAACCAAACCAAACGGTTTGAGATATCAATTTGAAAACGTAGACAAACCAAATCTTGGTTTTGACTTTGACGTTGTTGTCTATGACAACGAAGAGTTTAAAATTGTTAAGTATGACGATACCAAACATTTTGATGAAAATAAACGTGAACCACTTACTGATACCGATAGAGACGCTATCGAAACATATATTAGTAATTCCGAACCGCCAACAAACGTAAATTTAAATAATCAAATTATTGACGAATTGAATGAAAATATTTACAGAAATATCGAAGAGATGGCACAACAGTGGAGATTCCGTGATTTCAATGAAACTATTTACGCTGGACGTGAGGGGTCTAATCACCCATTTAGGTCTGATGCAAGAACTGTAATGGAATATGCAGACTCAGTAAATGTTATTCTTGTTCAAGTTATGGACGAAATAGTTGCAACAAGAGAAGACCATTTACGTGACTTTGATTATTACATTAACCAATTTCCACAACCAACCAATCCGAATCTGGCTCTGTAATGAATTTTGTCTATCATGATGAACCTTTTAAACTAACAGGGGAAAACTTTCCTTTTGGCATGAAGACTGTTCACGTGGTTGACAATTTTCTTGGGCCAGAACTTCATAAATTTTGGAATGATTCTCTTGTCAATTCTAATATGTGGTCTAAAACAAATCAAGTTGGTTCAAGAAGTAAAACGGGGTTACCCCACCACAGTTTTTGGGGCGGAACATTTTTTAGTGGAATGCATCATAACAACGGTAAGAAAGATATCCCCGCCGAGACCGACAACTCTAATACATATTTTGCTGAATTCTTTAATAGAAAATGTGAAACAGACTTTGGGTTTAGGTGGTTAGACTTTGACTACATGGGTTTAAATTCACAGACACAGGGACTTGATGGTACAAATCATGTTGATTGTGAAGACAATAAAGACTGGAACTTATCATTTCTTTGGTATATCAATACATTTTGGAACCCTAATTGGGGCGGTGACTTACGGTTTTATGAGTTTAATGAGGGGGGTGGAGTTGGTGATAGTATGGATAAGTTTGAAGTGGGTAGAGTAGAATTTAAACCAAATCGTCTTTTACTATTTGACGGTAGAATACCGCATGGTGCTGAAGCACCAAAACCTAGTGCAAGATATATAGACCGTAGGTCTGTGGTATTAAGGGGTTCGGAAATAGAACTTTATAATCACAATAAAAAACGAGAATATCCTAATAGGAAAACAGTCTTTAATAGAATGTATGAGTGGGGATTAGGATAATGCCAACTATAGAGTTTAATACATATTCACCTAACGCTTATGAAAATTGGAGACCCACACCAGCAAGTAAAATGTTACCCGAATGGTGGAAGAATTCTAAGATACATAGTATACAAAACGGTCAACCCACAATATCTTTAAGAGCATGTCCAGCTATGCATGATTGGTTGGCGACAGGATATTATATTGTTGCTAATAGAGATATACATTGTATATTTGACCCTAACTCAAAAAGTGGTGGTCATTGGACATCAATGACTCTGCCAAGTGAGGAAGACCCCCAACTTCAAGGTTCACCTACCCATGCGTCTGAACAATTAATGGGTGATAACTTTTCATTTCATAGAAAGGACGGTGTAGAAAAACCGTTTGATGCATTTAAGTTTAGAGTTCCTTGGTATGTTACAACTCCGCCAGGCTATTCATCTTTGTATCTAGACCCATTTTTACATCAGAATAAATACGTTAGGACATGGCAAGGACTTATGGATACAGACATGTTTAATACGCAAGCGGATAACGGACAGATAATTATGTACCCACAAGTTGACCATAGTTTTGTCATAAAGAAAGATACACCTGTAGTACAAATTGTTCCTTATAGAAGAGAACAGTGGGTCGCATCTTATGGAGTTAAGGACATAAATGTTTTTGCTACGGAGAGTACTGAAAAGACAAGTGTTTACAAAAAACAAAGTATCGAAGCACATTGCAGAGAAGAAGGTGACGCAGCTGCGCCAGACAATCAAATCCCAGGCGGGTTTTATAGGAAATATATGTGGACTAATAAAAACAAAGACTTTAAAGACGCACCAATCGAAGAGTGCCCATTTGACCCTAAGACAGGTGAAATGAAAAAAGACTTTAAAGACAAACAACGAGAATTGACAGATTTGAACTGGGACGGTTCGGAGTCTGAAAAAATTGATAGAGAATAATTATGAGCGTTAGATTATTATTTCCAACTTACATATTCCACAGGAATTTTTTAGACCCAAATCTAAATGAAGACCAAGGATATGATTTGGAATACAACCAAATGTTGATTGAAGAAATAGACGCAATGCGTCAACGTGACCCTGTAGGTAGGAGTGTATCTAATGCATCTACGCCTAGTGAAATAGGTCAAGGTAGATGTGGTTGGCAGTCTAAAGACGGTTGTGAGTCTAGTCCAGTTTTTCAAAAATGTATGAATCGTATCTCACGTATGTTTGGTGATGAAGTATTACCGTTCTTTGGTATACCACCTACTCAGTTAAAAATGAAAGCAGGAAACTCTTGGGCAAACATAAATGAAAGGGGTTCTTGGAACAGACCACACTTACATAACGGTTGTTGGTTTTCGGGAGTTCTCTATATAAAAGCAGACGGAGATGAAGGTAACTTTGAAGCAATAGACTGTATGCCTAAAGTAGTATCAAACTTTCCTGGCCACCAAAGAATGTCACCCAACTATTCCGTTGCACCTAGAGTGGGAGATATACACTTATTCCCTAGTGGTCTTATGCATATGGTTGAACCCAACTTCACAGATAAAGAACGATATAGTATATCTTTTAATATGGATATGCAAGACTTGTTGATACGGGGTGGGGGAGTATTCGGTCAAGACTTTAGTTCGCCAGATTACAATGCTAATGAATTTACATTTGATATAGATGAGAACGGTAATCCAATAAGATAATTTCATAAATAAACGTATGGAAAACGAACTACTAGCAATCGATGCACACATCATATGGAACATCATACTTACCTTCATACTAGCACCACTTGGTTTTTTGGTACGTTCAGTCTTATCAGAACAAAAACGACTTGATATTCTTATCAATAAGACACGAGAAGAGGTTGCTAAGGATTATGTAACACGTGAACAACTATCTAAAGAACTAGAGAGACTCATAGATACTTTAGACAGAATCGATAATAAAATAGATAATCTACAAAGTAAGACATACTTCCAGCAATAAAAGTTATAAATAGTAGTATTAAGGGAAAATACTATTATGGCCGCACCAAATTCTAAAGACACATTTAAACAGTATATCAAGAGAGCGCTTGGAGCTCCAGTCATTGAAATTAATATCGATGACGACCAACTGGACGATAGAGTAGATGAAGCTCTTCAATACTTTCGTGAATATCATTACGAGGGTTCAATTAAGTGTTATCTAAAACATCAAATAACTCAAGCGGAAATAGACTCATTTAAAACTAATGAAAGTCACAGTGCAGCTACAACTGGAACTCAAGCAATTGCAGGCCAAACATATGGTGAAGGTAAAAACTACATAACACTACCCGAACATGTGTTAAGTGTTTTACAAATATTCCCATTCTCAAGTGGAACAACTTCTAACATGTTTGATATTCAGTATCAGTTAAGACTTAATGACTTGTGGGATTTAACATCAACAAGTGTCTTATATTATTCACAAGTTCAATCACACCTTTCAATGTTAAATGACATATTAGTAGGTCAGATACCTATAAGATATAATATGCATTCTAATAGATTGTATATTGACTACGATGCTAGCAAATTAGTTGCTGGAGAATACATTATTATAGAGTGTTATAGAAAAGTAGACCCTAATGATATGACTGATATCTATGATGACATGTGGTTAAAAAGATATGCAACTGCTTTAGTTAAATATCAATGGGGACAAAACTTATCTAAGTTTGGTGGTATTGCATTGCCTGGCGGAGTTACACTTGAACCCGATAGCATTAAGACAGAAGCACTTGAAGAAAGAACTAGATTAGAAGAAGAATCAAGATTAAATTACGAAATGCCAGTTTTAGATATGATGGGGTAATAAATGCCAACTAACGTATTTTTTAACCATGCAGTAAATTCCGAACAACACCTTTATGAGGATTTGGTTGTTGAGTCTTTGCGTATGTATGGTCAAGAAACACTATACTTACCAAGACAGATAATAGAAGTAGATTCTGTTCTTGATGAAGACGTGCAGTCAAGATATGGCGATGCGTATTCAGTAGAAATGTATATTGAAAACCCCGAAGGTTTTGAGGGTGAGGGTGACCTCATGTCAAAATTTGGTGTGGAAATACGTGACCAAGCAACATTTGTTATATCTGTAAGAAGTTGGGATAGATTCGTAGCCGCTGATACCAACCTTGCAACCTCATTGAGACCTAATGAAGGCGATTTAATTTACCTACCTCTTAGTGGTTCACTGTTTGAAATCAAATTCGTAGAACATGAAATGCCTTTCTATCAAGTAGGTAAACTATTTGTATTTAAACTACAGGCAGAACTATTTGAATATGCTGGAGAAGATTTCGATACTGGTTCGTTTGCAGACTTAGTGGAACAAGAAGCTGCTTATAGAGTTGATTTAAGAATGAATGGTGTTGGTGCATTTGAAATAGGTGAAAGCGTATCTTTAAATGGAACAGTTGTTGGAGAGGTTGTAGGATTCAGTACAGGAGTCACACCAAATCAATTAGAACTTATACATGTCACAACGCCTTTTAAAGTCAATGATACTCTTGTAGGTGTTACTTCCCTTACCTCAAGAAGCATAGCTAGTATAACAGATACCATGACTATGAGTCAAGACGGAAATGCACAGAACTTAGACTTTGAACAGAAGGCAGATAACTATCTAGACTTCTCAGAAACAAACCCATTCGGTGAGGTTACATAATGTTTGGAACACATTTCTATAATGAAACAATAAAACGAGCGGTATCAATATTCGGAACTCTGTTTAACAACATTGACGTTAAAGATATCAAAGCAGACGGAACTGTTTTAAATATACGTAAGGTTCCTATCAGTTATGGGCCGAAAGCAAAGTTCTTAGCAAGATTAAATTCAGAAACTGGTCTTAATGACGGTATGAGAAGTGCTATTACTTTACCTAGGATTGCATTTGAGTTGGCAGGATTTGAATATGATGTTAGCAGACAAAATAATAAGTTAATCCGAAACACAAAAAACACAACAGAAGTTGACAAAGTAAATAGAAAGTTTCAATACGCTCCTGCCCCATACAATTTATCTTTCAATCTTTCCATAATGTCAAAAACTATGAATGACGCATTACAGATTGTAGAACAAATACTACCATATTTCCAACCCGACTATACAGTTACAATGAAAATGATTGACGATATGACGGACTATAGAGACGTTCCAGTTATATTGGAGTCTATTGATTTTGAAGACACCTATGAAGGTGGGTATGATGAAAGACGAATAATCACATATAATCTATCTTTTAAAATGCAATTGTTTTTCTTTGGCCCAGTTTATCAAGGTAAAGTTATTAGAAACGTTATTGAAAGGGATTACATAGGTGACGGTAACGCAGCTTTCACAACTTCGGAGATTACTAATGCTGGTCTTATTAAAGAAGTCAAAGCATATGAACCTGCTTTTGGAAACAAAACAAATACCGCAGTAACTGATTCCTCAACAATTGTATTTTCTACCGCACTAGATAGTAGTATATCAATTTCGGACGAAGTGTTTGGAACTAACCTTTCAACTAATCCAACAGTTGCTTCTATATCAAGTGACAGGAAAACTATAACAGTAAGTAATAATGTTACTATAGACGCATTGACAAACCTTAAGTTTGTTGGTTCGGTAAATCCAAATGATACATTTGTGGTAGCAGAAAACGTGTCTTTCTATGACGATGGAACAAATAAGACATATACAGATAACCTAACAGATGATGCATAATTATGAAAGAAACAGTAGACAACAAGTTAAATGACCTGTTAGATATTAACACGTCCATTAAAAAAGAAACTAAAGCCGTCCCTATGGTCAAACCCGTAAATAATCGGGAACAGAACATAGAGACAGACTACAAGTATGCTAGAGAACACCTCTACGACCTCATAGAGCGGGGCCAAGACGCTATAGACGGTATCCTAGACCTATCTAAGGAAACAGAACACCCACGTGCCTACGAGGTTGCAGGCCAGTTAATTAAGACCGTTGGTGAGACTGCAGAAAAATTAATAGACCTACAAAGTAAAATGAAAAAATTAGAAGCAGATGATTCTAAACCGAATACACAACATAATCATCTTTACGTTGGGTCAACAAGTGAACTACAAAAGTTCCTAAAGAAGAGTAATGGTTCAAGCGAGAAATGAAGGTTATCTAGGTAACACGCAGATTAAACGTGTTGGCATAGAAACCAAATATACCGAAGAAGAAATGGCGGAATACTTAAAGTGTTCTAAAGACCCTTGCCATTTTATTCAAAGTTATACACAAATTATTTCCCTAGATGAGGGTATGGTTCCGTTTAAACTTCGTGGGTATCAAGACAAGTTAATCAATCACTATGACACGAACAGATTCAGTGTCGTTCTTGCATCAAGACAAAGTGGTAAATCAATCACTTCTTGTGCATACCTTTTATGGTATCTCTTGTTCACGCCAGAGGTCACAGTAGCGGTTCTTGCTAACAAAGGTGCAATCGCAAGGGAAATGATTGCACGTATTGTAACCATGTTAGAATCAGTTCCATTCTTCTTACAGCCAGGAGTTAAGATTTTAAACAAAGGTAATATCGAATTTGGCAATGACAGTAAGGTTGTAGCAGCTGCGACTTCTAGTAGTTCAATTCGTGGACTTTCTATTAACATGCTATACCTAGATGAGTTTGCATTTGTAGAAGACGCAGAGACATTCTATACTGCAACATATCCCGTAGTAACATCGGGTAAAGATTCAAAAGTTATTATTACTTCTACCGCTAATGGTGTGGGTAATATGTTTCATAAAATATACGAGAGTGCTGTACATGGACAATCAGAATACAAAGACTTTACCATTAACTGGTATGACGTGCCAGGCCGAGACGATGAGTGGAAACAACAAACAATTAACAACACATCAGAGGCCCAATTTGAACAAGAGTACGGAAACTCGTTTTTGGGAACTGGTAACACTCTCATTAACTCCAATACTTTACTTGGGTTAAAAGCATGGGAACCCGAATGGAGTAAAGAAGATTTTTATATGTATAAGAGACCCGAAGAGGGACATTCTTATGTTATGACAGTAGACGTTGCAAAGGGTAGAGGAATAGACTACTCAACGTTTAGTGTCTTTGACGTATCTACCAAACCATTTGAACAGGTAGCAACGTATCGAAACTCATTAATATCCCCTTTGTTGTACCCCGACATTATGGCGAAGTACGGAAGGGCATATAATGACGCAACAATTATTATTGAGAACAATAATGAAGGTTCAATTGTAGCGTCACAATTACATTATGATTTAGAATATCCAAATGTTTTTGTTCAAGGACAATTAAAAGCAGAAGATATTGGTGTAACAATGTCCCGAAAAATTAAAAGAATAGGGTGTTCTACACTAAAAGAACTATTAGAAGAGGATAGATTAGTATTAAAAGACAGGTGGACTATCACTGAGCTCATGACTTTTGTAAATAAGGGTAGAAGCTTTGAAGCGGATAGAGGTTATCATGATGATATGGTAATGACTTGTGTTTTATTTTCGTGGTTTGTTACTACAGACTACTTCTATCATTTAACAAATTATCAAGTCAAAGAGTTGTTATACTCAGAACAACAGAAACTTATCGAAGAAGATATGTTGCCAGCAGGGATTTTTGGTGGACAATCGGATATGGAAGAGTCTTTTGTAGATACTCAAGGGGATAGATGGTATGTTGACCCCTTAGAGAATATAAAGTTATAAATAAAACAGTAAACAACTTTTGACATTAACAGGAGAAAAAGTATGGCATTTCAAGTATCACCAGGCGTACAGGTTAAAGAGATTGACCTTACAAATGTTGTGCCTGCAGTATCCAGTACAACTGGAGCAATAGCGGGAACATTCCAATGGGGCCCTGTTGATGAAGTAGTAACAATTTCAGACCAAAAAGGGTTAGTAGAGACATTTCATGAACCTGCTAACAATGACGGTGGTGCAGAAGACTACTATTCAGCTGAAGGATTCCTTAGATATGGGTCTTCACTTAGAGTAGTTCGTATTCCCACAACAGGATTGTTTAGTGCTAATTCAGCTGGTCAAGGAACAACATTACTTAAAACAGATGACGATTATGTATCAACCTATAGAGACGGTTCTCAAGCGAGTACAGTAGGTAGATGGATAGCCAGACATGCTGGAGTTTTAGGAAACTCAATCAAAGTATCAGTATGTAGCAGTGCAACCGCATTCTACACTAATGATGCAGAAGGAACATCGGGAAATAACTCAATTGGAGCTACTTCTATTACAGGAGTTACCAACGCAACTTCCGCTTTCCTAGTCAGAGATATTATCACATTTGATAATCACTCACAAGAATATAGAATTACAGCCGCTTCGGGTACAACACTTACCATTGAAGCAATAAATCAACCCGCTGGTACTGGTCTAGTAGCAGAAGTTGACGGTAGTTCAACAGAAGTACAAATTAATAGAAAGTGGGAATTCCACGGATTCTTTGATAAAGCTCCAGGCACATCTGCAAGTGCAGCCGCTGTCGGTGCTTCATTAGACGAATGTCACATAGTAGTAAGTGACGAAAACGGTGTTTGGAGTGGAACAAGAAATTCTGTTCTAGAAACATACGCATTCGTATCCCTTGCAAGTGACGCTAAAGATGCTCAAGGTGCTTCTAACTACTACAGAGACGTTATCGCAAATAAATCCCAATATGTATACTGGGCAGGTCACTCAATAGGAGATGACGCTTCACCAGTAACGGGTTCACACGATACCGCAAACGAACATAGAACATTAGCTCAGGCAGTTTCAGACGCTTTCGGTGTTACTCCATTACCCGTCAGTGATTCACTGAGTGGTGGTGCAAATGGACGTATGCCAACAGCTGCACAGAAATACGGTGCATGGCAAGACCATTATGCTGACGCAGAAACTGTAGATATCTCTTTCCTTATCGTAGGTTCTTCAAGAACTGATAACGGTAGTGGAACAGACCAAGATATCCTTGCAGACTGGACTACAATTTCCAATCAGGCAATCTTACTTACCGAAGCAAGAAAAGACTGTATGGCAATCATGTCGCCAAGACGTGGTGACGTAGTCAATGTTCAAAGCGAATCAGCACAATCCTCAAATGTGGTTACTACCGCTAATACTGCAACAAGTTCTTCTTATGCAGTAATTGACAGTGGTTGGTTATACATTTACGACAGATACAACGACAAATACTGCTGGGTTCCTGCTAACGGACACACTGCTGGTATTATGGCAAGGTCTGACTTACTACGTGACCCATGGTTCTCACCTGCTGGTTTCTCAAGAGGTCAATACCTAGGTGTAACTAAACTTGCATTTAACCCTTCACAATCAAGCAGAGATGACTTGTACAGTGCAAGAGTTAATCCAGTTGTTACATTCCCAGGCCAAGGAACAGTATTATTCGGAGATAAAACAGCATTATCAACACCTTCCGCATTTGATAGAATCAATGTAAGAAGATTGTTCATAGTACTTGAGAAAGCAATTGCAACAGCTGCCAAAGCACAACTCTTTGAATTCAACGATGCATTCACAAGAGCACAGTTTAGAGCTGCAGTAGAACCTTTCTTAAGAGACGTGAAGAATAGAAGAGGTCTTATAGACTTTACTGTTTTATGTGACGAAACAAACAACACTGATACGGTTATCGATAGAAATGAATTCGTTTGTTCAATATTCGTTAAACCGAACAGGTCTATTAACTTTATTACATTAAACTTTGTTGCTGCTAGAAGCGGTGTCGAGTTTAGTGAAATATACGGTGCGGTCTAAGGGAGAAATAAATGGCAACAATAGATGAATTTAAAGCGCAATTAATCGCTGGTGGCCCAAGAGCTAATAGGTTCAGAGTCTTTATACCAAGAACTGGTAATAAGATTGAATTCCTATGTCAAGCTGCACAGATACCTGCTATGACCGTAGGTCAAGTAACAGTTCCTTTCAGAGGAATGAACTTGAAACTTGCTGGAGACAGAACGTTTGAACCATGGTCAGTCACTGTAATCAATGATGTTGAATTCAGTGTAAGAAATGCTCTAGAAGCATGGCAGTTAGAAATCAGTCAACTTGATTCAGGCATCGGTGCAACAAATAACGATTACTTGTTATCACGTGCATTCGTTGAACAATTAAACAAAGATGACTCCGTCCTAGCGAGATACGAATTCTTCAACATGTTCCCTCAAAATATCGGTGGTATTGAACTGAATATGGGAACTGCTGACGAGGTTGAGACTTTTGAAGTTTCATTTGACTATTCTCACTGGGAAAGAGTCATTTAAATAAAGTGAATTACAACCCTTTTAGGGTGGTATAAATATTAGTATGGAAATATTTGGGTTTGAAATTACTCGTAAACAAGACGAGTTACGAAGTTTAGAGGTGTCTAAGGCACCTTCATTCGTGCCACCTGTAGAAGATGACGGTACACCCGTTATCCAACAACAGCCTGGTGGGTTTGTATCGGGTGGAGCTTATGGTTCCTATATCGATATGGAAGGCGGTATAAAGAATGAGATTGGTCTCATTACAAGATATCGTGAAATATCCTTAATACCCGAATGTGATTCGGCAATTGAAGATATAGTTAATGAGTGTATAACATCTGATTCACAAGATAAGATTGTTTCACTCGACCTCAGAGATGTTAAACTATCTGAAAGCATTAAGAAAAGAATGCATGAAGAGTTTAATCATATTCTTGCTCTAATGAAGTTCAATCAGAACTCTCATGAACTATTCCGAAAATGGTATGTAGACGGTAGAATCTACTTCCACAAAGTTGTTGACTCAAAACGTCCCAAAGCTGGTATCGTTGACCTAAGAAGCGTTGACCCTCTTAAAATAAAGAAGGTTAGAAATGTTATCAAAGGCAAAGGTAAAGGCAATGTTGACGTAATTAAAAATGTTGAAGAGTTTTATGTCTTCAACGATAAAGGGTTTGACAAAGCTTCAGCGAATGACGGAACATCAGTGAAGATTGCTCCCGAAGCAGTATCATATACTACATCGGGATTACTAGATTACACGAAGAATGTAGTCATAGGTTATCTTCATAAAGCATTGAAGACTGCAAACCAGTTATCAATGATGGAAGATGCACTTGTTATCTATAGGATATCACGTGCACCCGAAAGAAGGATTTTCTACATTGACGTAGGTAACCTTCCAAAGGCAAAAGCAGAACAGTATTTGTCTGAGGTAATGAACAAGTATAGAAATAAACTTGTTTACAATGCAGACACAGGGGAAATCAAAGACGATAGAAAGCATATGAGTATGCTAGAAGATTTTTGGTTACCAAGACGAGAGGGTGGACGAGGAACAGAGATAACAACTCTTCCAGGCGGACAAAACCTTTCGGAGATAGAAGACATTGAATACTTTAAATCGAAGTTATATAAAAGTTTAAGTATTCCTGCTTCAAGAATGGAGTCAGATGCTGGGTTCAATTTAGGACGTTCATCTGAAATCCAAAGAGACGAACTTAAATTTAATAAGTTCACTAACAGACTTCAAAAGAAGTTTGCTAGAGTATTCGTTGATGTTTTAAGAACACAACTCATATTAAAAGAAGTTGTAAGTGGTGAAGAATTCGACAAGTTATGTCGGGACTTTATATCTTTCGACTTTGCAAGTGATAATCATTTTGCAGAATTAAAGGACGCTGAAATAATGCGTGAAAGAATTGAAACTCTTTCAACGGTAGATGAGTATGTTGGCAAGTATTATTCAAACCAATACATACGTACTAACATATTAAGACAAACCGAAGAAGAGATTCAGTTAATGGACAAACAAATCAAAGCCGAAGAGGGTAACTCCGAAGACGGTGATGAAGAAAGTGACGAATTTGGAGCATAATAAATATGTCAGAAATAGCAAAGAAAATCGTTAATGAAATTGAAGCAGGGAAGTTGCAAGACGCCAAGCAATCAATTGAAGACGGTATTAAACAAGCGTCTGCTCAGGCAGTCGATATGAAAAGAGTGGAAGCGCAAGTTGACTGGATGAATGTAGAATCCGAATCAACCACTGAGGAAGCGTAAGAAATGAAATCTTTTTCAACTGTGTCAAGAGAACTTTATGAGGCAAAATTTAAATTGCCAAGAAGACATAAAGAACTTAAACTTGACAGTATTAAAGCAGGTGGAAAAAATTATTCTATTACTTACTCTCAGATGGGTAACGAAGTCTATGCATTTGTAAACGCAAATGAGACTGGGCCTTATAATGATTTAAAGGATGCAGAGAAATCTGTAAAAGAACTATCCAAACTTTTCAAACAAATGAATTTTGAAGGGGTAACAGAAGAGGAAATTTTCAATGAAATTAATTTCAGAGTATAACGAAGCAAAACCATTAATCGAAGCAAAAGATAATGGTAAAAAAGATTACTTTATCGAAGGTGTCTTTATGCAAGCGGACATTAAAAATCGTAACGGAAGAGTCTACCCCAAAGAGATAATGAAAAAAGAAGTAAACCGTTACATTAAAGAATTTGTAAATGAACAAAGAGCATTCGGTGAGTTAGGTCACCCCGAAGGCCCGACAATCAACCTAGACAAAGTGTCTCATATGATTACTGAATTATATGAAGACGGTACTAACTGGGTTGGTAAAGCTAAAATCCTTAGCACACCAAATGGTAATATTGTAAAAAATCTTATCGATGACGGTGCTAAACTTGGTGTATCTAGTAGAGGACTTGGTTCGTTAGAACAAAAGTCTGATGCACAGTACGTCAAGAGCGACTTTCAATTAGCAACTGCTGGTGACATTGTCGCAGACCCATCTGCTCCCGAAGCCTTCGTAGAAGGAATCATGGAAGGGGTGGAATGGATTATGGAGAATGGAATCTTCAAAGCAGTCGAAATGGAAAGCATGAGAGACCAATTAAAGCGCTCAAAGAGTGCAAAACTTGAAGAAACTAAAATAAATCTATGGAAAGAGTTCGTTAAGAACTTATAACATATAAATAAAAAAGTAAACTCAAACAGGAGAAAAATATGGCAGAGTTAGATACAAACCACGATGAGCTATTAGAAGCAGGACAGCCTGACGCTAAAGCTGAGAAAGGTGATAAAAACCCGCCTAAGCAAGGTTCCAGTGATGCCGCTAAAATTGAAAGCGGAAAAGCTGAAGTCGTTAAACCCGAAGAAAATCCTGTTGACAAAGCTGTCGATTCTGTAAACAAAGCAGAAGATGGAGTCAAAGAAATCTCTAACGACCCTCAACAAAAGGGTGAAGGGAAACCTGAGAAGTCTGAAAAAATCAAAGAAGGCGAAGGCGCTGACGAAGAAACAGAAGTTTCAGAAGCAGAAGACAAAGCTCCTTCTAAGATGGAGACAATTAAAGCTATCGTCAACACAATGAAGGAAATGAATAAAGAAGACCTTCAAGGTATTTTTTCTTCAATATCAGAAGACGAGGTTGACGAGTCCCTTACTAAGGCAGAAGTAGCTAGAAGCATAGTCGAACTAGTAAAAACACTAGACGATGAAAAGGTTCAAGAAATGTACAAGAAGATGAAGAAGGAAGAAGTTGAAGAAGAAGTTTCTAATACAGAAATTGACGAAGAAACATCTGACGCACTAGAGTCTTCACTTGTAGAGATTGAAATAGATGACGACCTAAATGCAATCTCAGAGGCATTAGACTTGTCAGAAGAGAACCAAGAAAAGGCAAAAACAATATTCAAAGCTGCCGTTCAATCAAAAGTCTCAGAAGTTGAGAAAGAATTGAAAGAACACTTTGAAACAGAATTACAAACCTCAGTAGATAAGGTCAAAGCGGAACTTAGTGAAGCAGTTGACAAATACTTATCTTACGTTGCTGACGAGTGGACGAAAGAAAACGAATTAGCCATTGAGAGAGGTTTGAAAGCTGAGATGACTGAAAACTTTATTACAGGATTGAAAACATTGTTCGTAGAACATTATGTTGACGTTCCCGAAGATAAGTATGACGTAATCGATGAGCTTTCCAATCGTCTCGATGAGATGGAAGTGAAACTTGACTCCGAAGTCCAAACAAATATGGACATCGCAGAAGAGTTGAACACACTCAAGAGAGAAAATGTGGTAAGGGATGCGTCTTCGGACTTAACCGAATCACAGACAGAGAAACTTGTATCACTTGCAAACGGTGTAGACTTCAAAGATGAATCAGACTTCGCAGAGAAGATTGGTGAAATCAAAGAAGCTTACTTCGGTATTGAAGGTGAGACAATTTCCGAGGATACAGTTGTAGAGGAAGGAACGGGAACGCTTGAAGAAGAAAATTCTTCACCTGTCTTAAACCCTTCACTTCAAAGGTATTCTGACGCAATATCAAAACTAAAACCATTAGGTTAATTTAAAGGAGATTAAAAACAATGTTTTTATCTGAAAATTTACAGGAAAAGTGGCAACCGATATTAGAGCACAACGATTTACCAAAAATCGAAGACTCTTATAAAAGGGCAGTCACCGCAGTAATCCTAGAAAACCAAGAAAAAGCTCTTAACGAAGATAGAGTTTCACTTGACGAAGCTGCACCTTTAAACGCTACTGGTTCTTCAGCCGTATCTAACTGGGATCCAATCCTAATTAGTCTCGTAAGAAGAGCTATGCCTAACTTGGTTGCGTATGACATTTGTGGTGTTCAACCAATGACTGGCCCAACTGGTCTTATATTTGCTATGAAAGCAAGATATAATGACTATCCAACTTTAGGAAGAGAAGGTAAAACTGAGGCCCTAGGTCTTAACGAACCCCAAACTCCTTACAGTTCTGGCGCCAACCCAACAGCTGACGGTGCTCTAGCAGCCCAAGTCAGTGACCCTTTTGATACTTCTTCACCTTCATACGAAAGTACGACTGGTGGTGGTATGACTACTGCTAACGCAGAAGCATTAGGTGATGTTGAGGCTTCAAACGGTTTCGCTCAAATGGCATTCACAATCGAAAAAGCAACAGTAACTGCGAAAAGCAGAGCGCTTAAAGCGGAATACACTTTAGAACTAGCTCAAGACCTTAAAGCAATCCACGGTCTAGACGCTGAATCTGAATTGGCAAACATCTTATCTTCTGAAATCCTTGCGGAAATCAATAGAGAAGTTGTACGTAACGTTAACATTCAAGCTAAAGTAGGTGCATCTGCAACCGCTTCTGCTGGAACATTCAACTTAGATGTTGATGCTAACGGACGTTGGTCAGTTGAGAAATTCAAAGGTCTATTATTCCAAATAGAAAGAGAATCTAACGTAATTGCTAAAGAAACAAGAAGAGGAAAAGGTAACTTTATCTTATGTTCTTCTGATGTAGCTTCAGCATTGTCAATGGCAGGTGTATTAGATTACGCTCCTGCTCTTAACACTGACTTAAACGTTGACGACACTGGTAATACATTTGCTGGTATCTTAAACGGAAGAGTTAAAGTGTACATCGACCCATATGCTGGTGTTGATTACTTGACAGTTGGATACAGGGGTTCAAACCCTTATGACGCAGGACTTTTCTATTGTCCTTACGTTCCATTACAAATGGTTCGTGCGGTTGGTGAGAATACTTTCCAACCAAAAATTGGTTTCAAAACTAGATACGGTATGGTTTCAAACCCATTCGTTGGTGCTACTCCGTCTGACGGAATGGCTTCTGCTGGTACTAACCAATACTATAGAAAATTCGCAGTCTCTAACATTCTATAAGAATAGTTACAACTATCGAATTAAAAACCCCACTTCGGTGGGGTTTTTTTTGTCTTAAATAAAGTTGTCACAAAACTGTGTCATCTTTGTGACAATTGTGTGTCTAAATACTAGTATGGAAAACATACACAATATGCTAATATTGTTGATGATACCGTGGTCATTGTATGGCATATATCTTTTTTTAAACGACATATCACTTCATAAACTCATGAAGTCAGGCAGAATCAACAAAGTAGCAAACAAAGTTCTAAGGTAGTTTAATAATACCTAAATTTAAGTATTATTAATACCTAAATAGGCATATGACTACGATTAATAAATCAATACTTCAAAAGAACAACTTTAGACTTCTCATAGACAAAGTTCCAACCGTGGAATATTTCGTGAGAACCGCAAACGTGCCTGGAATTTCTTTCAGCGAAACAGCAGTAGCTGCTGGTATCGGACTAGACGCATATTTCCCAGGCGATAAAGTTGAATTTGAAAAACTATCAATATCCTTTGTGGTAGACGAAGACCTAGAAAACTTTAAAGAGATATATGATTGGATGGATTCAATCGTTCCTATTCAAGACCCAAAGAAATATAAAGCACTTACAGGTACAACCGCTACTGCAACAAACAGGTATTCAAGTGTCGCTAACGACCTAAGTCAATATAGCATGATTACACTTGTACTAAATACTAATAAGAATATACCGAACAGATTCTTTAAATTTTATGACGCATTTCCAACATCGCTAAGTGGATTGGAACTTGCATCAGGCGAAAGTGGTGAACCAGTAACATGTAGCGTAGACTTTAGATTTACGTATTATGAGATAGGAACCACTAGTTAAAAACCCATTTACGTGGTATAATTATAGTATGAACTTAGAAGAACTTAGAAATGAGTGGTCTAAGGATTGTGAAATAGATGATATCGAATTAGATAAATCATCTTTAGAAGTCCCTAAACTACACGCAAAATATCAAGAACACTTGACTGATAATATATTGGTCTTGAAAAACCTAGAATTCCAATACAACACTCTGCTTAAAAATAAGTGGTTGTGGTACAATGGAAAAATGTCCCAAGAGCAACTCAAAGAATTGGGTTGGGACGATGACCCCTTTGACGGTCTCAAAGTAATGAAGAACGATATGCAGATATGGTACAATGCTGATAAAGACTTACAGGCAATGAACGGTAAGGTAGAGTATCGAAAGATTGTAATCAACTTCTTAAAAGAGTGTATGCAGAATATTACTTGGAGACACCAAACGATTAAGAACACAATCGATTGGCGTAAATTTATGGCAGGACAATAAATGATATTAAGAAGTTATATGTGGACAGCACCACAATGGTTCACCCCCGATGAAGTAGGACAGATACATGAACATGCGGTAACCGTTCCATTAGACCAAGGAAGGACAGGTAATGGTGGTATGAGTGACCCCGATGCACCACAAGTAGAAGACGCTGGTATCAATTCACCGATTCGACAATCTTCTGTTAAATGGTTTACGCCTGAATATAGAATGCCACAAAATATTGTGGATAGAATTAATCAAGCATGTACTCAAGGAATGGAAGAATGTGGGTGGAACTTTGACCTCAGTTTCATAGAGAACTTCCAATACACAATATACGAACATAAACCCGATATGCCAACTGGTGATTTTTATACATGGCACACAGACCATGGCGGTGAAATTAGGTACGAAGATAATGGTATACCAATGCCACCATTCCACAGAAAGATAAGTATGACCATTCAACTATCAGACCCCAATGATTATGAGGGTGGTAAGTTTCAATGGTTAGAACCTAACCCACAGTTTGATACTATAAAATTCGGTGACAAGAAACTTGACATAGATAAAGCGGTTAAAACATTACCGTTCAGTGCTCAAAGTTTGGGTTCTATATGTCTCTTCCCGTCTTTTCTACACCACCAAGTTACACCAGTAACAAGAGGTACGAGAATATCAATCGTAGGTTGGTATAACGGCCCACAATGGACTTAAAAATATCCAAAGTTAATGAGGTCTTCATGCAGATTGCATGTGACGATTCAATTGCAAAAGACCTACACGATTTCTTTTCCTTCAAGGTTCCTAATGCTAAGTTTATGCCGTCATATAAGAACAGGCGCTGGGACGGTAAGGTATATCTTTTCTCAATAAAAACACATAAAATTTATATTGGGTTACTTCCATACATTGCTGATTTTTGTGAAGAGAGAAAATACAAATACGAAGTTGAGTCAGACGTTGTTGTAAAGAATGTAATAACGGAAGATGAACTCCTAAAATTCATAGAAGACTTAGACCTACCTTTTGAACCTAGAGACTATCAACTAGAAGCATTTAAGAGAAGTATAGAGTACGGTAGGAAACTATTAGTGTCGCCTACCGCAAGTGGTAAGTCATTAATAATATATTTGTTGTCTAGATTCTATGATAAGAAAACTGTAATCATTGTTCCAACCACTTCATTAGTAGAACAGATGTCAAAAGACTTTGCTGAATATGGATACAAGGAACCTATTTGTAAAATCTATAGTGGACAACCTGTATTCGATGCACCAGTTACTATCACAACGTGGCAGTCGCTTTCTAAAGCGCCTACAGATGTTCTTTTATCATTTGACGTGGTGGTGGGTGACGAGGCACATTTGTTCAAAGCAAATGTTCTGAAAGGTATTCTAGAGAAGATGAAGAGTACATCAGTTAGGTTTGGTACAACAGGGACGTTAGACGGCACAGAAGTCCATAGGCTACAGTTAGAGGGTCTTTTCGGGCCAGCTACTAAGGTTATATCCACTTCCGACCTTATTGAAGACGGGACGATTGCGTCCATTGAGATAGACGTTATAATTTTAGAACATGAGAAGCAAAAGAAAATCTCATATCAAGATGAAATGGAATACCTTGTATCTAACAAGAAGAGAAATGACTTCTTATGTAATTTAGTATACAGTTTAAAGGGTAACACTCTCGTGTTATTTCAGTTTGTAGAGAAACATGGATTCGTTTTACATGGTAAAATGAAAGATAGAGTAAAAGACTTGCACTATGTTTACGGTGGAACGGACACAAAAGACAGAGAGGAGATTAGAGAGTTGGTGGAGACACAAGATGACGCAGTTATCTTAGCCTCATACGGAACCTTCAGCACAGGAGTCAACATAAAGAAGATTGACAACATTGTTTTTGCTTCACCTTCTAAGTCACGTATAAGAAACTTACAGTCTATTGGTAGGGGTTTAAGAAAGGGTAATGGTAAAGAAAGTCTTCGGTTGTTTGATATTGCTGATGATTTGTGGGGTGATAACTACACTTTAAGGCACTTAAAGGAACGTATAAATATCTATAACGAGGAGAACTTTCCTTACAATATTAGACAATTTAAATTATGAACACCCTAAATATCAGTATAATGGATAACGATACAACAATTGGCCCAAACACGTATGAGGTAATCAAACTCAGAACAGGTCTTGACGTGGTTGGAATGGTCAGAGAAGAACAGGAAGGACTTCAAGTTACTCTTCCTATGATATGTCAACTTCAACTTCAAAATACGGGTGATACTTTATCTACCTTTATTCCTTATGCACCTTTGAGTGCTGACCCAACATTGTTTATTCCATTCAATCATATTGTACATAGAAACAATCTTAATGCACAGTTCATTGGTTACTATGATAGTGCATCGTCTAACTGGTTAGAAATGGTTGAGAATGGAACCATACCAATTAAATCCGCACAGGAACATAATGCATCAATAAAAGAATATGTTAGTCAGGCAATGAGACAGGTTATTGATGATACTGGTGGCCCGATAACAGATGATGAATTACGTAAGTTAGAAATATTAGAAGATGAAGAGTTTGATATAGAGGAAGTATACGAACAACATCTTTTAGGAAGTGGGAAGAAAATACTTCACTAAACAAAGGAAGCTAGATATGGCTATTTGGTATCTAAATATGTTACAAGAAAAAGAGAAAGGAATGATTCAGTTCGATAATAAAATACATGACTATTGGGGCGATGATAAAAAGGCTGAAGTCTACGTACTAGAAGACGGTACGTTTGGTTGTAGATATTATGAAGATAAAGTTTGGGTTAAAGATATTGCCTTTACTGGTAAGTCGGAAGCTTACGCAGAATCAGCTGCAGAGAATTTTGTACTTGGAATTAATAATGTTACTTAAAGTGACAGGTTTTTTTCTGTTATAAATAAACCGTGATGACATAACGTAAAGTTATAAGTCATCATAAACCTAAATGATATTAAACTTTGGAGAAACCATGTCAACAGCAACAATGATTGCGAAGAGCATGGTGGGAAAAATTGACAGACTAAGAGAAAACAAGAAAGTTTGTGTTTTCTGCGATGCAGTGCAAATGTTCACATACATGTCTCTTCCTATAGCTATACCCTTTATTATAATGTACCTATCTATGCAGAACTATTACAGTTTCTAATTAGAATCCCGTAACCTTATATGATATAAGCTGCTCGGGCGCATAGCTAGGATATCAGACGAATGTTTGATTGTCTAGTGGAAAACGCCCGAAAAGCTTTATTTAATTTAAGTTTTATAGCTTTTTCTTTATAAAACAACAACTTAATGAAAGATAAAAAACTATTACAGTACGCCAATCTATCCCCAAGCGAATCTTGGATAGAAAAACTTCCCGATGTACACCCTATGAGGCAAGTATTTTGGGCTTCAATAATTCAACTAGTGGTTTTCGGACTCATGCTCCTTGCCTTCTATCTTATAGATAAAACTATCGCCTAAATAATTACAGAAACCCTCTTCCATATTAGCGAGTATTAACATATAATAGATACATGACTACTAAAAGACAAACCAAAACATCAGAACATTATGTAAACAACAAGGAGTTCACAGCTGCTGTTGCAGAGTATAATGCCAGTGTCGTTCTAGCGGAACAGAACGGTGAAGATAAACCAAGAATGACAGAGTATATTGGTGAGTGTATCTATAAGATTGCCACCCGTCTGTCTACCCGCCCTAACTTTATCAATTACACCTATCGTGACGAAATGATATGTGACGCAATTGAAAACTGTTTACAATACATCAACAACTTTAATGTTGAAAAATCTAACAATGCATTCGCATATGTTACTCAGATTTGTTATTACGCTTTCTTAAGAAGAATACAGAAAGAAAAGAAACAAGTCTTTATCAAACAAAAACAAATAGAAGAAGCAGGTGTCACTATGGACGCCTACACAACTATAGACGGTTCACATGACCCTTCATTCGTAAATACAAATGTAGAATGGATGCAAGAACATATGAATCGTGTAGAGTACAACCCACGTAAGAGTAAAAAGAAAACGTCTACAAGCAAATCAAAAGCTAACCTAGACCAAGACTTGACAGAGAGTAAAGAACCTACTGAATGAAAATAGCTATTCTGAATGACACCCATTGTGGTGTTAGGAATGATATGGTTGAAATGTCCGATTACCAAGGACGTTTTTATGAAGAAGTTTTCTTCCCATATCTAGACCAAAATGATATCAAACATATTATACATATGGGAGATTATTTTGATAGGCGTAAGTATGTCAACTTCGCTTCGCTACAAAGAAACATAGAACACTTCGTTAAACCTATGCAAGAACGAGGTATTACTATGGACTTAATCCTAGGTAACCACGATACTTATTATAAGAATACCAACAAAGTTAATTCACCCGCTTTAGTATTATATGACCAAAAAGGTATTAATGTTTTTGAAGACCCCGTAGTTAAAAATTATGACGGGTTAGACGTTGCACTTGTTCCGTGGATTAATAATGAAAACTATGCAGACAATATAGAGTTCTTTCAAACCGCACCAGCACCAATATGTTTTGGTCACTTTGAAATAGAAGGTGCAATGTTGAATCCTGCCATGGTGTGTTCTCATGGATTGCCTGCTTCTTATCTTAAGAGATTTGAAAAGGTTTACAGTGGTCACTTCCACCACAAATCAGATATAGAAAACATTCGATATGTGGGTTCACAGATGCAATTTACTTGGTCAGATTATGGAGACGAAAAGTTCTTTCATATATTTGATACTGATACTAGAGAAATGTTACCAGTTCATAATCCAATTACAATGTTTGAAAAGGCATTCTATAATGACACGGACGAATCTTTTGAATCAATTGCAAATGCTGATTATTCACAGTTCGCTGGTAAGTTTGTAAAAGTAATAGTAATCGAAAAGGATAATCCCTATTGGTTCGACACATACTTGGATAAACTTTATAAGCAGAATCCTTTGCACGTATCTATAGTAGACGATAACAAACACATGGACTTCTTTGACGATGACGAAATAGAAAACATTGAAGACACCTTAACTATACTATCAAAATACGTTGACGGTCTAGAAATACAAGGTAAGAAAAAAGAACTAGACAAAATCATGAAGTCGCTGTATCATGAAGCATTGGAAGAACATAACTTTTTATGATAAATTTTAAGAAAGTAAAATATAAAAATCTATTATCAAGCGGAAATACGTTTACTGAAATACAACTAGACAGTCACCAAACGACTCTTGTTCTAGGGGAAAATGGAAGTGGTAAGTCTACACTTCTTGACGCCTTGTGTTTTGGGTTGTATGGACGTGGGTTTAGAAACCTAAAGAAAGACTTACTTATTAATTCTATTAACGGTAGAGAACTTGAAGTACAGATTGAATTCTCTATTGGAACTAAACAATACAAGGTAGTTAGAGCAGCTAAACCAAACAAGTTTGAACTGTATCTTGATAACGTCTTAATAAACCAAGACGCAAGTGTAAGAGACTACCAAGAACATCTAGAAAAACAAATTCTAAAAATGAGTTTTCGCTCATTTACACAAGTTGCCATTTTGGGTTCCGCTAACTTCGTTCCTTTTATGCAGTTGAAAACTAAAGACAGAAGAAACTTAGTTGAAGACTTATTAGACATTAGTATCTTTTCTACTATGCAAGAGATATTAAGAAAGAAGATAGTCGGGCACCAAAACGACATAAAAGAAACTGGTCATGAAATCAAGATTATGGAAGAACGGATTCATGGATTGAATGAACAAGTTAATGTATTACGTGAGAACAGAGATTCTAAAATCTCAAAGTATGAATCAACGGTTGAGGAAACTCAATCTAACATCAACAAACTCATGGGGAACATAGATGAAAAGACGCAAGATGTGGTGGCGGAAACCACCAGTATCACGGATAAAGATTCTAAAGAAAATAAACTCACAGAACTGCTTGACTTGGAGCGACAGCTCGAAGCGGCTCGTAAAAAAACAATTAGAGAAATCAAATTCTACACGGAAAACAACGAATGTCCAACATGCGAGCAAGGTATAGATGAGAAACATAAAGAAACACACATTGGCGAGAAGGAACTCAAGAAGACGGAGTTGGTTACTGCACTTGACGAAATCGAGAGAAAAGTTGGAGATTGCTCCAATCGATTGGAAGAAATCAGAGAAGTCCAAACCCGAATAGATGGGATTCAACGTTCAGTTGCGATACTACAGACCGAGGTGGTTGCCAATCAGAAATACATTACAAAACTTCAAAAAGAAATTGAAGATTTGAAGTCTGAATCAACCTCAAGTAATGACGCACAAGATAAAATCATAGACGCTGAAGATAACCTTGACACCCTCTTACAAAAGAAAGAACAACAATCTGAAACCTCTCATTACTATGAGATTGCAACTATGCTGTTACGTGACCAAGGAGTCAAACAAAAGATTATTAAACAGTATGTTCCTGTAATGAACAAACTTATTAATAAGTATCTTGCACAGTTAGAGTTCTATGTTGGTTTTGAGATTGACGAATCTTTTGAAGAGACAATTAGGTCTAGATTCAGAGACGTATTTAAATACGATAACTTCTCACAGGGTGAAAAAATGAGGATTGATTTATCTTTACTATTCACATGGAGAGCAATTGCAAGAATGAAGAACAGTGTTAATACCAACTTGTTAATTCTTGACGAAGTCTTTGATAGCAGTCTTGATACTGCTGGAACAGATGATTTCCTAAAACTCTTAAACACGTTGACCGAAAAAACTAATGCATTCATTATTAGTCATAAAGGAGACGCCTTACATGATAAATTTAATAATGTAATGCGGTTTGAAAAGTATAAGAATTTTTCTCGTGTGGTTACATAACAGATAAATAGATAGTATGAAAACATTCTCGCAATTTCAAAATAAAGTTACTGTATCTAGACCTTCATTAGAGAACAGACCGCACCCACTAGGTGAAGCATATTCATTCTTCCCCAAAAGTGAGGAAGAAATAAAAACGCAACTTGCAAAGTGGCCTGAACCGTCTATTGATGACGCTCTCAAGTTATTCAACTATCTCAAAGGCAAAAGCGATGCCCCAATAAACATTGACCTAGACAGACCCAAAAACATAAATGTAGTTCGAGCACTTAAAGGTGACTATGACCTTTCACAGATTAAGAAGAGTGCTGGACTTGATACGGTTAAGATTAAGTTTGGTAATGGTTCAATGGGTGGTAGAGGTATCAATAACAAGGGTAAAGACTTTGAAGATAAATTTGCAGTTGATATAGAGAAGTGGTACAGAGGAGAAGACGTAGACACAATTCCCGAAGAACACATGAAAGCAATCCTTCATTGTGATAAACTTTACCAATGGAGTGACGCAAAGTCATTCAAGGTTTCAGTAGATGCATCTGCTAATACACCAAGACCAATTAAGTTTGGCAGTAAGATTGAATTAACAAACACCAAAGGAAGTGGTTTTGATATCGGTCAAGCGGTAACAGACATTACAGTTGTTGCTGACGGTACACCCACATTCCTTTCTATGAAATCAACAGGTACAGTTACCTTCTTTAATGTTGGAGTAAGAACTATTCTAACACCAAAGGAAATACAGAAAGGCAAGATTACAAATAAAGACGGTTTAAAACTTTTAAAAATGTTTGGTATTGACCCCGACAGATTCTGTACTATTTTTAATGACGATATTCCTACAGAAAAAGGAACGCAGAAAACAAAAGCAAACCCAGCATTAGCACATTTACTACAATCGGGAATAGGATATGGTTACCATGTCTTACACAAGAAGAGTGGTAAAGTTTATTCCTATAAAGTGGACGCTTCAGCAATGAAGAAAGCTGCTAAGGTTGGTGGTATCACCATTCACTACGGTGGAAAAACAGGAAGAGGAAAGAGAATTGATATGGAAGTTGAATCTTCTGTGTATAAATTCAAATTAAACATTAGAGATACACAAGGAAACGATGGATACCCAACTCGTATGATGTGTGATTTCGCATCTAAGAAATAAAATATATGTATGAACTAGTTGAAGAGGCTTCAAAAGTCTTACGTAACCCCACCGATAAATTTAATTTTGACGAACCACAGTGTGACCCAAAAGAACTTGTTGAGGGTATGAGAGACGCAATGTTAAAACACGGTGGACTAGGTTTAAGTGCTAATCAAGTTGGTGTTGATGTGAGTGTCTTTGTTATGAGAACTCAAGACGAGGGGATAGTAGGTTTTTTTAATCCTGTTATAACTCAGATATCTCAAGAGACGGAAATGATGAAAGAAGGTTGTCTATCTTTTCCCGACATATATATAATGCTAAAGCGACCAAAAACAATTGTTTTTGATTACCAAACAGAAGAAGGTGAAACACGTTCACTTAAACTAGAAGGTATGGGTGCAAGATGTGTTCAACATGAAATTGACCACTTGAATGGTATTATATTTTTACAACGTGCATCACAATTGAAAATAGAACGTGCTCTCAAATCAAGACCTAAAGAGAGAGCAAAGAGACTACAATATGAACAACGAAGAGCAATTGCAGAAGAAATCCAAAGACTTCAATCTGATTCAGATACCCGAAGTGATAACGGACAACGAAGCGAAGGAACTGATACAGTTTCACAGAACGCATAGTCACCTTCTAGCAGAAGACACAGCAGAACAATATCACAAGAGGAAGATTCCTCTTCACAATATCCGCACCCAATGGATTCGTGATATTATGAGAAGACTTGAATACCTTGCTATATCTGAAATCTCTAAGAAAGGTTCTGTAGTATTTCCCGAACAAATTGAAATTATGAAACTTCCAGTCGGAAGTCAAATCCCTGTACACAATGACGTATACGATATTCCTTGTGAAGACGGTTCAACCACGGTTACACCTAAGTCTGAATGGGCAGGGGTCTTATATCTAAATCAAGACTACAATGGCGGTAAACTAAGGTTTGAACCATGTGAAGAACTCCCTATGGGGTTTGAATACGACCCATGTGCCTACGAGTTAGTCTTATTCCAAGGAATGGATTTCTACCATTCCGTCTCAAAAGTGTATCGAACAGACCGATATACCATTCCAATGTGGTTCACCACAGACTTTAAGGACATTCGACCCGAATATCCTATCTGATAACAGCAAATGAGCTGTTGACAGTGACAGCACTTTAATGCGATAATACCCCTGTAATTGAGAAAAAACAGGAGTAAAACACAATGAGTTGCAGTTATCACGAAGCATTTCTTGAAGCGAAGTACGAAGAAGGACTGAAAATGGGTCTTTCTGAGGAAAAAGCTGTGGAATATGCTATAGAATGTGCAGAAAACTCAGAATAAACTAAATGAGCTGTTGACAGTGACAGCACTTTTTTGGTAGCCTATACATATGAATGAGAAACTAACAAATCAAAAAGACAACCTTGCGAGACTAATGGCGGGTGAAAACCTTACAGTAGTACACAAAAGGATACCTACCGCATACTTTGACGTGAAGAACAGGGTTCTTGCCTGTCCTATCTTCAAGGGTGACATCAGTCCTGCTTTATATGACCTGTTTATGGGTCACGAAGTTGGACATGCATTGAATACTCCATTTGAGGGTCTTCACAGTGCATTAGAAAAGAACAGAACTCTAAAAGGATATCTTAATGTTATCGAAGACATTAGGATTGAGAAAGCAATCAAAGCTAAATATCCTGGCCTTAGAACTCAGTTCTTCAAAGCGTACAAAGAATTAGTTGCTACCGACTTCTTCGGAATCGATGGTAAAGACGTTAACAAACTTTCACTGATTGATAGAATCAATCTTCTTACTAAAGTAGGTTCTACTGCTGGTTGTGAGTTTGTTGGTGAAGAAATTAAGTTTGTTGAAATGGCAGAAGCATGTGTGACATGGGAAGATGTTGTTGCTTGTGCTACTGCGATTTATGAATGGTCAAAAGAAAACGAAGTAAGAACTCAAGAAGACCAAGCGGTTTCTACTCTGCCTGATGATTTCGACTTCGGTGATGAAGAAGAAGAGGGTGAAGAGGGTGAAGGTTCTTCAAGTGGTCAAGGTGACGAAGACGGTGACGAAGAAGGTGAAGAGTCAATGGGTTCTTCAAGTGAAGAAGGTGAAGACAGTCTTCCCGAAGCGCCTGAGTCTGAGTCCGAAGAAGGTGAAGGTGAAGACGGTGAAGAAGAAGGTGGACAAGGTGACATCTCTGCTAAGAAACAAGGTGGTACTTCTGCCAAAGAACCTGCTGGTTCATTCTCTGATGATGAAGAGGGTGCAAGGGAATCAATCACTGAGTACAATGCTCATAATAATGAAGGTGATTTTCTAGAAGACGCTCCGATTATTAGAGAAACTCACAACCTTACTGGTTCTGAAATGTTTGCGAAGAACGGTGAAGCAGATAACATAGTTGTCACCATGGAAAAAATCTCTGAAAGATTTGAAGGGTGGTATGCTGAAGAAGACAATATTGACAACTTACACAAACTAGCAGATTATACTGCCAAGAAAATTATTGATAAGAACAAAACTCTTATCTCTCACATGGCAAAAGAATTTGAAATGAAGCAGAACGCTCAAAGAAGTGTCAAGGCATTCCAAGGTAAAACAGGAAAACTTGATATGAATGCGGTTGCTAAGTATCAAGTCATGGACGATATTTTCAAAAAAGTTACTTACTTGCCAGACGGTAAAAACCACGGTGTGGTTGTGTTACTGGATTGGAGTGGTTCTATTTACAGTTCTGTTAAGAACCTTCTAGAACAATCTTTGATTCTTGCTGAGTTCTGTAAAAAGGTAAACATTCCTTACAGAATTTATGCTTTCTCAGACCAGTATAAAACTGGTGAATCAGAAAGACAAAGAGGTCAAAACGTTCTTCTAGAATTGTTCGCTGACGGTAAGTCTAAGAAAACTAACAGAGACATGATGAGAGCATTTGGTCTTATCTACAATGGTTACCTTACTGCTGAGACTAGGTCTTGGGATAAGTCTGAGAAACTAATTGCTGACTGGTTTGGTGATAAGATTTTTGCGGAGACTGGATTCAATAAATGGGATTGCATTAACGGACTAACGACTCCATACTTCATTAGACTTGGTGGAACTCCTTTGGATAATTCACTACTTGCAATGAGAAAGTTGTTGCCTGAATTCAGAAATTCTTACCAGTTAGAAAAAGTTATCCTAACTGTAATCACAGACGGTTTCAGTCACGGTTCTGAACACTTGCAAAGAAGTTATGACAGTGAGTCATATAACGAACAAATGAAAAACATGCCTGATGACATTGCTAGTTACAATGTTACTAAACACGAATATCTTATTGACCCTTATTCAAGAAAGCAATATCCATTCTCTACGCCAAACGCTAGGAATAACTATAGAAGTTATGATACAAATGGGTGGACTAAAACTGCTAACCTTCTTGACTGGTTACAAAAAGAAACTGGTGTGAATGTTACTGGGTACTTTGCTCTTGACAGAAAACAAGACTTCTACGGTTTGTTATCAGCGGTTACTGGTTTGAGAGAAGAACTTGAAGACAAGTACGGTTACGATGATAACTACAGAAAAACTTGGGGTCAAATCAGAAAAGAAGGTTTGGTTGTTTCAACTCACGGATATGGAAAACTATTCCTGTGCTGTTCTTCAAACTTGAAGACTGTTGATGACGAACTATCTGATGACTTGATAGGTGCTAAGAAATCAACTCTGCTATCTAACTTCAAAAAGAATAGAAGCAGTAAAGTTGGTTCAAGATTTTTAACTAATGAATTCATAAAGGAGATAGCGTAATGACATTTGAAGAATTTATATCTGACATGTTCGATGAGAACTGCAGAGAAAGAAAGGCATGGGGTGAAAAACCTTATGAAAATATAAGCGAGTACTATAGTGCTGGATATAATTCCAGTTTCTTAGTCAAAACATGGAGTGAACAATATGCAAACTAGAGAACCTTTAAGAGTAGACCCAATTTACTATATCAATATCAATGAGGGTATGAACTATTCTGCCTTTGCTGATGCAGTCATGGACGTTGGTGACCCACCATGCGTAGCGAACAACTGCGATAGGGTATCCAAATGTGCTGAAGAGGGTGTAGAGTGCTTCGCCTTTAGGATTTGGGTCAATAATGGTGGTGATTTGAACGCTAAACAACAAAAAAAGATGGGAAAACTGCTACAACCATGCAAATAGCTGTTGACAGTGACGTTACTTTTTTAGTATACTGGCCACATGATGAGAAATAAAGATAAACAAATGGAGACTATAATATGAGTGCATCTTACGACAAAAATGAATCGATATCCGTGGGCGGAAAGTCGTTTCATTATACTCCCGATAGGAAGGAATTCCTAGAAGGGTTAATATCAAAATACCCAAATCAGACTTCCTTTACGAAGGAAGAAATTGAAACCACTGGTCATCTGCCATACTGGTTGAACAATACTAAAAGGTATCCGTTCAAAGAGATTTCAGATGGTGCTACTATCTTCAATCTTGAAGCAGTAGTAAGTGGATACAATGGTGGATACGAACCGCAACCTGTAGTTCAAATTGCACCTAAGTCTGTTCCAATTCCAGCCGCTGTGACTCAAAACTCACCTGTAGCTGCTCAGACTCAAATGGCAGATATCAATCTGTTAAATGACTCAGTCAAAATTGTGCCTGAGAAAATGGTTAACTATGTTCCTTTCGGTCACTTTGCTGATGTCAAGAACATAATTAAGTCTGAAATCTTCTTCCCTGTTTTCGTAACAGGTTTGAGTGGTAACGGTAAAACGTTAATGATTGAACAAGTCTGTGCTCAATTGAAGAGAGAACTTTTCAGAGTCAATATTACTATTGAGACTGATGAAGATGATTTAATGGGTGGTCACACTCTTGTCAATGGAAACATTGTTTACAGAGAAGGCCCTGTTATCAAAGCAATGAGAAAAGGTTCTGTCCTTCTTCTTGACGAAGTTGACTTGGGTTCAAACAAGTTGATGTGTCTACAATCAGTTCTTGAAGGTAAAGGTTACCTAATCAAGAAAACTGGTGAGTGGGTGACACCTGCTAAAGGTTTCACTATCCTTGCTACTGCAAATACTAAAGGTCAAGGTTCTGACGATGGAAAGTTCATAGGAACTCAAATCATGAATGAAGCAATGCTTGAAAGGTTTGCGGTTACTATGCAACAGGAATATCCACCTGTAGTCACTGAGAGAAAAATCCTTTCCAAGGAAATGGCTTTGAGTGGTGATGTTGACATGGACTTCTGTGAGAAGTTGGTTGACTGGGCGGACGTTATCAGAAAGACCTACTATGAAGGTGCGATAGATGATGTCGTTACTACTAGAAGGTTGGTTCACATTGTGAATGCTTTCAGAATGTTTGGTGACAAACTTAAGTCAATTCAAATGTGTATCTCTAGGTTCGATGAAGAGACTAGATTGTCTATCCTTGACCTCTACACTAAGATTGACGCTGGTGTCAATCCAATGGAAGAGGTTACAGAAGAAACTTCTGAAAACCCTATTGACGATTCAGACTACTAGGTCTATAATAGACTTATGAGTATTAATTACAAATACAACGAAGCGGAACTCCTCAAGGAGTTCTCTTCTTATGTGGATAACACATATAACCAACACTACTCACATAACCAATTTCAGGCAACTGAATTTATTATGGACAGTGGTCACGGTGAAGGATTTTGTATCGGGAATATTATGAAATATGCCCAGCGATACGGAAAAAAAGATGGGTATAACAGAGCAGACCTTTTGAAAGTAATCCACTATGGATTCCTTGCTCTAAACAATCATGATAGGAGACTAACTAGTGATGAAAATAAGTAACGAAACTAAAGAAGTTCTAAAGAACTTTTCAACTATAAACTCTGGCATTAAAATTAGTGCTGGTAACAAACTGCAGACAATTTCAAATATGAAAAATATTCTTGCAGTCGCAACGGTGACAGAACAATTCCCACAAGGATTTTCTGTATATAATCTGCCTGAATTCTTGGGTGCAACTTCTCTTTTTGAAGACCCCGAATTCCAATTCAACGATTCTGCTATGACAGTATCGGACGATAACTCTTCAATGAGTTACTTCTATGCCTCAGAAGGTATGGTAACTTCGCCTGAGAAAATGATTACAATGCCTGTGCCAGAAATATCATTTGATATCAGTTCAACTCTACTAAACGACTTGCAAAAAGCGTCTAGTGTTTTGGGTGTATCAGATTTGGCACTTGAATCAACAGGTGAAAACATTTCCTTGACTGTTAAGGATAAGAAAAATTCAACTACTAATACATTCAGCAGAATGGTTGGTGCTGGTAACGGTGCTTCATTCACAATGAATTTCAAGATTGAGAACTTGAAAGTTCTTGCTGGGAACTATACAGTTGAAGTTAGTAGTAAAGGTATCTCCCATTGGGATAATAAAGATATCGATTTAGAGTATTTTATAGCAATGGAGCCTGACTCAAAATATAATGCCTAATTCGGCATATATAATACGTGTTAGTGTTATGCCAGTCTCTGTAATACTTTCGGGAGTGACTCCTTCTCATCACTACTAGGGTGAGTCACGCTGTAAACTCGGTGGGGTTTTTACATTCTTTATTATGAGCAACTTAATTATGAACAATGAATTTTTATTTGTAGAGAAGTACCGTCCACAAAAAGTGGAAGACTGTGTACTTCCTAAAGGTCTGAAAGATACATTTCAAGACATAGTAGATACGGGTGAGATACCTAACCTACTCTTAAACGGTTCTGCTGGTTGTGGTAAAACAACCATTGCCAAAGCAATCTGTAATGAACTAGGGGCAGACTTTATAGTTGTCAATGGTTCTGATGAAGGTAGATTGATTGATACCCTAAGAACCAAAATCAAAAACTTTGCGTCCACAACTAGTTTGTCTGGCGGCCCTAAAGTAGTTATTCTAGACGAAGCAGACTACATTAGTGCCGAATCAGTGCAACCTGCTTTACGTGGATTCATTGAAGAGTTTAGTTCCAATTGCAGATTCATTATGACCTGTAATTTCAAGAACCGAATTATCAATCCATTGCACTCAAGGTGTACTGTTATTGATTTTAAGATTCCCAACAGTGAGAAACCAAAACTTGCAAGTCAATTCTTAGCAAGACTTATGGAAATATGTAACGCTGAAGGAATCCAATTTAATGAGGCTGTACTAGCAGAACTCATTATGAAATTCTTTCCCGACTTTAGACGTTGTCTAAACGAGGTTCAAAGATACGGTATCGGTGGAGTTATCGATACTGGACTTCTTTCTACATTGTCAGAAGAAAAAATCACACCATTAATAAACACTCTTAAGGATAAGAAGTGGGGTGAGATGCGTAAGTGGGTTGGAGAGAATTCCGACAATGACTTATCTGTAATGTATAGAAAGATATTTAATGCACTCGAAAACAAACTTGAACCTGCCTCGATACCTGCCTGTGTTTTAATCATAGCAGACTATCAGTACAAAGGTGCTTTTGCATCTGATACTGAGATTAATCTAGTAGCATGTTTAACAGAGATTATGAGTGAATGCACATTTAGGAGTAAGTAATATGCATAGTGTAAATGATGAATTCCCGCCCTTTGAATTAAGGGGTGTAGATTCAAATCAAGATATGGTAACAGTAGACTCAGTAGACCTTGAAGGTTGGAGAGTATTTTACTTTTACCCAAAAGACTTCACCTTCATTTGTCCAACAGAAATTTCTGCAATGGATAAAGTAGTTGAAGCGGGAGCGACAGTAGTTGGTTTCAGTGGAGACAATGAATTCTGTAAACACGCTTGGAAGGAAGTGAATGGTGCAATTAGAAACATCAAACATACCTTACTTGCGGATTGCGGTTTAGCATTATCTCATGAACTAGGTATTGTTGACTATGAGGAAAATGTTAGTCTCAGAGCAACTTTTATAGTTGACCCTTATAACAATATTCAATCTGTTCAATGTAACGCCTTGGACACTGGAAGAAATGCAGACGAGATTGTTAGAACTCTCCAAGCACTTCAAGCTGGTGGACTTACAGGTTGTTCATGGGAAGCGGGAGATGAATTCGTAGCATGAGTGAGTACGATGATGTCGTAGAACGACAACGAACTCTAATAGAAGCAGAGCATTGGGCAAAACAAGTTAAGTCTATTCATGTCCATTCAATGTCTTCCATGTATTACGAAACCGAAGACAGTAAACAGTACCTTGAGAAGGGTGCTGTTACTGATACAGAATATAACAGTGGTGTTATAACACGTACCCAAGAAGGTGTGTTGGTTCACACTTTCGGGAAACAAAAAACTGGGGAAGAATTACTCGACTCTTATATAAGGCATAGTTAATTGAAAAAAACAAATCCATTTGATTTTGTCAAAGCCGTATCTCACACTAAGAGAGATATCATGGTAGACGATATAGAAGAGAAACAGTACGCCCCATTCTTAACCAATAAAGCATTATCCTATCACCAAGACGCAGTTTACTTCGCAAATGAAATGAACATACGTCACGGTGTTGATAACCGCCTTCAATACCTTTTTTATCTAAATATACTTAGGAAAAGACAAAGATTTTCAACTTGGTCTAAACCCTATAATAGTAAAAAGTTAGACACAATAAAGGACTACTACAAAGTAAGTACAATCAAAGCAAAAGAATATGCTGAAGTTCTTACTGATAAGCAGGTTCGTGAGTTGAAAAAAAGAATGGAAAAAGGTGGCAAGGATAATGGAAAGTTATGAAGAAGAAGTCAAAGACTTAATAGAAATTACATTCCCCGAAAAAGACGATTTTTTAAAGATACGTGAAACCCTCACGAGGATTGGTGTGGCCTCACGTAAAGAACAAGAATTGTTTCAGTCCTGTCACATACTACACAAACGTGGTCATTACTATATCACGCACTTCAAAGAACTCTTTATACTAGACGGTAAACCTAGTAACCTAGACGAGTCTGATATTGCTAGAAGAAATACAATTATCAATCTACTGCAACAGTGGAATCTTCTAAAAGTATCTAAACCCGACAGTATCAAAGAACCCACAGCACCCCTATCCCAAATCAAAATTATTCCCTTTAAAGAGAAGAAAGACTGGGTTTTAACACCTAAATATAACATTGGTAATAAGAATCCCGTTATTTCATAAATAAGTCCACGAGGATAAATTTATGATAGGATTTATATTAACAATACTAAAGAACATTGTACTTAAGTTGGCGACAACTGGTGCATTGAAGTTTATGATGCCAACCTTACTTAAAGCAGATAAATGGCTTGAAGACAAAATAGGTTTAGATATTATAAAACAAGAGCAGAGGTGGTTTGAAAAATACCCTCTTCTCAGAACTAGAATAGAGACCCTAGAAAGCAAAGTTGCTAACTTGGAGTCTCGTAAATAGGAGAATCTATGTTTAATTTAGAATTCATTATTAGTTGGGTAAAATCCCGTATAGCAGAACGTACCTCATGGGACGGTGCTACTATTATAGGTCTTTCAGTGTTAGTGATTATAGCTGCACCGATTGTTAAATTGTTGGCTTGGCCTGCACTCGCCTACGGTGTTTACACTCTTCTAAAAGAAGAAAAACTAATCGACTAAATAATTAGACATTACTATGGAGAATATTATGGAATCATCTATGTGGTTGATACTCTTAGTAATCGCAGTACCTGTACTTATGGTCTTGAATGACAAGTACAAATGGAGTGATAAAGCGGTGGGAACACCACCAGCTAAGAAGGAAACAAAAGTAAATACTTTTAAAGCGCCTTCTTCTCAAAAACTCATGAAGTTCACAAAGAAAGAACTTCTTGAATTTGCTTTAAATAACGGCATTGTCGTTACACCTTCCAAAACAAAAGCTGAGATTATTAAGCAAATCAGAAAAAACTAGGTATTATGGGTCACAATTAAGTGACCCTAATATCGCCTTCCAAACAGTCCAAACCTATAAATAGGTGTATGGACATATTTCAATTTTTAAGTGAAGTGGGAATCCCAATCGGGACTGCGGTTGTGATGGCTTTCTTCATATATCTGACACTCAAATACATTTTTGAGTCTGTACTAGGTCAGATTGCGTCCACCGAAAACATTATAAACATGCTCGAAACTAGAGCACGTGTTATGAATAATGATATCATTAAGATAGATTTATTAGTTAGTAGTGCTCTAGATTTAGCACCACCGATTGACCGTGTTGCAAGAGCAGAAAATTTTGTCGAGGATGGAAGTATAGACGCCAGACGAGACTAACGATATGGATTCCATTGCTCAATTAATATCAGAGTTTGGTTTTCCAGTTGTCATGTCTATGGGTATGGGATACTTTATATGGTATGTTTGGAAATTCATTACCATTGAAGTCAAACCAGCACTTGGACGTATGTTTACAGCAAGTATAAAATTGACTGACCAATTAAGAATGTTAGACCAAGATATGATTAGACTTCAAGAAAAAGTCTGTACAGTCTTGGAGTTTAAGGAGCGCCAAGAAATATTGCAAGACGCAGAAAAAACGGAAGCTCTGAAAGAGGTAAAAAATGAAAAATAAATTTGGAACAATTTTTGCACTAGTATCAGTATGTGTCATTTACTCGACACCACTATTCGCTGATGAATTGGTGCACACGTTTAAGAATCCTAGTTTTAGTGGAAAAGGAACTTCAGCACATTATCTTACAATTGAGAATCAAGAAAAGTCTAGAGCAGACAAGATTGCCGAGGACATAAGGGCAGCTCTTTTAAAACAAGAAAGAGAAGCAGAGAATACAGTTTTAGCTAAATTCATTAGAAATTTAGAATCAAGAATCTATGCTCAGTTGTCAAAACAATTAGTTGAGAATATGTTCTCAAATGAAGAAGGTGCACAATATGGTACGTTTTCATTAGAGGGTAATACAATAACATATGAAGTTAAGAATATTTGTAACGCAGACGGTTTGTGTGATGATTGGATAGTCATGACGATTTTAGGTTCTGATGGAACCTCAACTACAATTGAAATTCCAATCGGTACTGGGGGATTTTAAGTGAAGAATCTAATACTAGCATCCATTCTTGGATTCTTGTTGGCTTCTTGTGCTGGAATTCCAGTCATGGACGATTCATGTGAAACATTTATAATGGACGCAGTAGGGGAATGCATAGAAAATCCCGAAGCAATTAAGTTGCCCGCATATGCATTACTACTAGACTTACCAGCTGCTGACGTTATGCCAGTAGTTGCAGTATACGGATTTTCAGATTTAACGGGTCAAAGAAAAAGACAAGACGGTGTCGCAACATTCAGTACAGCAGTAACACAAGGTGCTACAGAGATGTTGATAGACGCTCTCAAGACGGCAGGTGGCGGAACATGGTTCCGTGTAGTTGAACGTAAAGGAATAGACAACCTAGTAAGAGAACGGCAGATTGTTCGTTCAACTAGGGAACAATTTAAAGAAGAAGGTGCAGATAAAACAACAATACAACCTCTTCTTTTTGCTGGCATCATACTTGAAGGTGGAGTTATAGGGTATGATACCAATATGGAAACAGGCGGCCGAGGTGCACGAACATTAGGAATCGGCACTTCAACTGCTTATCGCAGAGATGCGATAATTGTTTCTTTGAGGGCAGTTAGTACACTTACTGGTGAAGTTCTTATGAACGTTCAAACCAAGAAGACAGTATTAAGTGTATCTCAAGGATTTGATGTTTTCAAGTTTGTTGATATGGATACCCAACTCATCGAGATTGAGGACGGTGTGACAGAGAATGAGTCGGTGACTTTTGCAACGAGGTCTGCTATAGAAGCTGCAGTTCTAGAAATGATTTATCAAGGACATGATAGAAAATACTGGAAAATAGACGGCGACCATAGACACCCTCATAATATAGATGGCAGTAACAAACGACATGCCATCGGGGAAAACGAAGATGATTAAATTAAATCTTAAATATGCAGTAGCGCTATTAATAACTGTATCTGTTTTGCCCATTTTAGCTGATGATGATAACGAAGTATTTCTACAACAGTCGGGAGACAGTCTTACATTGACTATTGACCAACAGGGTTATGGAAATAAATTTGGTGGAACAATATCTAGTGGTAATGTTGCAACCGATATGATTTTGACAGGTACGAGCATTACGTTCAACCTTGACCAAATCGGTAACAGCAACCAACTATTCGGGCCTGCTATCTTAGATACCAGTACCATAGATATGACATTTACTGGTGACAGTAATATCTTTGATTGGAATATAGGTGCTAGCGGAGATTCAGATAATTCTGACTACGATATCGCAGTAACTGGTTCTAGTAACACTTTTGATTTTGACCAAGGTGGAGCTGCCAGTGCAAACTATTTGGATATGGATTTAACATTAATCGGTTCTTCAAATGCCTTTTTTATGGATATAGATTCAGACCAAGCTAAATGGGAAATGGAAATTACTGGTTCAAGTAATAACATTGACACAAAACAGTTAGATGCATCTGACCACGAATTAAAAGTGGTACATGTAGGTGACTCTATTAATATGGACATAATTCAACAGTCGGGTACATGTGGTGGTAAGACATGTCCAGGCAAGATTGACTTACAGTTAACTTCTGACAATGCTACCGTCACGATTAATCAGAAAGACACTTCTGATTAGTGCTGTTCTCTTGTCGTATCCTGTTTATGCGGATACGATAGGGGAAATAGTTGAACAAACTGGTATTGGCAATATCATTAGAGAAGGTGTGAACATTCCTTCGACCAATCTGCCGAGCGTCAACCTATATGACGAAGCCGAAACTGGTAATGGTAGAATGTTAATTGAGTTCTTAGACGAAGAAGAACTTGCACTAACAGAACATACGTTAGTGTTTATTGACGAAGTTTATTATGACCCAAATCCCGACTTGTCAAAAATGACAATGAGAATGGCAATGGGTACTGCTAGGTTTGCTTCGGGTAAACTTGGTAAAATGAATAAATCGAACATTTCGATATCAACGCCAACAGCTAATATCGCAATTAATGGTACGGACTTTACAACTACCATCGATGAGCTAGGACGTAGCCTCATTATTCTTCTGCCTGATGCAAATGGTGACGCATCGGGAGAAATTGTAGTCAGTAATGAATCGGGTATGGAAGTAACATTGAATGAAGCTTACAGTGCCACAATGGTATCGACACTAAATTCATATCCTACAACACCAATTGTTATTAACAATATTTCAGCAAACCTTATTAATAATATGTTCATTGTTAGTCCACCTGCTGATGTTCAAAAGGTTGTAGACGAATCTTCAACCAAATCAGATGACGGTGGAATACTGGACGTAGACTTTTTAGAGTTTGACGGTTTAGATTCAGACGCATTAAAAAATTCAGAAGGTGATTTAGAATTTACCGAGCTAGATATTGATATGCTTGATGTAGATTTTTTACAAGATTTATTAGATGTTATAGAGGAACTTGATAGGAAAGTGGGGATAAATAAGAGTAGTTCTAGTGGCGGAAACAATTATGGTATTCAAGGTACTGCAATAGGATTCGACAAAGATACTCAGTATAACACTTTTGTGGACAGTGGAAGTGGTTTAGTTAAGTTCTATAGAGAAGTAGAAGGGACTATAAGTATAACATTACCCATTGACGCAATGGCAAGAATATACACAATAACCAACGAAAAGGAGAGTGTAATTGAAATGGGCGGAGACGCAGCCGTCAACATTGAAATTAGACAAACAAACTAATGACGACACAACAGCAGAAAGAAAAACTAATGTTTGAAAAAAAGAAAATCAAAGACCAAGCAGATACAATTGCTGAACAAACAAAAAGAATAGAAGAGTTCTTAAAGAAACAACAAAAATGAAACTTACAGGAACCCATTTAGGAATTGTATTAATCTTATTGTTCTTTACAGCGCAATGTGTTTATGCTGGAGATGAACATAATCATGTTCATATAGACCAAGTTGCTGACGGTGATAATGCAAACATTAACATTACACAGATAGGTTACGATAATCATATTGACTTTACATTTGCTCATGCAAATAACACATTCAATTTATCGCAACAAGGGAATGGAAACTCAATTTCATGGGTGTCTTATTGGGGTTCAGGCAGAAGTTGGGGTGGTGATGTTGACGGTACGGGAAACAATGAATCTGTATCACAAGTTGATGGTGCAACCTATGGTAGACACATATTAGGTAACAATAATGACGTGGACGTATATCAAAGTGGAACACATGTTCATAACCTAGATATACATTCAGACAGTGTTGACCATGACCATTGGCAAGAAGGTGGTGGAACCCATTATAGTCATACATACTTTTATGGTTCAGCAGACGGTTCTAATACTAATATTATGCAGAAAGGTAGTGCCAACCACAACTCACAAATAAAACTCCAAGGTTCTGAACCTACAACTCTAAACCTTTTACAACAAGGTTCAACCAATCAGACCTACAACCTAACACAAACATGCCATACGGTTGGTGGGTGTTCGGTTAATATCACACAAGGTGACTAAAACCCACTAGTCACATTGACCCTTATCGAGTACAATGTAGGTATGGATATAAATTTAAAATACTATAAATATCTTTGTCTCGCAGTATTAGGGTTCTGTTTAGGATTTTACTCAGGCAAAGCACACAGTTACGAACTCAACATGGACGTTCATTGTTTAGCACAGAACATTTATTTTGAGGCAGGAAATCAACCATTAGCAGGTAAAATTGCTGTCGCTAATGTCACTATGAATCGTGTTGAACATGATAAATTTCCTAATGACATATGCGGAGTGGTCTATGATACTAAATCATGGAGAACTTCATGGACTGGTAAACAGGTTCCCGAATTAGGAATGTGTCAGTTCAGTTGGTTTTGTGACGGTAAATCTGATAAACCAAAAGACAGTAAAACATGGGCAGAAAGTTTAGTAATTGCTAATGATGTTATTGAAGATAAGTATTTTGATATAACAGAAGGTGCAATGTGGTATCATGCAGATTACATATTTCCATATTGGGCACAACATTTAAATCAAACTATTCATTTAGACGCTCATATATTCTATAGGTAGAATTTATGTATAAATGGTGGACGGTTCTAGGAACCATTGCTCTCTTAGTTGGTCTACGAATTGCAGACCCATTCCTTATGGAGTCAATCCGACTCAACTATTTCGACTTTTTACAAACACAACAAGAACCTGTTCAAGTTAATGATATAGTTCTTGTAGATATAGATGAGAGAGCATTAGAAAAATATGGTCAGTTCCCATTTCCTAGGGGAGTATGGGCAGACATGATTTCAAAAACGCCCGAAACAAGTGCCTCAGTCTTAACAGCCACGTTTGCACAACCCGATAGATTCGGAGAAGACGAAGAACTTAGAAACGCATTAGGGAACAGACTTACACTGCTTTCCGCCTCACCGACCAATCAAAAAGACACGGGAAGTGCACCATATATTGGTATCGCAAAGTTAGGTAAAGGTGACCCTAGTAACTGGTTATACTCATATAAAGGTATCTCAAGTCCCATACAACCCCTACAGGAGGCGGTTTACGGGGTAGGTACTGTAAGTGCTTCACCTTCTATAGACGGTACTGTACGTGCGGTTCCATTGGTTGTCATGGCGAATGATAAGATATATCCGTCTCTTGCATTAGAGACACTTAGAGTTATGAATGGTCAACAGTCCTATAACATTAAGATAACGCCCGAAGTTGGTGTAGAATGGTTAAGGATAGGTAAATTACCACCATTAACAGTACAACCAAATGCAGACTTCAATATCGCATTTTGGAATCAATTTGAACGTGTCAGTGCAGTAGAAGACCTACCTGCTGATAAGATTCTTATATGGGGTCTTACTGCGACAGGTCTGAGTAATCCAGTTTCAACCCCAATGGGTGCAATGTATCCCCATGAAGTACAAGCGAACTTAATTCAGACCGTCTTGACAGGATACCAAATACAACGATTCTACTATCTTGAATTTCTTGAAATTGTTCTAGTTTTGTTTTCTTCTCTAGTAATATTGGCAATGGTCTACAGACTTCCCACAGCTCTTTCGGGGATAGGGAGTTTAGGTGTCGTTGGATTGCAGGCGTATACGGGGTATTACGTTTGGATAGAGAACTTGATTTTGCTCGATGTCTTTTACTCATCAGTGGCCTCATTGTTAGTTTTTGGTCATGCATCTTTCAACAAATACTTTACTACGTACCAACTGAAAGAGCAAATAAAGAAACAGTTCCAAAAATATTTATCGCCCGACATGGTTGAAGAGCTGCAAAAAAATCCCGATTTATTGAAACTTGGTGGAGATAGAAAGGAACTTTCTTTCCTTTTTGCCGACATTGTTGGCTTCACCCCCATAAGCGAAAAATATATGAAAGACGATGACCCCGAAGGATTAGTTGAACTTATCAATAAGTTCCTAGACGCAATGTCAAAAATCGTTCTTGCTAATGGCGGAACCATTGACAAATATATGGGCGATTGTCTGATGGCATTTTGGAACGCCCCTTTAGATTGTCCAAACCATGCCGAAATGGCAGTTAGAAGTGCTATAGAAATAGAACTGCTAACAGAACAAATGAACAAGGAACTTAAAGAACAGGGATATGATTTACCACCCGTTGTAATCGGCACAGGAATAAATACTGGCCCATGCATAGTAGGAAACATGGGAAGTGAGGCGAGATTTGACTACTCAGTAGTCGGAGATGCAGTTAACCTTGCAGCCAGACTTGAAGTTCAAACAAGAACTTTTGATACACCAATCATATTTTCACAATATACACTTGACCAATTGCCTGATGATTTGAAAGCGAAAGAGTTAGATAAAATAACTGTAAAAGGTAAAGAGGAACCTGTGACTATTTACGCACCGTACTTTAAACGCACTATTAGGAAATTAAAGAAATGACATTTAGAGAAGTCCAAGATAAATTATATCAGAAAGAAATGACAGTCGAATACCAATCCTTAACTTCAAACAAAATACACACCCTTGCTTGTACTGTAGAAAAAAAGTTTCAGCGAGATGGCAATAAGATTGTAGTTATGGGTATTGATGACCCCACATATCATGACATTGAAATAGATACAATTATTTCAATAAACCCCCTTGAAAAAAACTAGTTTAGCATTATATAATACAGTATACATTATAATGTACACTACAGTATACATTGTACACTAGAGTATACATAACGTATAAATACTATTGCAATGCCCATTAGGGGTTGCATAACATAAACTTGCTTAATAAAGGAGAAAACTATGACAAGTAAACAGCTCGGAGACTTCGATGTCTTCAATTTCGGGAAAGAATTCCCATTCGCAATCGGGTTCGACAGAACTCTTCAACTATTAGAACGTGCCAATCAGTCACCGACTAATACAAACTATCCACCTTACAATATTGTAAAACACGATGCAGAGAACTTCTCTATCGAA
>Ga0209092_10000258_pt1 | contig 50707 bp, 37 predicted proteins | sample FraStrMetagenome_FD_187446 | JGI IMG/M metagenome (GOLD analysis project Ga0209092, IMG submission 187446) | Marine eukaryotic phytoplankton communities from Arctic Ocean - Fram Strait ARC3M Metagenome (SPAdes) (version 2) | ecosystem: Environmental > Aquatic > Marine > Oceanic | place: Fram...
GTGCGGAAATAGGCCCTCTTGGTCAATGTGGGTTTCATAATGGTCCCTCACACGAAAGGCCCAATCAAAGGCCCGCAAACTTCTCCCGGAGCCCACGACCTTCCATGTTGGCCTGTGGTTATAGGTTGGTCCTGGCTCTACGGTCAGGCGGGCTTTGCCTGCTTCGATAAAGCCATACTTCACCGAGTAGTGAAGGTCCTCTCCTTCAAATCGGGCGAGGGCAGACACCCTGCGCAGGGGAAGCTCGGGGAGGGACGCGGAGGAATCTGCAGAGATTGGAGGGGGCGCCCAAGCCTTTTTCCTCTCAAAGTTGGCTTTTTGGCCGAATGCCAAGGACAGATTAAAGGCGAAGAAGAGGAACAAGGCCAGAAAGCGCATGTCTGTTCAACGCAAATTCAGTGCCGAATATGCTGGGGTCATTCGGGGCAGTGCGCAATGCACTTCAGCTCAATGGCGATGGGGGTAGGCAAGGCTCCCACTTCCATCGTGGTCCTGCATGGTCGAAGCGCGGGTTCAATGTGTTCGAAATGCGCTTTGTATACACGATTGAACGTCGTGAAATCGCGCTGCATATCGGTTAGGAAGACCGTGATGTCCACCAAGTCCTCCCAACGGGCACCTTCAGATTCTAAGATGGCGCGGACATTGGAAAAGACACCCTTGGCCTGCGCCTCAAAGTCAAACTGGGCGAAATTGCCATTGTGGTCCTGCTTCAATCCTGGAACCCCCTCGTCGTGTTCGCCACTTCCTGGAATCCGAGGTCCAACACCGCTCAAAAACAGGAGGTCGCCAACACGGCGGGTCAAAGGATAAAGTCCGACAGGCTTTGGGGCGGGTGTATTCTGGCTCATGGTGGTGAATTTGATGGGGTCGTGGAGGATGGAAGGGGCTTCAACCGTGCATGGTTTCTTTTTTGCCATACTGCTGGATGACCATGGCTTCGTGGGCCAAAAAGGCTGTCCAGCGGGCGTCGACATCGACTCGGCCTCCGTATTGACGCGCAAACCTGATGAAGGTGGTGTAGTGCTGGGCCTCGCTGACCATCAATCCGTGATAAAAGACCTTGAGGTCTTCATCGTGGATTCGTTCCGACAGCATTTTGAATCGCTCGCAGCTTCGGGCCTCGATCATGGCCGCCAGCAAAAGGCGGTCGACCAACTGCTCTTCTCGGCTGCCGCCTTTTTTGATGAAGGTGGCCAAGTCATGGATGTAGGGGTCCTTGCGCTCTGGCCCAAGCGTCCAGCCGCGCGCTTTGATTTTTTCCACCACCATTCCGAAGTGCTCCATTTCTTCCATGGCAATTCGGGTCAGCTCCTCTACCAGGTCCGTCAAACCTGGGTAACGAACAATGGTGGATATGGCGTTGGACGCGGCCTTTTGTTCGCACCACGCATGATCGGTGAGGACCTCCGAGATGTTGGACTCTACCAAGGCAACCCACCTTGGGTCTGTGGGCAGTTTTAGCCCAAGCATGACGCTTTCCGCTCCTTCAGACATGGTTAGGCATTCATGGCGTCTTCGATGGCCTCGGCGTCCAATGGGATGTCCCCCATGAGGTCGTCGAAACCGTCTTTTTGGATCACGATGTCATTTTCAAGACGGATTCCCAAGCCTTCTTCTTGGATGTAGATGCCCGGCTCTACGGTGAAGATCTGTCCAGCCTGAATGGGTTCGTGCCACAGCCCTACATCGTGGACGTCGAGGCCAATGAAGTGAGACGTCCCGTGCATGAAGTACTTCTTGTATGCGGGCCAAGCGGCGTTTTGCTTTTCTACGTCGTGCTTGTCGATGAGACCCAGTCCCAGCAGCTGAGCCGTCATCAAGTCTCCCACTTCTTTGTGGTATTCATGCAGGCTGACCCCGGGGCGGAGCAGTTTGCTGGCGTCGCGCATCACGCTCAACACCGAATCGTACACCTTCCTTTGGCGGTCGGTGAAACGACCAGAAACCGGCAAGCAACGTGTCATGTCACTGGCGTAATTCCCATATTCTGCGCCCACATCCATGAGAAGCACATCACCATCCTTGCAGACGTCGCTGTTTTCGATGTAGTGCAGCACGCAGGCATTGGCGCCGCTGGCCACAATGGGAGTGTATGCAAAACCGCGAGAGCCTTTGCGCACAAATTCATGGAGGTATTCGGCTTCCACTTCAAACTCTGTTACCCCGGGCTTCACGAATTTCATGACCCGGTTAAACCCGTCACGGGTGATGCCGCAGGCATGACGCATGCGCTCAATTTCTTCTTCGGACTTGATGCTTCGGGTGCGGTGAAGGATGGGTGCGCTGCGCTCAATCCGAACGTGGGGATGGGTTTCTGTGAACCAAGAATTGAAGCGGGCTTCCCGGGTTTCGACCACAACGTTGGCGCGTGTGTGCTCGTTCTGATGCAGGTAGCAGCATTTGCTTTCCGTGACCAACCGTTGAAGGGTGCGTTCCAATGTGGCGACCCATTGGATGTTCTGGATGCCAGTTTGCGACGTGGCTTGCGCTTTGGTCAGCTTGGCGCCTTCCCAAATTGCAATTTCAGCGTTGGTCTCGGTCACAAAGAGGATTTCGCGATCGGCGACGTTGTGGGCGCTTGGAAACAAAAGCAACACCGTTTCCTCTTGGTCCACGCCGGTGAGGTGGAGCATGTTGGAGTCCTGTCGAAAAGGCAAGGTCCCATCGGCACCAGTTGGGTAGGTGTCATTGGAACTGAACAGCGCCAAGCCACCCGAGGCCATGGCCCCTGTGAAGGCCTTGCGGTTGCGGATGTAGTTGGCTGAAGAGAGAGGGGGATATCGCAACATGTCCCCAAAGTTACGGAGCGTCAGGGGCGCACCACCCGCACGAGTGAGCCGGTGGGCAAGACTTGTCCGGTACCGCTGCTCAAACAGAGCTCTCCGGCTTCAATCCTGCACCCTGGCCAAACGGTGCGCCAAAGGTTCTCTAATGAAGAAGGACTCAGTCCCGAATAGGTGTTCATCACCACCGCTCCTCCCGGCGCCACAATCTTGGCGGCGGACTGAATCAACAGCCCCAGTTTCTCCTCCAGTTTCCACTTTTCTCCCTTTGGCCCTAAGCCCCAAGAGGGAGGGTCCATCACGATCAAGTCGTACGCCTTGTCCCTTCGAACCTCCCGTTCCACAAAGCGCAATGCGTCTTCAACACACCAACGTATCCCGTCTAATCCCGAGAGTTCCATGTTCATTCTGGTCCAAGTGACCACTTGCTTGATGGCGTCGACATGGGTCACATCTGCACCGGTGGACCGTGCCGCGAGAGAGGCACCGCCGGTATAGGCAAACAGATTGAGCATGCGCTTTTCTGGCGACATCCGGTCTGCGATCCAACGCCAATTGGCCGCCTGTTCAGGGAAAATGCCCACGTGTTTGAAGCGGGTCAATTCCAAGGAAAAATGGAGGTTTTGTTTGGGAGAGATCGGAAAGCAGATTTCCCATGAATCTGGCACGCTTTGGCGAATGTCCCAATGTCCCTTGGTTCTTCCCGTTGGCACAAATTGCGCGGCGGCCATGCGGCTCCAATCTGCCTCGGCGAGGCCCCGGGCCCAAATGGCCTTGGGCTCAGGACGAATCAACACCAAGTCTCCAAAGCGTTCGAGTCTGCTGCCATCACCACTGTCCAGCAACTCGTGGTCGCGCCATCCATCGGGGAACCACCTTGTCAGGTCGTTCTTGGAGCTCATGGGGATTGTGGTGTCTGGCATGGTGGCCGGAAGTTCGCAACGGAACCGTCACAACCTTTCATTTCTCGCGTAGAATCCGACAATGGACGGGCGACCTTGCTCAAAAATGAGTCAAATCCATGGTGGATAAGCGCAAAGGAGGGGGAAAGCGGAAGTCGGGTGGACGTAAAGGCCCAGAGGGGAAGACAGGCTCAACCGGGCGTGGAGGCCAGCGGAAGTCCAACGTGGATGTGCCTGCAGGCAGTGGCCAACGGTTGAGCGGTTCAAGCCGTTATCTCACCGATGTCATGGAGATTTTCCAAAAGTTGCCGGGACGCCCAATGAATGCCCGTCAAGTGGCGAGCACGATGGGAATCGCCGACCGCGATATCCGCGACATGCTGCACATCTTGATGCGAGAGCAAGCGGGCAAAGGAACCTTGGTTGAAGTGGGACGAGGCCGTTTTATGATGCCGGAAAGCGCGACAGATTCAGGCCGTCAAGATCGGCGTGGAAAGGGCCGTGGTGACCGAAAGAGCGGGCCAAAAAAAGAGTTGGTTTCGGGCACAATTCAAATCACCCAGTATGGCAAAGGCTTTGTGAGCATCCCCGGTCAGGAGGAAGACATCATGATTCCGAAGGGCCAAACGGGAACGGCTTTTTGGGGAGACACCGTCGAGGTGAGCTGGATGCGCAGGGGCCGAAAGGAAGTGCCCTATGTCAGCGACGTCTTGAAGCGCGCCCGCAATTTGTATGTCGTGATGCTTGAACCGGTCAAGGATTACGCCTTCGGCATTCCGACAGACAAGCGATTGCACCGTGACTTCTTGATTCCCGCTCGGTTTCTCAACGACGCACCATCCGACGTGAAGGTTGCCGTTCGCTTGGAGGACTGGGCGTCACCTGATGACCCCCCCATTGCTCAGGTGGTGGAAGTTCTAGGGGCTCCCGGTGTGCACGAGGCAGAGATGCATGCCATTTTGCTTGAATATGGTCTTCCTTATCACTTTCCTAAAGATGTAGAGGAGGAAGCGGAAGCCATTTCAAAAGAATTGGATCCAGCTGAAATCAAAAAGCGGAGAGACTTTCGAGAGGTCACCACGTTCACCATTGATCCTGAAGACGCGAAGGATTTTGACGACGCCTTGAGTGTACAGGAGTTGGAAAATGGCCACCTTGAGGTGGGCGTTCACATTGCCGATGTTACGCATTACGTCCGCCCTGGTGGTCGAATCGAAGAAGAGGCGGTGGAAAGGGCCACGAGCGTGTATTTGGTCGACCGTACCATCCCAATGTTGCCAGAGGTGCTGTCGAATAACCTGTGTTCGCTTCGGCCCAATGAGGACCGATATGCTTTCAGTGCCGTGTTTGAATTGGACAAAGAAGCGGAGGTGGTCAAAGAGTGGTTTGGCCGCACCGTCATTCACTCCGACCGTCGGTTTACATACGCAGAGGCCCAAGAAAGACTCGAAACAGGCAAGGGTGACCTTGCGGATGAGGTTTGCCGCATCCAGGAATTGGCCAAAAAAATGCGGGCCCGCCGATTCAAAGCGGGGGGCATCGATTTTGACACCGAAGAAGTGCGTTTTAGACTCGACGCCGATGGCCGTCCGTTGGAGGTGCTCATCAAGCGGATGTTGGATGCCAACCGACTAATTGAGGATTATATGCTGCTGGCCAATGTGCGTGTTGCAAAATGGATTTCGGGCAGCAAGGGTCAGAAAAAACCGGGTGCGGTATACCGAATCCACGATTCTCCAGACCCCACCAAGTTGAAGGCGTTGCGGATGTTTGTGAGCCAATTTGGCTACAAGATGCCCGAAACGGAGCCGGGTCAGGCCCATCGGGCCATTGGTCAGTTGCTCAAAATGTCAGAAGGGACGGCAGAGGAAGGCATTGTGAAACAAATGGCGATTCGCTCCATGGCGAAGGCGGAATACAACACCGACAACATTGGCCATTATGGGCTGGCATTTGAGCATTACACGCACTTCACCTCGCCCATTCGACGGTACCCGGATATGCTTGTCCACCGGAGTTTGCAGCATTATCTCGACGGAGGTGAGAGCATTGATAGGGCCTTACTGGACGGGCCGTGTGCCCACAGCAGTGAGCGGGAAAAACGAGCATCAGAAGCGGAGCGTGCCAGCATCAAGTACAAACAAGTCGAGTTCATTGGAGCCCGCATTGGTGAGGAGTTCGATGGCGTGGTGAATGGCATTTCAAGGAAAGCCGTTTACATCGAGTTAAAGGCCAACAAATGCGAGGGTTACGTGGACATTAAGGAAATCTCTACAGACCGTTTTTCTGTCGACACTGAGCGACAATGCCTCGTCGGTTTGCATACAGGTCAGGAAATTCACATGGGTGCAGAAGTCCGTGTTCGAGTGGTCCGGGCGGATGTGCAGCGCCGAGAGTTGGAATTTGAATGGATGGGGCAGAACGTGTCCTCACCCGCTTGAACATCGTATTTTTGCACGGCGCACCTTTGGTGCGTGATATGCGCTCTTAGCTCAGTTGGTTAGAGCAGGGGACTCATAATCCCTGGGTCGCGGGTTCAAGTCCTGCAGGGCGCACTTGGGGCGATGCTCATCCGAGCATGCCCAACATGATGATGATGTCGGACGTAGAGATGATCCCGTCCGCATTCAGGTCGTACATCGCGCTGGCTTTGGTAACCGGCTGCATGAAGTACGTGAGTAAATTCAACAGATCGATGAGTGTCATGGTTTCTGACGGAGGTGCGTTCGGCCCTTGAAGAGACAGCGTGGGTTCAACTTCACGTGCTAAATAAAGAGACGAAAACTAGTTATTAGTAGATAGGGGCAAAGATAATACACATAAAGTGTAAAACAGCTCGGCCATAAAAGGTTTTTTGAGGCGCCTGATTTACCGGGCGATGATGCGGGGTTGAATCCATGGAGTTGCGGCTTATCTTTGCCTCCCAGTTTTTGGGCAATTAGCTCAGTTGGTTCAGAGCGTTCGCCTCACACGCGAAAGGTCACTGGTTCGAATCCAGTATTGCCCACCCCCCCCAAGGGGCCTCCCCCAAGGCCCCGGCCCCGCTCCTTTGGAGTCGGGGCTTTTTCTTGCTTGAGGTTGGGGGTGTTTCTTTGCCAAGAGGCCCCGTAGTTCAACGGATAGAATAAGCGTTTCCTAAACGTTTGATCCAGGTTCGATTCCTGGCGGGGCTGCCATTGCGTTCAACACCAACACTGACCTCGATTGTCCGTTTCTAATTCTTCCAAACTTGATGGGTCTTGGCGTCGCTTGATTGGCGGCACCAGTGCCGTATTGGCTTTGAAGTTGATGGGCGCTTTTGGGGGGTTCCTTTTCTCTGTTTGGGTGGCGCGTGAATATGGCGATGCGGCTTTAGGTAAGGCTGAACTGTTTATTTTATGGGTAACCGTTGGGGCGACCCTCTTGCGAGTTGGGTGGGATGGCGCTGTCGTCAAAATGTTTGGTTCTTGGTCCAGTGCGGGTCGAAGGGATTGGGTCCGTGATGGATTTCAAAAGTGGACAGGGGCCATGTTGCTTGTGGCGGTTGTGACAGCCATCGGTGTGCCTTGGTTGTTGGATTGGGCCTCTGTTTCTCGCCCTTCATTGTGGATCGGGGCGGCCATGGGGGCATGGGTGGTCATCGGTTGGCTTGCCGAATGCTTGAGAGGGACGGGTCATGTCGGCACATATGCCTTGTTCCAACCAGGGTGGTGGATGCTGTTGGCCGGGATGTTCATGGCCTTGGGCTTTTCAGACCCGGCTTCTGCTCTTGGACTCTCAAGTGTTGTGATGGCTGGTGTGGCCCTGTTGTTCACGGCATGGTGGTTTCGAAACCGATACGCACCGCATTTGTCTGAGGGGCAGGACCTGTCCCCTCGTCCGACTCAGGGCATGGCCCGATTGGCCTTTCCGATTTGGATTGGGAGTGTGCTGCATTTGGTTTTATCCTGGGCCGATACTGCGATGTTGTCCGTTTGGATGACCGAAACAGATGTGGCGCATTACCGCGCGGCGTTTCGATTGGCCGCCTTGCTCACGTTTACTCAGTTTGCTGTGAATGCTTTGGGAGCGCCCACCTTTGGCGCACTCCATGCCGCAGGAAATATGGAGGGCTTGCGGCGAACGGTACACAGGATTGGTTGGATGAATGCGGCTGTTGCACTGCCAGGATTTCTCGTTTTGTGGTTTTTAGGGCCTTGGCTCTTGGGACTTTGGGGCGCGTCGTTTTCTCAGTCGGATGCGGTCCAGGCCCTTGGAATTCTCGCTGCGGGTCAGGCCATTAATGCGTTGTCCGGACCCGTCATGTACCTGCTCAACATGACTGGAGGAGAGCGTGTGGGCTTGGTAATTTTGGCGGTGTCTGCGGCCTGTCAACTGACCGCAGGGGCCATTTGGATTCCGGAATTCGGTTTGGTTGGCGCCGCTTCCTCGGCGTGTTTCGGAATGGTCGTTTGGAATGTTGTTTCACTCATCTGGGTTCGCAAAACCTACGGATTTTGGATGGTATCGTTGATGAACGGATGGTGGCGTCGAAACTGAATTTCTTTTTAATCGGAGCGCCAAAGGCGGGGACCACGCTGATTCATTCTCGGCTCTCGGAACACGCTCAGGTATACTTGAGTCCATTGAAGGAGCCCAATCACTTTGCAACGGACATTGATCCCGCAGGGTTCTCGCCCGCATTCAAGGCCAATTTGCCAGGCCAATTGGACCGGTACTTTGGCCAAAAGCCATTGAAGTCGAGGCAGGTTGGTTTCGTCAGCGATTTGAACCAGTACGCGACCTTGTTTGATCAAGCTACACCGCAACACAAGGTGGTGGGAGAATGCAGTACATCTTATCTGTGGTCCACTGAAGCGGCGGAGAATGTGGCCCAGGCTCATCCACAAGCGAAAATCTTAGTGGCCTTGCGAAACCCGTTGGACAGGCTGTTTTCTCACTGGCAGATGGCGCGGAAATACGGTTTTACTGACGCGCCCCTGTTGGAGGCTGTTAGAGACGATCAAGCACACCCGAACCCCGGATGGGGCAAAAGTGAGTTGTTTGTGGAGGCGGGGCAATATGCCAGTGGTTTGCGGCGGTGGCAGGCCCGATTTCCAGAGGCCAACATCAAGGTCGTGCTGAATGCCTCGCTGAATGACCCTGCAACTTGGCAAGGTCTCGCCGATTGGCTCGGACTGGATGGGCCCATTCCTGGTGGGAAGAACATCCCAGCAAATCCAGCTGGAATGGCGAGAATGCCTGGGTTAAACCACTGGCTGACGCAGAGTGGGATCAAGGCTACGGCGGCAAGGGTGTTGCCTTCGGGCTTTAAAAAGAAATTGGCCAGCCGGTGGTACACAACGAAAGGATTGCCCAAAATGAGTCAAGAAGAACGGGCTGCACTGTGGCCGTTTTTTGAGCAGGACATCAAGGAAACTGAGTCCTTAACCGGGTTGGATTTGTCGCATTGGCAGGTCTAGTGTTGCGAAAGCTTGTGGTTGTCGCTTTCGCGTCGCCGACGAGAGGCTGGCGCATTGTATATTCGCCGCTCGCTTCAGCAGAGGGTCATTAGCTCAGCTGGTTCAGAGCGCTGCCTTGACAGGGCAGAGGTCACTGGTTCGAGCCCAGTATGACCCACCCACAACCCGGACCGCTTTGGTCCGGGTTTTTTTGTGCCTTGAAATCCCCCTTTGAGGGGAGAGCTTGGCGCTTCTATCCACCTCATTTTTACGGAATGGACCTCAAACGCCTCAGTGATCTGGCCGCCGACGAAAAAGGCACATTGGCTCGGATTGATGCGCCAGAAGGCATGTTGGCCCTCATGGAAATGGGCTGTACGGTAGGAGAAGAAATTGAAGTCCGTCACATTGCACCATTGGGGGACCCTTTGGCGGTGTCTGCTGGTGGTCACGTGGTCACTTTGCGTCGGGAGCAAGCGGACTTAATGTGGGTCAAAATCCATTCATCACCACAAAAGTGATCCAAGCAGCGAAGTAGGCAATCAGGGTCATTCCTCCTGCCTGTATAAGCGCCCACTTCCATCCTCCAAGTTCCTGCCGGACGATCGCCACAGTGGACAAACATTGCATGGCGAGCATGTAAAACACAATCAGTGACATTGCCGTTGCGGCATTCAGAATTGGTGCCCCTGTCTTCGGATTGATTTCACGCCCCAATCGGGTTTTCAAGCCTTGTATCCCTTCGTCGGTTTCCGGAGCTGCGTAGAGTGTCGCCATGGTCCCTACGAAGACTTCTCTAGCCGCAAAAGAGGCAATCAAAGCAATGCCCATCCGACCATCGTACCCAAGCGGAGAAATCACGGGTTCAATGAAGTTGCCCAATTTCCCGGACCAAGAAGCGTCCATTTTGGCGGCTTGCCAATCGCGAGCAGCCTGATCCAAAGCGTCGGGATCATTTCCAGCGGATTCGATGTTGGAGACGTTGAGGCGGTGGTTGTTGTTTACTTCTTCGAATCCATCGGGTGCGGTGTTGGACAGGCCCCAGAGTAGAATGGACACCAGCACGATGACCTGACCGGCACCCGTCAGGAAGGCCTTGGCTTGTCGGATGATTTGTCCAAGTGTGCGCTTGAATGAAGGCACCCGATATGGGGGCCATTCCTGAAGAAACTGGGTGGGAGCAGCTTTGGGCAGCCCACGGTGTAGAATCCAGGCCATGCTCAATCCGGCCAGCAGGCCAGCAGCATAGATCACAAACAAGAAGACACCTTGGAGATTCAGAAGCCCACCGGGCCCCCAAGGCTCATTGGGCACCACAAAACCGATCAGAAAGAGATACACAGGAAGTCTTGCAGCGCAAGTCATCCAAGGGGTAATGAGTATGGTGAGCAGTCGTTCCCGTTTTCCCGGAATGGTCCGGGCCCCAAGAATGGCTGGGATGGCGCAAGCGAATCCACCCAACAAAGGAATGGTGGCCCGTCCATCCAGACCCAGCGACCGAAGCCAGCGGTCATTCATGAAGGAGACGCGGGTCATGTAACCGCTCTCCTCGAGGGCGGCAACGGCCCCAAAAAGGAGGGCAATCTGCGGCACGAAAATGACGACGCCACCTATTCCGGCGAGTAGACCGTCCACCAGCAGGTCGGTCCACCACCCTTCGGGCAGGACCGTCCGGGAGGCCTCCATCAGGGTGCTCATGCCGCCATCGATAAGGTCCATGGGCCAAGTGGCCCACGCATAAACACCTTGAAAGATCAAGAAAAAGACACCCATCAGGATCAACGGACCGCCAACCCGATGGGTGAGTACCCGGTCTAGCTTGGCACTGACGCTGTTGCTCGCAGGGGGGTTCTGTCCCAGAACATCGGTGGCGATTTGTCGCACTTGTCGACTGCGGTAAGCGGCTTCTGCCAGTTGCAGTTCTGCAGCGCGGCACCCGGTTTCCTTTTTGGCTTGTTCTAAGGCTTCATTGGCCTCTTTGGACAACCAATTGGGGTTTTCGTTCCCGACCACAAGAAGCTCAATGCTCGCCTCCGAAATGCGGGGAAGGGCTCGAGTCAAGGGGGTCAAATCCACCCGTTCTCTCCAGCTGGGAAGCTCCCTCTTCCGGGTTTCCCCTTGAGGTTCAGTTGGCCAAGAGTGGAGTTTTTTCTTGAGCGCTTCACACCCGCGTGCGTTGAGGGCGTGAACAGCCAAAACAGGGCAGTCTAATGCGGACTCCAAGGCTTTTTGGGACCACACATTTCTGGCGGTCTCATTGACCACCACAATGACTGGAAACCCAAGGTCCATGACTTGCAGCGCCAAATAGAGGTTGCGCTTTAGGTTGGCAGAGTCCAAGACCAAAAGAATGCCGTCTGGGCGCTGAGGGTGATTTGGATTCAGCAGTGCATCCCTCGTCACCGCTTCGTCGAGCGCTTTGGGGTGAAGGCTGTATGTTCCGGGCAGGTCCACCAGTTCTATGGCTCCCGAAATGTTGTTGGCTGACCCCGCCAGCAACGCAACCGCAGGGTCAACGGTGACACCTGGCAAGTTGGCCACTTTGGCTTTCGACCCCGTGAGGGTATTGAAAAGTGACGTTTTGCCACAGTTGGGGTTGCCGATTAGAGCGAGCTTCATTGCGCAATCCAAGGTTCCGGGTTCACAGGGGAACTGCCTGAGGCGTTCCATATTTCAAGGTGGGCACGGGGCCCGTCGCCGAGGTCAATGACTGTTCCTAGGACTTGCCCCGTCCTTAAGTTCTCCCCGTTTGTCACGTTTACCGTGCCCAAGTTGGCGTAAACGGAACGGTGTGAGCCGTGGTTCACCATCACGACCATGCCTCCACCGGGAATGGTGATGATGTTGGACACCCTTCCACTGAAAATGGACGTCACGTTTGTTCCTTCAGACGTGGCGATGTCGATTCCACGACGTTCGATGCGAATGCCGGGCAAACTGGGGTGGGGGTGCTTTCCGAAACGACCCACCAATACGCCCTCCGCCACAGGCCAAGGAAGGCGGCCTTTGTTGGCTTGAAATTCTGCGCCGATGATTTTTCCTTCTGGGGTGGCCGCATAGTTTTCTTGGCCATCATTGCGACTGCGTGCAGCCTCCATCAACCGCGCAATGGTTTTCCCCAACTCTGCTCTTCGGGCTTCTTCAGTGGCGAGTTGGTCTCTTAACTCTCGTTCGCGCAACTGGAAATCAGAGACGAGGGACTCCATTTGTCGTGCGGAGTTTCGCGCAGCATCGCGTTCAGATCGAAGGTCGTTTTCTACCGACAGCAGGGACTGACGTTCGATTTCTAGCGCGGACACTTCTTGACGAAGTGCCGCGGCAGAGTGAAGGATACGCTCGGCTTGATGTTCTCGGGCTTGCCGGTATTCTTCGATGAGCAACAGCCTCCGAAAGGCTTGTGTGGCCCCTTCAGCATCCAATACTGCCTGCCACCACTCATCTTGACTCCCTTGTCTCGCCGCGATTCGGATCATTTCGGCGTACTCGTCCTTGATGGACTGGAGTTGCGCGTCGGCATCTTCTACGCCTTGTTGCCTTTTGGTGAACCTTCTTTCGGAGGCCTTTCGTTCAGTGCGCAAGTTGGAAAGCAACCGCTGTCTCAAGTTGAGTTGCGATTTGAGGACCGCCCATTCTTGGGTGGTCCGGCTTCGGTCATCCTGTGTTGACTTGAGCATCGACTGAGTGGCGGCTATTCGCTCTGTTAGCGCTTTTTTTTCGGCCTCCAACTTGGCCGAATCATTGGTTTGGGCGCACAAGACAGACACGCCAAAGAGGCAAGACAACAGTCCCACCCAACAGCAACGGAGGAGGTTCTTTTTAGAAACCATCTCTGTATTCGATGTCAGCGGGGATGTTGAAGGGCATGGGGTAGGCTTTCCCGTATTTGGCGCGGGAAATTTCCATTTTGATTTGACTCGACCCTTCTGGAGAGGCAATGGAGATGGTGGTTGTGTAAGGAATCCATCCGCCTGATTCAGGCTCAAAAGCACCATGGGAGATTTCAATGGAACGGCCCCAATACAGATCGTCAAATCGCGTGCGGGTCAATTGGTACCCAAAGCCATCGAACCAATACCTCTTGACCAAAAGGTCCGCGTCATCTGATCTGTCGTGCACCCTTTGTTGGACAGCAGGGCTGGCGTCGACAGCCAGACTGTCATTGGGAGAAATTTCTTTTTCCTTGACTCCTGTCAGCCTTCGCACGCGCCTCTTGTATTTGTTGATTAATAGGTGCTCCCGGCCATCGACTTTGCTGATGTACTTGCTGTCTTCGTCTTCGAGGCCAATGGCTTCTCCGAGCAAGATTCTCTGGACCATATCGAAGCTCAAGTCCGTGCCGAGCAGGTCATCAAAGGCGTCATAATCGCCCAAATAGGCAAAGCGATTTCCCGGGATTTTGGAGAAAAACTTCACGGAGTCGACGGTGAACATGAGTCGGGCTGCTTCGACACCCAAAGCCGGGGTAATGCTCATCCATAGACAGGAATCCCGTTTCATTCGGGAGTTGACCTTGAATGTGTTTCGATCGCCATTGAGGGTGGCCTCAACCTGCAGGCGCATGGCCACCCAATCTGTATTGGCCATGGTGGCCTGATGCTTTCTGATGATGCCTCCAGGAGCCTCTGACCGGATGGGCTTTCCACGTTCCATCCGGCGCATATTGTTGCAGCCCGTGGCCAAAAACAACACCATCAAAAGAAACGCAACTTGTCTCATTCGCCGGCCATCTTGCTTTGAATGCGAACGGGGTCTCCCCCAGCTGAAAGGGCTTCTTGCCAGCGGTTTTGAGCCTCAACGACTTTGCCCATTGCCGACAAGATGTCTCCCGCGTGTTCGAGCACGTTGGCACTGGGCAGGTCTCCTTCGTGAAACAAAGCCAACTCAATCCAAGTCAAGGCTCCCTCGTGGTCTCCAGAGCGGTGCAGAACCCAGGCGTAAGTGTCTTCAAAATTCGCGTTTCCGGGAGAAAGCTCCACCGCCCGCGCGGCACACTCAACTGCGCGTTCGAGCTTCTCCGCTCGGACTGCGAGGTAGTATGCGTAGTTGTTCAGGGCAAGAATGTTCTGCGGATTTGCGGTGAGCGCTTGTTCGTACCAGGCATCTGATTCGGCATGCTGGCCAACGTCGTGTGCCAGTTGAGCCAGTGAGGTCAGAACGTCTGATTCGAAACTGGGCCGGTCAACAATGAGGTTTCGGGCCATTTTGAGTTGGCGTTCAGCTCCGCGGTTGTCTCCCACTTCAATCTTGGCAATGCCACGGAAATAGGGAAAAACGGGAAGGTTTGGGAACAGGGTTGCAGCACGCTCAGACAGGGCGTCCACGTTGCGCCACAGCTTCATGTCGATGGCCAATTGGCAGGCATCTAGCCAGCGTTCAGGGGAATTGGGGTTGAAGTCAAGGGCGGTTTCCAAGGCCTCCAATGCGCCGGATGCATCGCCGGACGCGCTCAGCAGGGCAGCTTGAATCTCATACGGTTCAGCTGCATCAGGGTGGGCCTCCATGAGCAAAGCGGCCAAACCACGGGCTTCCTCCTGAAGCTCTTGTTGGATTTCTGCCAGTTCCACATAGCTCCAAGCGATGTTCACTTTTTCTGCCAATGGCACCTCATTCGAAGCGAAGGCCAAACGGACGTGTGTTCGGGCTCCGTCTGTGTCACCGCGTTGTGTGAGAAGGCTGGCCCATTCCAAGTGGAGGCGGCCATTGTTGTTTCGATTCAATGCCTCGGAGATCACAGCTTCGGCCTCTTGTTCTCGTTGCATGGACTGCAGGATCCTTGCCCGTTGGATGGGCGCTTCAACCACATCAGGAAAATCCTGTTGGAGACGTTGTAGGTCTTCTAAACCGGCCTCTATGTCCCCAACAGACATGTGAAGGCGGTGGCGTTCGAAGTCCCATTCGGGGTCTGGCCCCCACTCGCGTTCCAACACGTCAACCACATCGAGGGCACCCCGCAGGTCTCCTTGTGCGATGCGCAAATCGAGCAGCATCTGTGCGGCAATGTCATCTTCTGGTTTGTTGTTCAACAACCATTCCAAGGCCGCATCGGCCTTGTCCAAATCTCCAAGTTCGATGCCGATTTCTGCCACTTCCCGGCGATACCAAGGATTGTCTTGGTCGAACAGGACCGCTTGTTCCGCTGCAGCAAGCGCTGCGCTCCACTGGCCTGCAGACCGCTCCAGTCTGGCGAGCTCGAAGTGAATCACTGCTGATTCCGGGTCAGAGTCCAAGCAGGAAAGAAGGGCCTCTTTGGCGCCTTCGTCATTCCCTTTGATTTTGGCGACTTGAGCGCGGTAGTATGCACCATGGAAGGCGCTGTTTACGCCGCCATCACCCGCGTCGGACTTTCCTGCACCGCCCATCATGGCGCACCCTGGCGACAGAACCGTCAGAATTAGACATCCAATGAGGACCGGTATTGGGTGCTTGTTGTTCATTGAATTTCACTGAAATCACCAAGGCTAAGATCGCCGGCTGTTCTCTTAACCTTGGCGTGACTGCCAATCATGGCGCCATGGAGATAAGCCCCTTCAATGTGTGTGTGTTCTCCAATGAGACTGTCTTGAATGTTGCTGCGAACAATGACGGTGCCAGACCCGACTGTGACGCGAGGGCCAATGACCGATTCGCGAAGGACAGCGCCGGGCAAAATTTCACATGGCGGCAAGATTTGGCAATTCTCAACGGTGGCACCGGGGTGGACTTTCGCGTCCTTCCCCATGAACTCCAATACCCGCCCATTGGTTTCTACGGTGACCTTTCGGTTCCCGCAATCCATCCAAGCATTGACTTCTCCTGGAACGAATTTCACGCCTTGCTCAGTCAGTGCCCTCAGGGCGTCCGGAAGCTGGTATTCACCCCCTTTTTGCTCCCCGTTTTCAATCAACTGACCGATTTCGCGCTTCAATCCAGCCGCATCTTTAAAGTGATAGATTCCAATCATCGCCAAGTCTGAAACGGGGACTTCCGGCTTTTCCGCATATTCTGTGATTACACCCTCGGCATTGAGCACAACAACGCCGAATTGCCGGGGGTCCTCTATGCGCTTCACAAAGAGGTGGCCATCGGAACCATCATCAAGGTTAAAGTCCGCCCGAAAGAGGGTGTCAGCGAAGGCCACTACGGTCTCTCCTTCGAGGAATTCTTGAGCACACCAGACGGCATGGGCTGTCCCAAGGGGGGTGTCTTGGTGTCGGATGTGGCCTTTGGCGCCAAGTGAATCAGCCAGCTTGAGCAGGTCCTCTTCGACTTGCGGGCCAAAATCACCGATGATGAAAGCGATGTTGTCGAAGCGCCGCGGTGTCATGGCCGCGAGGTCCTCCACCAACCTCTGAACGATGGGTTTTCCAGCCACGCTCACCAAGGGCTTTGGGACGGTCAAGGTGTGCGGGCGAAGGCGACTGCCCCGGCCTGCCATTGGGATGATGAGGTTCATTGGGTTCCAGTGTGGCCAAATCCACCTTCACCCCGGTGGGTCAAGGCCAATTCAGCGGGTTGTTGAACAGGGGCCCATTCGACCCGCGCGTATTGGGCAACCACGAGTTGTGCAATCCGTTCCCCGGGGTTTAAGGTGAAGGCGGCTTGGCCATGGTTCACCAGGAGGACCCCGATTTCACCGCGGTAATCGGCATCGATGGTGCCGGGCGAGTTCAACACGGTAACACCATGTTTGTATGCCAATCCGCTGCGCGGCCGGACTTGGGCTTCGAACCCATCGGGCAATTCAATGTGCAGACCACTGGGGACGAGTCGGCGCTCTCCGGGCTCAAGAACCACCGGGCTGTCGAGTCTGGCACGCATATCTAGGCCGGCACTTTGCAATGTGGCATAGGCCGGGAGGGGGTCCTGTCCAATGTTGGCCACACGGACCACAACTTGATGAGACGAATCAGCGCTCATGGTCAGGAAAAATCAGGCTTCCGCTTGTTGAGGAAGGCGTCCACACCTTCTTTGAAATCGGGGTGGTCGAAGCACCGACCAAACTGATCAATTTCCACTTCAAATCCCTCTCTGCTTCCACTCGACTGAACACTGCGAATTGCAGCGGCCAATGCGTTGGGGCTGTTTCTTGTCAGGGGCTTGGCCATCTCCAAGGCCGCTTCCATGAGGGATTCTCGTGCCACCACGCGGCTCACAAGTCCGGACTGAAGTGCTTCATCTGCCTTCACCATTCTGGCGGTCAAAATCATGTCCATGGCCCTTCCAGTTCCAATGATCCGGGCGAGGCGTTGCGTCCCACCATATCCCGGAATCAGGCCAAGGGTGACTTCTGGCAAGCCCATCTTGGCATTGTCTGACGCCACGCGAAGGTGACAGGCCAAGGCGAGCTCGAGCCCGCCGCCGAGCGCAAAACCACCGATGGCCGCGATAAAGGGGGTTGTCGACAGGGCGATCGCATCGAACAAGGTGCGCTGACCTTGTTCTGCAAGTTGCCTGCCTTGGGTGCCGTTGAAGTCGGCAAATTCTTTGATGTCTGCACCAGCGACAAACGCTTTTTCTCCCGACCCGGTGAGAATGACACAGCGCACATCGTCGCGTTTTTGAACGGATTCCACCATCATTCCGAGCTCTGAAATGAGCGCGGCATTGAGGGCGTTCAGTTGTTGGGGGCGTTGGAGGGTCCAACAGGCCACGGAGCCATGCATGGTCTCGGTGACGAAGGGTGTCGAAGACATGTCCCGAAATTAATCAAATGATCCGCCTCCTGCGGCCTGAAGTCTCCGGGTTACGGGGTGCTTGGGTGTGGACCAAATGGCGTCGGAATCTCCTTCTTCTACAATGTGACCCTCCGCCATCACTGCGGTTCGGTCACACAGGTAGCGAACCACGCCCAAATCGTGGCTAATAAAGAGCAGAGAGAGGCCGCGCTTTTCCTGCAATTCCACCAAAAGGTTCAGCACCTGGGCTTGAACGCTCACATCTAGTGCTGCCACAGCTTCGTCGCAAATCAGAAGTTTGGGGTTGGCCGCAAGGGCGCGGGCAATGACGATTCGCTGCCGCTGTCCTCCGGAGAATGAATCTGGCCGCTTGCCCAAGGCCTCTTTTTCTAGGCCAACGGCATGTAGAAGTTCCTTGGCCTTGTCGAGGACATCTGCTTTGGGTGTTCCCCAACGGATCAAAACTTCTGTGAGCATGGCCCCAATCCGCAAGGCTGGATTGAGCGCCGCCCGAGGATCTTGGAAAACAAGGCCGACTTGAGATCGTATGTGCTGGATTTCTTCGCGGCTGCCGCCATGGACCATTTTACCGTTGAGCTCAATGCGCCCAGAGTCCAGTTTATGAAGGCCAAGAATGGCGCGGGCCAGGGTCGTTTTGCCACATCCGCTCCCCCCCACAATGCCCAAACTGCCACCCATGGGGAGTTTCAATGAAACGGACTGAAGGGCGGGTTGGGCTTGTCCGGGGTACGTTTTGGTTGCGCCTTCAATGCAAAGTAGGTTCAAGGTCTCGCTGCCTGGGGCCATCCTAATTTGCGCGACAGGCCGCTTCTCTTGGCTGTGCCTTGGGCTCAAAAAGTCCGAAAGAACGGGGAGGGGCTTGGGCCGACCAACCGGTGGAACCCGACAGGCGAGCAAACCCTGAGTGTATGGATGAACGGGAGAGGAAATCACGTCTTGAACAGGTCCGCATTCGACCACTTCCCCTTTGAACATTACGGCCACGCGGTCGGCATGCCGCTCCACGACCTCCATGTCGTGGGAGACGAGAATCATGGCCAAACCCCGCTGGGTTTGCAGGTCCTTTAAGAGGTTGAGTAGGTCGCTTCGCAAGGTGCTGTCCAAAGCGGTTGTTGGCTCGTCGGCAAGCAGGACTTCTGGGCCATTTGCCAAAGCCATGGCGATCAAAACCCGCTGCTTCTGCCCGCCGGAAAGTTCATGCGGATAGGCTTTGAGTGCCCTTGTTGTGTCCGGCATCTGGACTTCGTTCAGCAGTGCTTCTGCCTGTTCTCGGGCCTCTGTTTTGGTGCAATCTTGATGGCGCTGAATCACTTCTGTGAGCTGCGCCCCGCATCTCATTGTGGGGTTCAGACTCGTCATGGGTTCTTGGAAGACCATGGCCACTCTGCTGCCTTTTGGAACGGGTTGGGTCGGCCCTTGGTCGGCCCTTGCCCAAGTTTCCCCGAGCCCTGTCACTGTTCCTGAAGTCAGGACGGACCCTTTGGGCAAAAGGCCCAAAGCAGCCATGCAGCACATTGTTTTACCGGAACCGCTTTCCCCAACCAAAGCGAGTGTCTCCCCCGTCGCGACAGACAAATTCACATCGCGCAGGATGGGCTGTCCCGCGATGCTCAAGCTGATGCCGTCCCAAGTGAGGGCGGCGCCTTTGTGTTCAGAGTGTTCCACGGAGGGCTTGCTCCCGCTCTATGGCCTCGAACAAGGCCTTAAAGTTGCCTTTGCCGAAGCTCTGGGCACCTTTTCGCTGGATGATTTCGAAGAACATGGTGGGTCGGTCGACCACTGGGCGGGTGAAGATTTGCAGCAGGTAGCCTTCGTCGTCTCGGTCGACCAAAATGCCCAGCTCTCTCAAAGGAGCGAGGTCTTCATCGATGGAGCCCACCCGATCGAGAAGGTCGTTGTAGTAGCTTTTGGGCACCTGAAGGAACTCGATGCCTCGGCGTTGCAATTCGGTGACGGTGGTGATGATGTCGTCTGTGGCCACGGCAATGTGCTGGACTCCAGCCCCTTGATAGAAGTCGATGTACTCCTCGATTTGCGACTTTTTCCGGCCTTCTGCAGGTTCGTTGATGGGAAACTTGATTCGTCCATTTCCATTGCTCATCACCTTGGACATCAATGCGGTGTATTCCGTAGAAATGTCTTTGTCATCGAAGGAGACCAACTGGGCAAATCCCATGACCTTCGCGTAGAACTCGCACCAGGTGTTCATCTCCCCCCAGCCAACATTGCCCACCATGTGGTCGATGAATTTCAGTCCAAGCGAATCTGCGCCACCTGCGGGATTCCACGTTTCATAACCGGGCAAGAAAACACCGTTGTATGCCTTCCGCTCCACAAAAACATGGATGGTGTCACCATACGTTTCTATGCCGCTGAGGACCACCTTGCCTTTCCCGTCTTCTCGGGTTTCGGGCTCAAATGCGCTGACAGCACCTCGAGAAGTGGTTTCCTTCCAGCTCTGGGTGGCGTCATCCACCCAAAGTGCGACAGCCTTGACCCCGTCTCCATGGCGATTCAGGTGGTCATTCAATGGACCATTTGCCACAATGGGGGTGGTGAGCACCAAGGTGATTTTGTCTTGGCGGAGCACATAGCTTACACTGTCGGTGGCGCCAGTTTCGAGGCCGCGATAGGCCAGAGGCTGAAACCCCCAGGCGTTCATGTAGTAGTATGCGCTTTGCTTGGCGTTTCCAACGATCAATTCGATGTGGTCGGTGCCGAGCAGGGGCAAGAAATCCTGAGCTTCAGGAACCGTTGTTTTGGGTTGAGGTGACGTTTGATCCATGTTCATTTCAGGGTTCAGTCGATGTTTTTCGGGGAATACCCCAGCCAACTTTGGTGGTAATTGCGGTCTTCGTTGTCTACCGCAGCTTGGGTCAAGCGAAGGGGTTTGAACGTGTCGACCATCACTGCAAGTTCCGCGGTTTGGGTCTTTCCAACGGAGCCCTCGTAGGTTCCGGGATGTGGGCCATGGGGGATTCCCCCTGGGTGAAGGGTTAAGTCGCCCCGGGAAATGCCCTTTCTACTCATGAAGTTGCCTTCGACGTAATACAGCACTTCGTCGGAGTCGATGTTGCTGTGGTTGTATGGCGCAGGAATCGACTTTGGGTGGTAATCATAAAGCCTTGGGCAGAAACTGCAGATGACAAACGCATCGGTTTCGAAGGTCTGGTGCACAGGAGGGGGTTGGTGGACGCGGCCTGTAATGGGCTCAAAGTCGTGAATAGAGAAGGCGTAGGGGAAGTGATAACCGTCCCAGCCCACCACATCAAAAGGATGCCGGGCGTACGTCACCGTGTGAATCATGCCCTCTTTTCGGATGTCTATCGGAAAGTGGCCTTCTCTGTCCACGGCCTCCGTCCATTGAGGGGTGCGAAAGTCCCTTTCACAAAACGGGCTGTGCTCCAGCAATTGACCAAAGTGGTTGCGATAGCGTTTGGGTGTGACCACGGGGTGGGCACTCTCGACCACCAGCCAGCGTTGAGCGGTTTCTTTTGTCGGAACCCACCTGTGGATGACCCCACGGGGGATCACCAAATAATCGCCCGGGCCATATGTCAAGCGGCCAAACATGGTTTCCAATACGCCGTCTCCGTCGTGAATGAAGATCACTTCATCCGCGTCGGCATTCTTGTAGAACCGGTCGTTGGGGTCAGCTTCTGTGGGCCGGGCCACGGAGATCGTACAGTCCGAATTGAACATCATCGGTACGCGTGCCTCCAGCGCATTTCCTGAGGAGGGGATTTGGAATCCCGGTACCCGGCGAGAGGTGAGGTTTTCTCGAACCCCTTCCGTTGGACGCGCATCCGCGGGTGGGGACACCTCCCGAACCATGGTCGGGGGGTACAGGTGGTACAAGAGGGAGCTCATGCCCACAAACCCAATGGTCCCGAACAGCTGCTCGTGATGCAGGGTGCCGTCGGGCTTGGTGAATTGGGTATGGCGTTTGTGCGGAACCTGCCCGCGCTGCTGATAGAAGGGCATGAATGCAAGGTAGTTTGGAACGGGCTCAACCGCCGCCGCCGATGTTGGCGTACCATGGAAGTTTGCCATCGTCGCCTGGGGGAAAACGCAAGGGAACCTTTTGGCCTTCCGTCAGCGGCTGATCGGCGGTCATTCCGGTTCGGGATTCAAGGACCTTCAGTTTCACAGCTTCGCTTTGACTGATGTCCCTGAGGGTCTCTCCTGCGCGTGCGATGTGCCAGTCGTGAGAGCCACGACGGCGTTTGGGCTGGGTATATAAGCGGGTGTCGGACGGGAGCAAGGTGTTCGAGTCGACGTTTTCAAGGTCATTGTACTTGCGGAGCTGCCAAACAGCGACTTGCAAGGACTTGGCCAGGTCATCCAATGACTCCCCAAGCCGCCCTTGTACCCAAGCCACGTCGTTCTCAGAAAAGCCTGCGGACCGGCCTGAACCGAGATGGATGGTTCTGCCAGATTCAATGGCGGCGGGTCCTTTGTTTGGCCTTGGGTTTTCAACCTCAGCCAAGGGCTCTGGCATGCCGCCTTGCTTCATCCAATCTTTTCCTTCTTGGTCATATTGGCCCAAGTCGTGGCGCTCGATGAGTTCAATGAGGGCTTTCGCATAGGTTGGACTGGTCGCGTATCCGCACCGCTTGAGGCCGCGCGCCCAATTTTTGTAGTCGTCAATTTTGAGTTCGAACAACGAAGCATATCTGTCCCGTTTGAGAAAAAGACTGTGGTCTTCGTAGCTGTCTTTTGGGTCTTCGTACACCCTGAAGCACTCTCCTTTTTTGTCGTCGTCGTAGTAGGTTTTGCCCCCTTCCCAGCCTTTGTGGCATTTGATGCCAAAATGGTTGTTTGACTTTTTGCTGAGTTCACTTTTTCCCGAGCCGCTTTCAAGCAGGCCTTGCGCCAGCGTAATGCTTGCGGGAATGCGGTGGATGACCATCTGTCGAACGGCCTCGCCCTTCCAGAGCGCGATGTAAGCCTGCTGATCTTCCGCACCACCTGCACAGGCAGGAGTAGCATAAAAGAGGGTCAAAGCGGCGAGAGGGATCATCGCTGCATGGCGCAGATACTGTAACATGACACAAAGCAACGCCGATTTTCCGCCCATTGTATTTGAACCGGGGGTTTTCACCCACACAGGAGCGTTCAATTTTCCGGCCCAAACTCCTTGGACTCAATCCAGGTGCCGTCGGAGGAAAAGAAGTCCCAAGAACCCACAGGGTCACCTTGGTGGTGCTGGCCTTCAATGTGGGGCCGGCCACTGGTGTGCCAAGTGCGAAACAGGCCCTGTTTGATGCCGTCAACATGATCGACTTGGCTCCACGGCAAACCGTCTTCTCTGTAGGTGTTCCACGTCCCTTGTTTTTGACCGTTGACCAAGCGTCCCCGAACATGGAGACGTCCATTGGCGTGGAACTTTTGGACTTCTTCTCCCGGTTCTCCGGGTTCGAGAACCCGTACCTCTTTGGGCTCTCCGTTGGACCAAGTCGACATCACTTTTTCCGTGATGTCGGCGCCACAAGATGCCAAAACAACGAAGGTCAAGAGAGAAAAAACGGGCCTCATTTCTTGCGGGAGATGGTGAAGTCGACCAAATCGATCAGTGCAGACCGCGCTTCGGACTCAGGCAAAGCCTCCAAAAGCGAAACCGCGCGGTCGCGGTGCTCCATCATGGCGCGCTCTGCGTAAGCCATGCCAGGGCCGTTTTGGATGTCTTCGAGCAGCCGCGCGATGAGATCAGGTTGATCTGCACTGCGTTTGATGGCCCGGATGGTTCGGCGCCGTTCGCGGGGTGATTTGTTCTGCAGATCGTGGATCAATGGCAAGGTCATTTTCCTTTCCTTGAGGTCCCCTCCTTTGGGCTTTCCTGTGGCTTTGCTTGGGGTAAAATCCAGAAGGTCGTCCTTGATTTGGAAAGCGATGCCCATGGCTTCACCAAAAGCATGCATGTGCCTCACCCGCTCTGGGTCGGCGCCTGCACTGGCAGCACCGGCAGCACAGCAAGCGGCGATGAGAGAGGCCGTTTTGCGGCGGATGATCTCGTAGTACACCTCTTCTGTGATGTCCATTCGTCGAGCCTTCTCAATTTGGAGCAGCTCACCTTCACTCATGGCTTCAACTGCTTTTGAGGTGATGCGCAGCAGGTCGACGGCGTCGCGTTCCATGGAGATGAGCAGCCCGCGGGACAAAAGGTAATCTCCAACGAGGACCGCGATTTTGGACTTCCAGAGGGCACTGATGGAGAAAAATCCACGGCGGGTTTCCGCCCTGTCGACGACATCATCGTGGACCAAGGTGGCGGTGTGAAGCAGTTCGATCAAGGTCGCCGCTACGTGGGTGCGGGGCTGGGTCCCTCCGCAAGCAGTGGCGGACAGGTACACCAAAAGCGGGCGCATTTGCTTGCCTTTGCTGCGGACGATGTAGCGCGTGATGTGGTCCAAAAGCGGCACCGAAGTGCGCATGGCCTCCTTAAAGTGACCTTGGAATTCCCTCATTTCGAGGTCCACTGGTCTTCGGATGGAGGCAAGGTTGGCCATGAAGGCAAAGTTACCTCTGAACCCTTGTGGGCGGAGAGCCGGGGTCACCGGTGTATTTTGCGCCATGATTCTGTCCATGACCGGCTACGGAAAGGCCGAGGCGCACATCGGAGCGCGCAAGTACACAGTGGAAGTCCGTTCGTTGAATGGAAAAGGGCTTGACCTGTCTGTGCGCATGCCTTCAAGGTTTCGTGAGAAGGAAATGGAGCTCCGCAAGAGCGTGGGAAAGGCCATTGGAAGGGGCAAGTCTGATTTGATGGTTCATTTTGAATCTGATGCTTCCGATGTGCGTCACATGGTCAATTCGGGATTGATTCAGCAGTACGTGGATCAACTGACCCCTGTTTTTGAAGCCAATGGCATCCCTGTGGATCATGTGGACGGGCAGCTGCAGAAGTTTGGTTCCGCGATGCGGTTTCCAGATGTGATCAGCGCAACGAAGGAAGCCATGGAAGCTGACGAATGGACATCCATGCAGGCCTTGGTGTCCTCTGCGGTAGAGCAGTTTCAGGCATATCGACTGCAGGAAGGCGAGGTGCTGGAATCTGATTTTCGCAGCCGTGTTGAGCACATTGAACGCCTTCGACAGGATTTGGCCCCGCTTCTTCAGGCCAGAACGGACCGCACCCGCAGTCGCTTAAAGGAACACTTGGAAGCGGACTTGCCGAAAGACAGGATTGATGAAAATCGTTTTGAGCACGAGTTGATTTTTTATCTCGAAAAGCTGGACGTGACCGAGGAGATGGTGCGGCTTGAGGCGAATTGCCGGTATTTTGGTGAAATGCTGGACGGCGAGGCTGGACAGGGTAAAAAATTGGGGTTCATTGCCCAAGAAATCGGCCGTGAAATCAACACCTTGGGCAGCAAAAGTCAAGACGCATCCATGCAGCGAATCGTGGTCCAAATGAAGGACGAACTTGAAAAAATCAAAGAGCAGATTTTGAACGCTTTGTGATGCAACAAGAAGCAACGAAGACCATGCCCATTGACGTCACATCAGCAGGAACAGGAAAGGCCATGGCGTTTTGTGCGCCATCTGGTTCGGGCAAAACGACTTTGGTAAAAAGCTTGATGGCTGAGCGCAACGATGTGGCATTCAGCATCAGCGCGACCAACCGCGCCCCACGCGGAACGGAGGTGGACGGCAAGGATTACCATTTCATGACCACGGCAGTGTTTCAACAGCGGGTGGATGACGGTGACTTTCTAGAGTGGGAAGAGGTTTACCCTGGGCGGTATTATGGCACCCTCAAAGAAGCGGTGCTTTCCATTTGGGAACGCGGAATGCATGTGGCCTTTGATGTGGACGTAGAGGGCGGAATTCGGCTCAAAGAACTGTTGGGGACCCGCATCTTGACGGTGTTCGTTCAACCGCCGTCGCTTGCAGTTTTGGCGGAACGCTTAGAACGAAGAGGGACCGACAGTCCAAGCGAAATTGAGCGCCGATTGGCCAAGGCCGGAAGAGAGATGAAGCGCGCAGGGTTTTTCGACCAGATCCTCATCAACGACGACTTGAGTGTGGCTTGCAATGAGTTGTCTAAAACAGCGGGGGCATACCTCAACCCCAGTGGTTCGGCGTCATGAACATTGGCCTTTACTTCGGGTCTTTTAACCCCATTCATACAGGTCACTTGGTGATTGCCCAACACATGGCCTCTCATCATGGGTTGGACGAAGTTTGGTTTGTTGTAACGCCCCACAATCCCATGAAACAGGCGGCTGATTTGGCGCCCGAGTCCGATCGATTGGAGATGGTGAAGCTGGCTGTTTCCGACAATCCGCGCTTGAAAGCGGTGGATGTAGAGTTCGGGCTGCCTCGCCCGAATTACACCGCGCACACAATGGATTTTTTGGTGCGTCGGCACCCAGACACAACATTCAAGATCATCATCGGGGAGGACAACCTCCGAACCCTTCAGCAATGGGCGCGTTGGCGGGAGTTGGTGGACCGATACGGTTTTTTGGTTTACCCTCGGGCTTATGCCGAGGGAGAGGCAAAAAACTTGGAAGGCACCATTGCGATTGATGGGGAGCACATTGTGTTGAGCCCGGCTCCGGTGATCAGCATTTCCAGTACGTATTTGCGCACCGCATTGGCTTCAGGAGACTCTGCGCGTTACCTGCTTCCAGATGCTGCTGCAGGCCTTATCCGAGAAAGAGGCCTCTATGGATTCCCCAAAGGCGACTGAACACAGGGGCGCCAAAAGGCAGGCTTCACGTGTTGTTGAAGGCGCTCATGGTCCGCTCCAGGCCAATGAAGGCAAAGGAGCGCATGAGGCCGGCGACTTTGTCTAAGCGCTCATCCATGGCCTTTTCTTCGGAAGAAGAAAAGGAGCCCAATACATGGTCGACTTGCCCTCCGGGCCCAAATTCGGCGCCAACACCAAACCTCAAACGCGGATAGGCGGAGGTCCCAAGAACACCTTGAATGTCCTTGAGGCCATTGTGCCCGCCATCGGTCCCTTTTCCGCGCAAGCGCAGCGTCCCAAATGGCAAATTGAGGTCGTCTGTGATCACCAGCATGCGGTCAACGGACAGCTTTTCCGCATCGAGCCAATAGCGCACAGCCTTTCCGCTGAGATTCATGAAGGTCGAGGGCTTGAGCAACACGAGTTGCCGCCCACGATGTTTTGCACGGGCCACGTCTCCAAGTCGGTCGGCCTTGAAGGACACACCACTTTCTTTGGCCATGGCATCCAATGCCATGAACCCGATGTTGTGACGCGTTCGTACATAATCGGCACCAGGGTTACCTAGGCCGACCAACAAGAACTTCATGCGTGGAGGGGATTAATCCTCGCCGCCTTCTGCAGCGGCTTCCTCAGTGCCTTCTGCTCCCTCCTCAACGGAGGCTGCAGACATGGCAGCACGGGTACGACGGATGCCAAGCACAACCGCAGAATCGTTCAAAGGAATGGTGCAACCCTCCACTTTGATGTCTTCCATGCGAAGTGAGTCACCGAGCTCGAGATCCGTGATGTTGACCGTGATGCTGTCGGGCACTTGTGATGCAAGTCCAACAACAGGAAGGCGACGGTATACCACGTGAAGGCGACCACCGTTTTGCACACCGATACTCGTGCCCTCCGTCCGGACAGGCAGTTTGACGCGAATGGGCTTGTCCTTCGCTACCTGAAGTAGGTCGATGTGGACGATCCGGTCTGTTACGGGGTGGAACTGAACGTCTTGGAACACGCAGTCGTGCGTTTTTCCATCAATCTCGAATTGGAGAAGGTACGTTTCCGGTGTAATGACCAACTTGTTCAGTTGGACTTCGCTCACGTGAAAGTGAACCTGCTCGGAGCCACCATACATCACACCAGGGACTTGGCCCTTATCGCGGAGTACAGTTGCGTCCTTTTTCCCTACGCCCCCTCTTGGGGAGCCGCTCAATGAAGCAGTTTTCATGGTTTTGTTTTAGGTAATGAGGAAATGAGAACTGATGCTTTCGTTTTGGACCAAGCACCGAATGACGGTGGCAAAAAGGTCTGAACATCCCAGCACAGTAATCTTGTCATTGGGTTTGTCGTTCCGAAGCGGAATGCTGTCGGTGACGACGAGTTCTGTGAGTTCGCTCTGTGCAATTCGCTCGTAAGCTGGGCCAGAAAGAACGGGGTGGGTGCAGACCGCGCGCACACTTGCGGCGCCGTGGTCCTTCATCATTCCGGCGGCTTTTGTGAGCGTGCCGGCCGTGTCGCAGATGTCATCGACGAGAACAACGTCCTTGCCTTCGACGTCTCCGATTACCCGCATGCTGGCCACTTCATTGGCCACTTTGCGTTGCTTGTAGCAAATGGCCATGTCGACACCGAGGTATTTCGCGAAAGCGTTGGCGCGTTTCGTGCCTCCAGTGTCTGGCGTGGCAATGAGCAAATTGTCGGTTTTTAAACCAGCGAGGTAAGGCAGGAAAATGGCAGAGCCGTAGATGTGGTCTACGGGGACTTCGAAAAACCCTTGAATCTGGTCCGCGTGTAAATCCATGGTGATGACCCGATCCACTCCGGCCGCCGTCAGCATGTTGGCGATTAACTTGGCACCAATGGCGACTCGAGGGGCATCCTTTCGGTCTTGTCGGGCAAAACCGAAATACGGAATCACGGCGACAATGCGTTTGGCAGAAGCGCGCTTTGCGGCATCCACCAACATCAAAAGCTCCATCAGATTGTCTGAAGGAGGAAAGGTGCTTTGAACAATGACCACCTCCTTTCCCCGAACCGTTTCTTCGATGCTCACGCGGAATTCTCCGTCGCTAAACACCGTATGCTTGACAGCACAGAGCGGGGTTCCATACTCCGTGGCAATTCTACCCCCTAAGTCTAAGGAGGCCGAACCAGCGAGAATACGGAGCGAAGAATCTTGCATAAAGGTGGTTTTCAAGGGGGCAAAGATAGTTCGAGAGCCATTGCGGTCCATCGACTTGTAATTTTACGTCATGAAACAGCGCCGCACCTTCATCCTCGTTCTTGGAATGGGGGGGCTTCTTTTGGGCCTGATGACGATGCAGTTTAGCTGGGTTCGTGCGCTGGTCAAGGCGCGGAGCACCTTGTTCGATGAGCAGGCCCGCACGGCATTGGTGGAAGTCCAATCTGTTTTGACGTTATCTGGCGCGCGTTTTCCGGCGTCTGCAAAGGCAGGATTGGCCCCTTCGTCAGGCCTGCGGGCAGACAGTTTGTCCCAAGTTCGAGCCCAAGTTGTTTTGGACCGGGAAGTTGCAGTGGGCATTGCAGACAGCTTGTTGACCGCTGTTTTGCGAAACCGAGGGGTCGAGTTTCAGTTCAGGTCCGCCTTGTTGGACCGGTATGGTCGCCCTGTCTTCCTTCGGGATGCAGATGTCGGGTTTTTAGAGGCCCTACAAAACGAAGGCTATCGAATTCCGGCTGGCGATGCCCAAACCTTGGAGGAGGTGCAGCTGTACACCGTTTTCTTTCCAAGGAAGAGCCTTCGATTGGCCAAGAACATGTGGGGGGAGCTGGCCATCAATGTCATTCTCATGTTGGTCCTGGTGTTTTTCACATTTTACGCGGCAAATGGGTTGAGGAAGGCCGAACGGTTGAACCGGCTCAAGAGCGACTTGATCAACAACATGACCCACGAGCTCAAAACCCCCATCTCCACCATTGGATTGGCTGGGGAGGCTTTGCTCGACCCGCTCATGGCGAGCGATGAAGAAAACGTGCGTTATTATGTTCAGCTCATTCGCTCCGAGAACAAACGGTTGGGACAGCTCGTTGAGAATGTGCTCCGAGCAGCCATGCTGGATCAAGGGGAATTGGAGTTGTTTAGGCAGTCGATCAATTTTCATGATTTGGTGAGAGATGTGTTGCGCAACCACGCCATTCACATTAAAAAGCAAGGGGGCAGTACGGGAAATCAACTCGCGGCAACAGACCCCTTGATTGACGGGGACAAGACCCACCTGACCAACGTGGTATTCAACCTTGTGGACAACGCCATCAAGTATGGTGGCGGGTCACCAAAGCTGACGGTTCGCTCCTGGAACGAGGAGGGAACATTGTGCGTGGCTTTCACCGACGATGGCATTGGAATCGCCAAAGAGCATTTAGGCAAGGTTTTTGATAAGCTATATCGTGTCCCCACTGGGAATGTCCACGATGTAAAAGGTTTCGGCCTTGGTTTGAGCTATGTGAATGCCGTCATGATGCAACACGGAGCCAAAATTGACGTTGTGAGTGTACCTGGCAAGGGAAGCACGTTTACTCTGGTTTTTCCTCAAACGACAGCGTCATGAAACAACAACTCGACATTCTACTTTGCGAAGACGACCCCAATCTCGGCAAACTTCTCTCCGATTTTTTGAACCGAAAGGGCTACAATGCCACTTGGGCTCAGGATGGTGCTGAAGGTGTCCGCCAGTTCCGTGTGGGCTCCTTCGATTTCGTGATCCTCGATGTGATGATGCCCGTCAAGGATGGGTATCAAGTGGCCGAAGAGATTCGCGGGCTCAATCGACACGTGCCCATTTTGTTTCTCACAGCCAAGAGTCAGCGTGAAGACACGTTGCAGGGATTCAAGGCGGGGGCAGACGATTACATGACCAAGCCTTTTTCTATGGATGAATTGGAGGTGAGGATTGAGGCGATTTTGCGTCGTTCTGCCGCCCTCCCTGAGGACGATGATGAGGTGGGCGAGATGACCATTGGGCTCTATGCGTATGATTACAATCGGCAAGAGCTTCGATTGAACGGGGAAGGCCAACGCCTGACCACAAAGGAAAATGAACTCCTGTTTCTATTGACCAAATCCAAAAACGCCTTGCTGGAAAGAGAGTTCGCTTTGAATGCCATTTGGGGCGACGCGAACTACTTCAATGGCCGCAGTATGGACGTCTACATCGCCAAATTGCGCAAGCACTTGAAGGAGGACGCTCGTGTCGAAATCCTCAATGTTCATGGCAAGGGGTTCAAGTTGATTGCCGACTAAAGGTTTGGCGCCACCTGAGAGGGTTAGACCAAAGGGAAGCCCTACCTTGATTCTCCGTTTCGCGCAGGCATGATTCCCAAGGATACCGTAGACGCCATACTCCAAGCCACCATCATTGAGGATGTGGTCTCTGATTTCGTTCAGCTGAAGAAGAACGGAACCAGCTTGCGGGGAATGAGCCCCTTCACCAATGAAAAGACCCCGTCTTTTTACGTGGTGCCAGGAAAGGGCATGTTCAAGGATTTTAGCTCGGGAAAGGGGGGCAGCGCGGTCACCTTCTTGATGGAGCACGAAAAGCTATCCTATCCAGAGGCCTTGCGGTGGCTGGCTCGGAAGTATGGCATTGAGATCCAAGAACGGCAATTGACCGCCGAGGAACACGCGGCGCAAACGGAACGAGAAAGTCTCTCCAACCTTGCCGCATGGGCTCAAAAGTGGTTCACAGAGCAGTTATTACAGACGGGAGAAGGAAAGAGTGTGGGGCTCGGCTACCTGCGTCAGCGGGACTTTGCAGACGCCACACTCCAAGACTTTGCCGTGGGGTATTGTCCAGATACATCGTGGTCGCAACCTGGCGCATTGGCCGAAGCGGCCAAAAGTGCAGGGTACCAAAAGAAGTGGTTGATCGCCAGTGGTCTTTGCAAAGAGCGAGACGACGGCAGCCTCTATGATTTTTACCGAGGCCGCGTGATTTTTCCCATTCGAGATGTCACGGGTCGGTTCATTGGTTTCGGTGGACGGACACTCAAAAAAGACAAGAAGACCCCGAAGTATGTCAACAGCCCAGAGAGTCCGCTGTACGACAAGTCGAGAGCTTTATATGGCATCCACCTTTCGCGAAACGCGATTGTGCGCGAAGACCGCGCCATTTTGGTGGAAGGCTACACGGATGTCATGGCCATGCGACAAGCAGGGGTGGAACACGTTGTGGCCAGCTCAGGAACGTCACTGACCATTGAACAGGTTCGCTTGCTTCGTCGGTTCAGCAAGCGCATGACCATGCTGTTTGATGGAGACCCCGCTGGATTGCGCGCAGCCATTCGTGGGGTGGACATTGTCTTGGCTGAAGGGCTTGATGTGAAGGTGGCAGTGCTCCCGGATGGAGAGGACCCAGATACGTTTGCGAAACGTCTTGGAAGTGAGGCCCTCATGGCCTGGCTTGAGGAGAACAGCAGGGACTTCATCCGGTTTAAAATTGACCTGCTCGATGAGGAGGCGTCGGACGACCCCATCAAGAGAACCGAGCTTGTTCGAAGTGTCGTTCAAAGCATTGCCCAGGTTCCTGACGAGCTCAAGCGCACCGTCTACGTTCAGGAAAGTGCAGGCCGTTTGGGCATGCAGGTGGAGGACCTTCTCGCGGAGTTGGGCCGACAGGCAGTGGCCCGATTGGAAAAGGAGGCGAAGGCGCCCTTGCCTTCTTTGGCGCCACAGCGGGAAGCTTCCATTGGCGCCCCTCGATTAACGGGTCGGGTTGGCAGAAGTGGTCGAGAAGAGGATTTGCTTCGGTTGCTGCTTCAATATGGCCGGCACAAGATCACCATTGAACTGCCCGATGACGGCGAAGACTCGAAGGACGAGAACGGAGACCCCTTGACCATCGAGGGCACCTTGGCTGAATTCATGTTGCATGAGCTCGATACAGTGGGCTTGGCCATTCGACATCCAGTGGTGGACCGCATTGTTCAGCACTTTCGAGAGAGCATCTTGAATGGCCATATTCCCGGGCCAGAAGACCTTGGAATGGGAGACCCCGAGGTCGCAGAGTTAACAGCAGATGTCCTTGTTACGGAATTTACCCTGAGTAAAAACTGGCTTGAGCGGCATGGCATTGAGCCAGAAACCGAGGAGCATCAATTGAAGCGCGCCTTGGAAGGCGCTTTGCATCGGTTGCTTCTTGATGAAGCACGTGGAGAAGGGTTTCGCATCAAGTCCCGGCTTCAAGAGTTGGCAGAGGACCCTTCCACCTCAGAAGACCCCGCATTGGAGGAAGTGGATTTGCTGCGGAGAAAAATGGGCGTTTCTAAGCGCGTTTCTAAGCTGGCCAAGCACTTCGAGAGTACCATTTTGCATACTCTGCGCCCAGAAGACGCCAAGAAAAAGGCGTAATCAGGCTTCTGCCCTTCTTTTGGTCCAGAAGTCCAACAGGGTAATGCGCGGCTGAAGAATGCCTCGGTAGCATTCAGTTTCTACCCGAAAGACCATGTCCCTTCGTTCCGCTTCGGCCAAAGCGGCGCAGCGGCTTCCCATGCCAAAGCCCACAGCGTCTAATCCACGCGACCCCGATGTGGTCTTGATGGACAGGCGAACGTGACGGCCTTCTTTTCCAACTTGCTTTGGAGGTTGCGCCAACATCACATCGCGCACCAAGAAGACTGGCGCTGGAGACCCCGGTCCAAAAGGCTCGAACCGCCGCAGCTTTTTGAGCAGCTCGGGCGTGCACTGGTCCATCTTGATTTCCAGGTCAAAGTGCCGAGGTTCTCGTCTGCTGATGGCCATCAGTTCTCTGCCCACTGCTGCGTCTAACTGCTGCGCAAAACCCAAGGCTGCACCGGGCTTCACGGTGAGTCCTGCGGCCATGGCGTGCCCTCCGAATTGCATCAAGTGCGCGCCACACTCCTTGATCAAGGCGTGAATGTCAAGTCCGGGTGTGGACCGGGCGCTGCCCACCATGACATCGTCATCATCGCTGATGACAATGCTGGGTCTGTATCGGTGTTCGATCAAGCGGGTGGCCACAATGCCAATCACCCCTCGGTGCCAATCCTTGCCCCAGACAATGTTGATGTGTTTGAATTCCGGGTGTTCCTCGAGTTGCTCAATGGCGGCTTTCGTGACTTGTTCGTCATAGGAGCGGCGAACGTTGTTCAGGCGGTCCAATTTGTGTGCCAGTTCAGAGGCAAGGGCTTCATTGGGTGCGGTGAGCAAGGCCACGGCCTCTGTGGCCCTCGACATCCGGCCAGCGGCGTTGATCCGGGGGCTGATTCGGGAAATGATGTCTCGCACCGTGAGGTAATCAGGGGAACAATGCACGACGTTGAGGAGGGCTTTGATTCCCGGCCTGACGTTTCGTGAAATCGTTCGAAGTCCATGGTGCAGGAGAATCCGGTTTTCACCTGTGACCTCGACCAGGTCGGAAGCAATGCTCAGCGCCACCAAATCCAAACCATCGAAAGCACTCATGGGCGAAAGGCCAAAGCGATCGGTGAGCGCTTGGGTCAACTTGAACCCAACACCGCAACCACTCAATTCTTTGAAAGGATAGTTGCAGTCTGGCTGTTTGGGATTGAGGATGGTGTGCGCCGCGGGCATTTCTGGACCGGGCAGGTGATGGTCGCAGATGATGACGTCGATTCCAATTTGGCCCGCGTCTTTTACACGGTCTACGGCACGGATGCCGCAGTCGAGTGTGATGATGAGTTTGCAGCCTTGCTCTGCAGCCGTTCTGATGCCTTCTTCGGAAAGCCCATACCCTTCGTTGTATCGATCGGGGATGTATGGCAAGATGTCGAACCCGTTGTTTTGGAGGAACTCTTGCATGAGGGCGACTGACGTGGCACCATCCACATCATAGTCACCATAAACCATGATTCTTTCCCCTTCTCTTTGGGCTGACATGAGCCTGTCTACGGCCTGTTCCATGCCGAGCATGAGCAAAGGATCGTGCAGGTCATCCAGTTCTGGCTGGAAAAAGGCCTCTGAATTGTGGCTACCAACGCCCCTCAATTCGAGCATTCGTGCAACCAACATGTCGCTGTCTGCGTTGCCCTGTAGGTCTTGCTCGCCGTGGCGAGGAGACCAATCTGCAGGAGGAACGTGAGGTTGACGGGTCATTGGTTTTGGTGCGGGTTAAGTTGCGCGTCGCACTCCCCAATTCCGAGAGGGCTTACAATCGGACGGAACTCCCTTAATTTGCGTAGCCTGAAAGATACAACGATGCTCTCGTTTCGCCCCCCCTCCTTCGCCCTTGTGGCCCTTTCCCTCATCACCATTGTGATGGGGACTTCTTGTCTCAACGACGACAACCTCATACCGCCAAACTGTTTTGACGGTCTCCTCAACAATGGGGAGGAGTTGGTGGATTGTGGAGGCCCCATTTGTGAACCCTGTGACCCCTGTGAAAACGGGGTTTGGGATCAAGTTTTGGGAGAACAATGGGTCGATTGTGGCGGCGAGTGCTCCCCTTGTGATGTGGGGTTCAATGGACAGCTTGACCCCGGGGAAACCGGCATCGACTGTGGCGGGGACACCGGCATTGATTGTGGTGAATTGTGCGGAGACGGCCTCCTAAACGGCAACGAAATCGACGTTGACTGTGGTGGGCCAGATTGTGAAGCTTGCCCGAGTTGCGATGACGGATTGTTGAATGGAGAGGAGTTGGGGGTGGATTGTGGCGGTCCGGATTGCGCGCCTTGTGCAACCGATGGCGATTGCACCAATGGCTTGCTTGACGGAGATGAATTGTACATCGATTGCGGGGGCACCATTTGTCCAGATTGCGCAGGAAATATGGATTGGAAAGCCAATGGAACGGAGTTAGTCGCTGATTTCGAGACCTCTTGTTCCTTGACGGGGACCACGCTCAATGTGGGTGGAGTTTCCGTGACAACCGATGGCATTGGCATGACGTTGCCCGAACCTGTTGTGGGTTGGATTAGCGGTGCACAGATCACATTGAATGAAGCCAGTGCACCTGCAGGAGTCTGCACTTACAATAGCCCATCGGGCCAGATGTACACGTCAGCGCAGCCAGGAGCGAATTTCACTGTGGAAATCCTCTACATCCTTCCGGAAGGTGGTGGCATCGTGGTGGGCACGTTTGGAGGAAGCTTGATTGGCACAGATGGCACAGGGGGCATTTCCATTGCCCAGGGTTCCTTCTTGCTGCCCATCGACTGATCACTCGTCAAGCAGGTCGTAGAGCCCATCTAGTTTCGGGCTAAGGACCACTTCGATTCTGCGGTTCCGGTTTTTATTTTCCGGATCCCGGGGATGGTATTGGCTGCGGCCAGCTGCGGTGAGCAATTCGGGCGCAAGTTGACTGTTGCCTCCCAACACCTCTACCACTGCTGTGGCGCGCAAAACGCTGAGTTCCCAATTGTTCCGTGGAGAGACGGAGGAATTAAATGCCACGTCATCCGTGTGGCCCTCGACCACGATTTCAAAGTCGGTTTCTCCTTCGATGGCCTTGGCCAAATCCACCAGTGCTTCCCGGCCTTCGGGGTCAATGGCGGTGCTGCCCGAGGCAAACAGCAAGTTGGAAGCCAATCGCACATATACTTTTCCGTCCCGCTCTTCCACCTCGAGCCCTCGGTTTCTGAATGCGAAAAGGGCATCACTCAATTTGGCGCGCAGGGCTTCACCGGCCTGTTTTTGGGCGTCAAGCATGCGGGTGAGCTCTTGCACTTTGGCTTCTCTTTCCAGCAGGCCGCGCTCCAAAGCGAGCAAGCTGTCCTCTTGGAACTGTAAATCTGCTCGGATGCGCTGCAGTTCTGCGAGCAAGGTGGCTTGCTCAGAGCCTGACGCTGCTCGTTTTCTTTCGAGCTCATCACTCAAAAGGGCATTCAGCTCTTCGAGTTCTCCATTTCGGAAGAGGCAGCTCCTGATCGCCCTTCCCCGATTGTTGGTGTCGGCTTGAAGCGCAGAGATTCTGCGGCCATCTTCATCGGCTTGGCCTTGTTGCTCGGCCACAGTCAATTGAAGGGCCTCGACTTGATCGACGGCCAGTGTGAGGTCGTGATCTAGGGTGTCCCTGTCGTCGCGCACTTCGGCGAATTGGCTCATCGGGACACAGCCTGTGATGAAAAGAAAGGGGACGGCGACAATCAAGGACACAAATCGACAGTTCATGTTGTGAAATTCGCGCCGAACCGGCCCCGGATGATGGGGCGGGCAATGTGTTGCACAACAGAGGACTGTGAATTGCGCGTTGTCGGCCTCAGATTTTGACACACACGTTCTGCGGCTCAGTGAAGAACCGCATGGAATTGTATCCTCCTTCGCGGCCAACACCAGACTGTCGGGTTCCTCCAAATGGTGTTCGAAGGTCTCTCACAAGCCAGCAGTTGATCCACACCATCCCCGTGTCAATACCCGCTGCAAAGCGATGTGCCCGTTGGACATCTTGGGTCCAAACGGAAGCGGACAGCCCGTATTTGGTGGCATTCACCAGCCCCAGGGCTTCCCGCTCGTCTTTGAAGGGTTGGATGGTGGCGACAGGGCCAAAAATTTCCTCGCGGTTGGTGACACAGGTGTGATCAAGGCCTTCAATCAAGGTGGGTTGGACGAAGAAACCCCCTTTGATGCGCGGCTCAGCAGGCTGATAACGGCCGCCGCCACAGAGGATTTGGCCACCTTCACCGCGCGCAATGTTGATGGCGGAAATGACCTTGTCGCGGTGTGCTCGAGAGACCACCGCGCCCATTTTGGTTTCGGGATTCATGGGGTCGCCAATCCGCATTTTTGACACCTTGGCAACCATGGCGTCACGGAACCTTTCGTAGATGTTCTCTTGGACGAGAATGCGCGATCCACAGAGGCAGATTTGCCCTTGATTGGAGTATGCGGCGCGTATGGCTGTGGATACGGCCGTGTCAAAATTGGCGTCGTCGAACACGACAGTGGCGTTTTTCCCGCCCAATTCGAGGGAAAGCTTTTTGAATTTGGGTCCAGCAGTGGCTGAGATGGCGGCACCTGTGGATGACCCCCCAGTAAAAGAGATGGCCCGCACATGGTGGTGTTCAACCATGGCTTGTCCAACTTCTGGACCAAGACCATGGAGTACGTTGAATACGCCATCAGGGAATCCCGACTCCTTGATCCACTTGCTCAACAAATAAGCGGTCATAGGGGTCACCTCGCTGGGCTTGGCCAAGATGCAGTTTCCACTGGCGAGTGCCGGCGCAATTTTCCAAGTGAACAGATACAGTGGGAGGTTCCACGGGCTGATGCACGCCACAACCCCGAGGGGTTTTCGGAGGGTGTAGTTCACCGTACCGTTGCCCATGGCGTGGCTTTCACTCGAGAATTGTTCGGCCGCAGACCCGTAAAATCGAAGGTTGTCTTCTGCCCGTGGGATGTCCACCATTGCGGCCAAGGACACAGGTTTCCCGCTATCCCGTGCTTCCGCTTCGGCCAGCATTGCGGTGTTTTCGTGGATCTTGTCGGCAAGGCGCATCATGACTGCCCGACGGTCTGCTGGTTCCCAAGCACGCCATGCAGGAAATGCCTTTCGTGCGGCAGCCACAGCCGCCTCTACGTCTTCCGATCCCGACCGGGATATTCGGCCATAAATTTCTCCTGTAGCGGGCTCTACGTTATCGAGCCATTCACCGGATGCCGCGGGTCGGTGTTCACCACCGATGAAGTTGAGGACGTCTGTTGCCATTCGACCCCGAAAATGGGGCGGAAATGAAAAAGACCGGTCACTGAGTGCCGGTCTTCGTGCGATTGCATTGACTGTTTTCTTCGCTTCGTGGTTGCCCCACAAGGACTCGAACCTTGACTGACGGTACCAAAAACCGGTGTGCTACCATTACACCATGGGGCATTCCGCGAAGAATGGAAGGCAAAATTACAAAAAGCGGCCGCCCCCACAAGGGAAAGACCGCATGAGAGGTCAATCGTTGCTTGGCGCGCTCACTTCTTGAAGCAATGTTTCGATGGCCGCTTCCAATGCAGTGATGCGATCATGGAGATTGGATAGCGTGTCTTGAAGGCTAACCCCTCCGGCAAATTCAAGGTCTCCAGTTAGCATGGCGTTGCCGTTCTCTTGGATTTGGAATGCGTCAGATCGGGCGTCTAACGCGGTTCCATTTCCAACAGCAAACAAGACGCCAGATTGTCCAACGGTGTTGTACTTGCCTACCGCAGTTTGATAAGCTTGGTCGGCAACAGTATAGTATCCAGCAGCACTGGAAGCATAGGCACTTGCCGTGGTTTCGTATCCCTCTGCGTGCCCAGCAAACCCGGATGCGACGGAGTAAAACCCTTCACTTGCGGCTGCGTCTGCTGTGGCCTGCGTCCCCTCTCCAACAGCGTGGGCACAGGTGGCACTGGCGACTGTATTTCGGTTGGATGCGTGGCTAAAAAAGCCAGAAGCTGTGGTGTTGTATCCCTCTGCGTGCGCAGCTGTGTTGGTGGCTTCAGAGCCATATCCTTCACTGTGGGCATAGTTGGCCAACGCCTTGGTGTTGTACCCTTGGGCATGGGCCGTGGTGCCTGTGGCGTCGGTGAACATGCCTTGAGAGTGGGCGGCAGTCCCAGTGGCCTCTGTCCCTTCACCCAATGCACTTGAACAAGTGCCGCTGGCAAAGTTGTTGCGGTTGACAGCGTGACTGTAGTTGCCAGGAGCGTCACTTCCATCGCCCATGGCAGAGGCGAATGACCCTGTAGCGGTGACATTGCGCCCTTGGGCCAATTGACCTGTGACCCTCAAGTCGTCTTCCACCCAAGTCCAGATGTAGGTGTTGATGCCTTGAACCGTGGTGGAGTCAGAGATGAAACTCAGCCCAAGAGAATCGCGGGCAGCATCCACCGAGGTTGCACTTGTTCCGCCACTCTCGATGCCCAGCACGCCTTGATCTTCCCATGGCTGACCAAACAAAGTGAGCAGTTCAAGAACATCGCCTGTTCCAATCAAGGAGTCTCCATCTGCATTGGGGTTGTACGGCCATTGAGCGTGCAAAGTGCCTGAGGCCAGAATGCAGGAGAGGATGAAAGAGGCAGAGAGCCGGAGCAGCTGAAGACGAATCATATCCATGAAAATAGGACAGGTTGATTTTGTTCGAAGGAGTGGGGGGAATGTGCGAAACATCAGGGTCCTGAAAGGGATGAAAAAAGCCCCCGCCCATGTGGCGGGGGCTTTTCATCCAAAGGACAGGGGTTGGATTATTCAGTGACCATGAATTGCTTCACAATGCTGACTTCGCGAGACGACAGCCTCACTTGATACACACCGCTTTCCAACTCATTTGCAGGAATGTCGAGTGTATACGCCTGGTGCTTTTCGACGTTGCCACTGTAGAGGGTAGAGATGTACATGCCCGTGGCATTGTAGAGCTCGACCTCGAGGCGCATGTTCTTCAAGACATTGAAACCAATTCGGGCGTAATCCTGTGTTGGGTTCGGTGCCACGTGAGAGACTTGAATCTGTCCACGGGATTCTGAGAGTGCAGAAGTCTCGGATGCCCCATTGGCATTTCCAGTGGTTCCTGTGCCCACCAATCCGGCACCAATGCCGTCGGGGTCGCAGACATCACCTGTGATGTCCACAGTGTATCCGAATTGAGCTTGGTTTCCGCTACAATCTGTGGCGGTATAGTCGTACTCAATTTGGTAGGGCAAGGTGCAGTCTAGGTCTCCGAAGAAGTCGCCGGACCCCATCACGGGTGTGCTTTGGTGTGTACCGGAGTAGTTGAACCAACCGCTGTAACCATGATGGTTGTTCATGTTGTTGGCGCCCAATCCAATTTGGAAGCGATAGAACTGGTTGGCAGGCTGGTGCGTGCACGTCAGGAAGCTGCCGTCATAGTCTCCCCATCCGGTCAATGTGCCTTCGGAAAGGAACCAATATGTCCAGTTTTCATGGTCATCGATGAGGTTTTCACAGTCCTGCTTGTAGCTGGTTGGGAAGTCCTGATTGGACCAGGTGTCGAAGGCCATTCCGTCGGTCAGGGTGAAGGTCACGTTCCAACCCGCTTCAGGGTTGGCGTTGTCCACCACGGTCTCCTCTATGGTCCAGTCACCGTTGGGCAATTGGCTCACCACCCCTTCCCCAATGGTCGAGTAGAACTCGCCTCCGAGGAAGTTGAACATGCGAACGGCATGCGTCTCATAGCCATTGCAAGTTTCGTCCGAATCAAAGGCCTCGGGCGTCACTGTCGTGCAGAACTGATCCACGCTGTCGTTCGGTGCATATGGCCCGACAACCGTTGTGGTCATGTCTACGGTGACATCGCCGCCGCAGTTGTCCATTGCAGAGACATCGCACGCGTCAAGAGAAGGCAACAGCACATCGCCATTGTGGTCTTCTGCGCAGACTTCAACCGTGCCGCCATTCTCTATGCCACAGACGTCAAGCCAAGTTGGGGCTGTTTCATCGGAGATGGTCACTGTGATTTCCGCTGAGGCTGCGTTTCCGCAGTCGTCTGTGACTTCGAAGTGGTGGATCAGGGTTGCGTTTCCGCAACCGTCCAATCCAACTGTATCGATGCTGGACGTCAGAACAGGATTCGCGTCGCAAGCGTCCAAGGCAATGGCCGTCAGGGCGGGGACTTCATCCAAGCAGGACACAACGGTGTCGCTGGCCGTGCTGCCATCGGCAAGGACAATGTCCAAGCTTGGGGCCACAGTATCGATGACCGTGATGGTTTGCGTCCAGCTGGTGGAATTGCCGGAGCAATCCATGGCTGACCACTCTCGCATCAGGGTGTATCCATTGGCGCAGTCTCCACCTTCAAACGTCTCTCCCACGTATGTGTAGTTGAGGGCGTCATCACAGTTGTCTTGGGCTTGAAGCGCCATCATGTCCGCAGGGGCCGGAACCGCGCTGCAAGCCACAGTGGTGTCGAGTGGTCCCGCAGTAAAGTTGGGGGCCACCGTGTCGACCACAGTCAAGACTTGGGTGTGGCTGGTTTCGTTTCCAGCGCAATCGACCAGGCTCCATGTCCGTGTGATCACATAATCACTTGGGCACAGGTCATTGTCGTCTTCGGTCTCACTGAAGGTCAGTGCGACTTCTGGATCGCAATTGTCGATTCCCGTCAGAATTGCGGTCAATGGAACGTTGTCGCAAGCGACCGTCATGTCCACAGGCAAAGCCTCAACAAATTCGGGCGCAGTCTCGTCAATGAGGGTGATCAGTTGAAGCAACGTCTTCACGTTTCCGCACTCATCCTCCGCGGTCCACGTGCGGGCCACATTGGCTGTTCCGCTGCAATCGTTCAGGTAGGTTATGCTGTCCGTGTACCCAATTTCAACCTCTGAGTCGCAGTTGTCGATCGCTTCAGCAGCACCAAGACTGCCCACAGTGAAGTCGTTGTCGCACGACATCGTGGTGTCTTGAGGAATGAACGTGAATTCAGGCGCTTCCGAGTCGATGAGGTTCACCGATTGAATGAGCGTGTCTGAATTTCCACATTGGTCAACGGCCACATAAGTAAGCAAGTAACTGCCGGCACAAGACCCGCTAAACTCGGCCTGAGACAAGAGCTCGAGGGCAATCTCGGCGTCGCAGTTGTCGGATACCGTGGCGTACAAGGTGTCCATGCCCCAATCGGTGCAAGGAACGTCGATGCTGAGTTCACCATCAATCACAGGAGCCGTGGTGTCGACCACCGTGATGACTTGCACATGAGACAGGGCATTGCCAGCGCAGTCCATGGTGCTCCACGTGCGGGTCAGCGTCTGTCCTTGGGCACAATCGCCTTCGGTCGCTCCTTCATTGTAAGAGATCACCAATGCGTTGTCACAGTTGTCCATCACTTCCAGCGTGACTGGCGCGGGAATGGATTCGCAAGACACCGTTGTGTCCATTGGCAATTCCGACGTCCATTCAGGAGCGGTTTCGTCTGTGACCGCAATGGTCTGTTCGTGTTGGGTCTGGTTGCCGCAATCGTCTGTTGCCGTCCATGTGCGAACCAAAGTGTAGTTGTTCGCACAGTCGTCGTCGTCGCTGAGCTCCTCGGTGAAGGTCACCTGGGGGCTGTCGTCGCAAGCGTCGGTTGCCGTGAGAATGGCTGCGGCAGGTACGTCTTCACAAGAAACTGTAGCGTTGGCAGGCAGCTCTTCTGAGAAGGCAGGTGCAGTCAAGTCTGCGGCACCAATGGACTGGTCGCATGTGGCGGACGTTTCGTTGCCACAGTTGTCGATGGCCAGGGCCGTAAAGGTCCGGGTGAAGCTAAAGCTTCCAGCACACGTGAATGTGGTGTCATGGTCTACCCACGTCAATTCCACATCTGGTGAAGCGCCACCACAATTGTCGGTTGCGATCACATCGGCTAAGCCAAGTGCATCCACAGAGAGGTCGGCAGCGCAGTCCGCATCCGCGGTCACCACCACATCTTCTGGGCAAGTGATCTCGACCACAGGTGGAGTCTCGTCATACAGCTCAATGAACTGTTCGAACATGTTGGCGTTGCCACAATCGTCCATAAAGGTGTAGGTCCGCATGTACATGCCCACAGGCTGAACGCAACCTCCGGAGAAGGGGGTGTCAAAGAAGGTCACCGTCACCTCGCTTCCACAAGCATCTTCCAATTCGATGAGGATGTTTTCCGGCACATTTTCGTCGCCATACTCCTCACAGGAGATGGAAATGGCCATGTCGCCAGCCAACAAAGCAGGTGCCACATCGTCAAAGACGGTGATGGTCTGTAATGCAGTGGTCTCGTTTCCGCAATCGTCCACAAAGGTCCAAGTGCGGTCGACAAGGAATGCACCAGCACACGTCTGGTTGTAAACGCTGTCTTCTGACCAGCTCCAAGCCACATCGGTATCGAAGTTGTCCGTTGCGGTGAATTCGCCGTAGGAAGCTGCAGGGTCATATCCCGCGCATGGCACGGTCACGTCTTCCACGCTCACCATTGGGCCAAGGTCGTCCACGAGTGTGATCACTTGGTTGCAAGACGCAGCATTGTCGCAGAAATCCACAGCGGTGAAGGTCCGGGTGAAGGTCATCGTTCCCTCGGCCACATCATCGTCACCTTCGCAGTCCACCATAAAATTGGCGTCCACATATGTGATGTTGATGTCGGTCAAGTCGGAACAATTGTCCGTGGCCGTCGCAGTTCCAAGGACAGCCGTCGTGGTGTCATTGGCAAAGTCTTGGTCCATCACCAAGATGGTATCGGCAGGACACGTGATTTCTGGCGCAACCTCATCGTAAAGGGCGACATACTGCTCGGCCAACGTGGTGTTTCCACAGTCGTCTTCAGCGGTCCAAATCCGCATCCAGCTTCCAGGGCAAGCGCCGCTTAGGGGCCACGCTTGAATGGAAATGGTCAACTCGCCATCACAGTTGTCAAACGCGTCCAAAGGCAGTTGCGTTGGGTCAAGAGGATCGGAGAGCAATTCACAGGAGACGGACTGATATGGCGTGAAGTTGCCAAACACAGGCGCCGTTTCGTCCAAGGCCGTGATGGTTTGAATGCAGGTCAGGGTATCACTCACGTTTCCACAAGCGTCTACAGACCAAGCCTGATAGGTTCGCTCAAAGCTGAAGCTGCCATCCGCGCTGCCATCTGCACCGTCGCAGAGTGCGCTGGACGGCCCGTCTTGGAAGTCGAAGAATGTAGCTGGTGCGATGTCGCAACCATCTTCCGCCTCGATGTTGGGCGTGCCGAGGGCCTCCGTAGAGAAGACCGCGGTGCATTCTTCTCCAAGCGTGACAGTGACGTCAGCAGGGCATTCGAGCAACGTGATGACCGGTGCCGTCACGTCTTCGACTGTCAGGATTTGAGTGCAGCTCGCTTCCGAGGTGTTGCCGCAGTGGTCTGAAGCCATCGCGAAGAAGGTCCGGGTGATCACATATGTTCCCGTGCTGTCGGTGCAGGTGTAATCGGGCTCACTGTCCTGAATGGTGTAGGAAAGGACAGGGGCTGCGTCACAGTTGTCTGTGCTCACGATCGCCACCTCCCCGGACTGGGTTGGGTCGAGTTCGCCGTCGCAGGCGCCATCGAGTTGAACCGTGATGTCGGCAGGACAGGTGAGTTCAATTGTGGGCGCGACAGTGTCAATCATCAGAATGAACTGATGGGCAGTGGCGGTGTTGCCGCATTCGTCTACCACAGTGTACGCCACATCCCATGTGGGAACAGGAGATACACATCCGCCTGATATGGGCTGGCAGTCAATGAATGCAGTGTCAATGCCACAATTGTCGGTCCAGCTGGCAAAGCCGAGGCTCACCAATTGATCGATGTCACACGACCATGCATCACATGCGATTTCGGCCTGCGTTTCGCTCAGTGAAATCACAGGGGCTTGCTGGTCCACAACTTGAATCAACTGGATTCCCGTTTCGGTGGCCACGTTGCCACAGCTATCTGATGCTGTGGCGCTCCAGCGACGCTCAATGGTATAGCATCCAGCAGAGGTGCTGTCTGTTACAACGTCGAGGTAGGTCAACTCTCCCGCGTCAAAGGCGCAGTTGTCGCTGTATTCTACCATGGCCGTTCCTGTCATGTCCGTCGACAAGTCGACAGCGCACATGGCCGAAACAGACACATCGAGATCACCAGGCAATGTCAAGGCGATTTCAGGCGCGGTTTCATCTTGGATGTGGACGAGTTGCGTGCACAACGTCACATTGTCGAACAAGTCCGTGGCAGACCAAGTGCGCTCCAAGGTGTAGCAAGCACTGGATGTTTCGTCAATGACGACTTCGCCGAGGTAAGCCACGATGGGGCTTCCTGCTTCATCGCAGTTGTCCGTTGCAGTGAGCATGGGTGCTGCGGGGACTTCGTCCTCACAAGCCACCACGGTGTCGGCAGGACAGCTGTCAAACAAGGGAGCTGTCTGGTCAAGACGACAGATTTGCTGGGTCACATTGATTGCACCACAGCTGTCGTCGAACACAGTGTAGATGTTCGTTACACAGGGGGCCACAGGATCGGGGGCGATCTCGCTAAGCTGGACATCGACAATGACATCACCCAAGGCTCCGACAACTTCGACGCCGTTTACGACGCCTTCCCAACCGAACCAACCACCGAGACCGAAGTCACAGTTGTGGTCATTGGCGCCAAGTCCGACTTGGAAGCCAAAGTATCCATTGCTCGGCGCGTGATTCAGGCGCAGGTTGCTGCCTTCGAAGTCACCCGTACCGTTCAAAAAGCTTTGGTCGCTCTTGAGCATGTACATGTCCCACTCATCGAATGGAAGGTTCTCACACGTGTAGATGTACTTGAACCCGCGCCCCATGGCTGCCCATTCGGCGCCACTGACGCGTTGGTTGAAGACATAAAACACCTCAAAACCTTGGTTGGGATTGATGCTGTTTTCGACGTTACCGGTGAGGGTAGCGACACCATTTCCGTATTGCGTAAAGGTCAGTCCGGATTCACTTTCTACGAAGTAATCAGAAGCGGCAAGCCCTTCCAATTCCAGTCCGTAGATGCGGATGGCCGCATCGGGACCCATGCCGTACGCTGTGGTCGCAGGACCTGTAGAGTAGGGCTGAGTGTATGGGGTTGAGACGCAAGCGACTTCGTCGTAGGTCTCTCCTGTGCAGTTGTTTAACGCCGAGGTTGGGGTTTCGCACGTGATGCCTTCAAGGTCGTCAATGCACTCCAGGGTGTAATCCATGATTGGAGGATCAAAGCTGATGCACTCTGGGTCGCAATCGTCTAATTCAAGCGGGTTGCCATCACAGTCAAATCCAACTTCAGCATAGAAGCAAGAAGCATCGTCATCTGTCGCATCTGCATTGTAGTTGCAAGCCTCCTCCTGGGTACATCCGAGGATTTCGAACGCGTCACAAATGCCATCTTCATCGGCATCGGCCAAGCAGTTGCCATCGCAATCGAGTTCATCTTCTGCATACGTGCAAAGGGTGTTGTCCTCGTCTGTGGCATCGGCGTTGAAGTTGCACGCCAACAGATCCGAGCAACCGGGCACTTCAGCTTCGTCGCAAATGCCATCTTGGTCCACATCGGACAGGCAAGCGCAGTCGCAGTCATAGTAGTCGGCACCACAGAATTGCTCAGGGTAGACGCACGTGGTGGCCACCGTGGCATTCTCATTGTAGTTGCACGCGGTCTCGTCCATACATCCTTCCACAGCTTCTCCTGAGAGGTAGGGCAAGAGCACGGAATCTTCGAAGGTGCCTAGTTCGCCACCTTCTTCTGTTGCGATCAAGTCAAAGTCGAGGTCGTAGAGCAAGCATCCAGCGGGTTCGAAGAGATCGAGATCCACGGTTTGGCCGGCTTCGAGGTAGATGTTCATGTTCACATAGGAGTCGCCCTCAAAATCGAACGTCGTGCCGGTTCCAACCACAAGCCCGTTGGCTGTAGCAATCACAGTTGCACCGATCACAGGCATGCCGTCGAGGGTGACGTTTGCCACCATCGTATTCGGGATGACAGGAAGAACGGCCACGTCCATGTTCGGCTCGTTACAAGCGTCGAATGGGTCGCAAATGCCGTCTCCATCTGTGTCGGCGAGGCAGTTCCCATCGCAGTCATAGCCTTCCTCTGCGAAGACACAAGACCCATTGTCGTCTGTGGCGTCCTGTTGGAAGTTGCATGCGGTTTCATCTGTGCAGCCTTCGATTTCGAAGGGGTCACAGATGCCGTCTTCGTCGGCATCGGCGAGACAGTTTCCGGCGCAATCGTAACCTGAATCGGCAAACGTGCAGGAGTTGTCTTCGTCTGTGGCGGTCACGTCAAAGTTGCATGCGGTGGCGTCGGTACACCCTTCGATTTCGAAGGGGTCACAGATGCCATCATCATCGGTGTCGATCAAGCAGTTGCCGTCGCAATCATAACCAGCATCGGCGAAGGTGCAGGACCCGTTGTCAATTGTGGCTTCTGTTTCATAGTTGCACGCAAGCTCGTCGGTACAACCCGCACAGCTTGTGTAATCACATGAACCATCGTCGTCTGTGGCGAGTGCGCTGTAGTTGCAAGCGCTCATGTCAGAACAGCCAGGAACTTCGTCTTCGTCGCACACACCATCCGTGTCCACGTCACTCAAACAACTCCCATCACAGTCGAGGTTGTCTGTGCCGTAAATGTCTTCAGGGTATTCGCAATCGGGGTCCGGTGTCACACAAGCGTCACCAATGTTGAAGCTGAAGCGCAAGTCGTTGTTTCCGTCTCCGTTTTCAAAGATTTGGACATAAAAGTTGCCTGCAACTTCACCATCCGTGGTCAGTTGAGCAATCAGAACTTGGTTGTTGTCGGCGTTGCTTGCAATGCCATTGGCATCGCCATTCAGGGCATACCAACTTCCTCCGATTGGGTCGTTGATGGAGATGTTGCCACCTGGGTTGCCCATTCCGGGGTCGAAATTGCTGATCCAAGGGTTTTCCGCCATTTGAATGGTGCTGACAACCGCTTCACCGGCCGTCAAATTGGGGGCAGATTCCAATCCGATGGTCAGCCATGAATCATACTGCAGGTTCGGGAAGGACGAGAACAGGGCAGGAGAAATCGCGTTGGGAGTTGCACTGCCGATGGCGTCTTGGAAGAAGTTGGTGGTGGTGGAGACTTCGGTTGGATTCGTGCTGTCTCCGGAGACTGAACTGACAAAGTCTGCGCCGTTGGCGCATTTCACGTAATACCGGTATGTGGTCATTCCGGCGAGGTCTCCATCTGTATGGACCGCGACAGTGTCGACAATCAAACAGTAATCGGCTTCAACTTCAATGGCTGTTGGGTCATAGTTACAAGCTTCAGCGTCTGAGCACCCCTCTACTTCGTCACAAAGACCGTCGTTGTCTTCATCGTTTAGGCAGCTGCCATCGCAGGCCAGGTAGCTGGCCAAGGGGTATGTGCAAGAAGCATCGTCGGTGTCGGCGTCCACATTGAAGTTGCACGCTTCAGCGTCGGTACAACCGAACACCTCCTCTTCATCACAAAGGCCATTTCCGTTTTCATCTGTGATGCAGTTTCCTTCACAGTCCACATAGGCAGAGCCATATAGGTCTTCTGGGAATGTGCAAGAGCCGTTGTTGTCTGTGGCATTTGAATCGTAGTTGCAAGCGGTGTCATCCGTGCAGCCCGCGACTTCGTTCTCGTCGCAGATTCCGTCTTCATCGGCGTCTGCAAGGCAGTTGCCATCGCAGTCAAGGCCTGTGTCTGGGTACGTACAGGACGCATCGTCCACATTGGCGCTTGTGTTGAAATTGCAAGCGGTGTCATCCGTGCAACCCAAAACGGCGTCATCACCCAAGAATGGCAAGCTGCCTGGGTCATCAAACGTGGATAGCTCTTCGCCTTCTGTGGCGATTGTGATGGTCAAATCCAAGCCATAGAGCTCACATTCGGTAGCGTCAAACAGTTCAAATTCAACCTCGTCACCAGCAGAGACATATAAGGTCATGCTGATCCATGAGGCATCCTCGAAGTCGAAAGCTTCGTCGACGCCAACAGTTTCGCCGCTCACCGTTGCGAGAACGGTCATCCCCGTAACGGATTGACCATTGAGGCTCACCTCGGCGATGTAGGTCGCGGGGACCACAGGAAGGACAATGGGCGTCAGGTCGGGGTCATCACACGGGTCAAATTCATCGCAAATCCCGTCTTCATCAGAATCTGCAATGCAATTGCCGTCGCAGTCATATCCGTCCAGGGCAAATGTGCAAGATCCATTGGCGTCGGTGGCCAGTGCATCAAAATTGCAGGCGTTTAAGTCCGTGCAACCTGCGACTTCGAAATCGTCGCAAATTCCGTCTTCATCCGTGTCGGAAAGACAGGCGCCATCACAGTTATACCCTTCGTCTGGGTACCCGCATGAGCCATCTGCGATGGTGGCGGTTGCGTCGAAGTTGCAGGCTTGGTTGTCTGTACATCCGGCACAAGAGACAAACTCGCATGAGCTGTCATTGTCTGTGGCGGAGGGAGTATAGTTGCACGCCTGTTCGTCTGTGCAACCGAGAACTTCAAATTCGTCACAAATCCCATCGAGATCTGCATCGTTGAGACATCCGCCATTGCAGTCATATCCGGCGTCTGCGAAAGTGCATGAGCCGTCTTCATCTGTGGCCAACTCGTTGTAGTTACAAGCTGCAGTGTCGCTGCATCCGGCCACTTCATTCTCATCGCAAACGGCATCTTCGTCGACGTCGTTGAGACAATTGCAGTCGCAATCCACAAAGTCTTCAACGCAAACGTCCGCCGCGTATTGGCACAAAGTGTTGTCTCCACTTGTGGCTTCCGAGTTGTAGTTGCACGCTTCTAAGTCCAAACAGCCTTCGATTTCGGTGCCTCCAAAGAAGAAGGTGTCGCGGAATTCTGTGCTGCCTTCTCCATTGATGAAGACCTGACAATATACCTGTCCACTGATTTCTCCTGTGGTGGTAAACTGACCAATCAACACGCGAAGGTCATCGCCAGCAATGCCATTGGCGTCTCCATTCAATGAATACCAGGCACCTCCAATCAGGTCGTCGATGGCCAAGTTTCCTCCTGGCATTCCTGCACCAGGGTCGAAGTTGGTGAGCCAGGGGTTGTCCGTGGCTTGGACTGTGCTGACGTTTCCCTCGCCAATGGAGGCATTGGGCACGCCCTCAAGTCCGATGGTGATCCAGGTGTCATACTGAAGGTCTGGATAGACGGGGAACAGCAGGCTATTGATGCCATTTGGCGTCCCTGCGCCCAGCACGGCGTGGTAGAAATCCGTGGTCGTATTGACGTAGGTTGGATTGAGGATGTCACCGGAAACTGACGACATAAAGTCGTCGGCGTTGTTCATGGCAACATACATCCGGGTGCAGCTGTATCCGGTCATATCGGTGATGCCCAAGGCGCCAACGAGAAGACCAATGTCTTCAGCGATGACTTCCAATTCGATTTCATATCCCTCAGGAGCGGGGGAGGACATCATGGGTCGTGCCGACATCGAAAGACATAGGCTGGTAAAAAGCAAGCTCAGAAAGAGGCGATAGCGAATCATCTGCTAGATTATATCAGGTTCAATTACTAAAAAGCGTCTACGAATATCGCCAATTAATCGACCAAATACAAATTATTGCAGATTTATCGATGAAATACTCAGTTTGGACGAAGAAATAAGGGCCTGGGTGGTGCCATTTGGCGCCACCAACGATCTCTTCGAAGGAATGCTTAGCCTACAATGTTGATGATGCGTCCAGGCACCACAATCACTTTCTTTGGCGTTCGCCCCTGCAATTGTTGGGCCGTGCGATCATCTGACATGACCGCGGCCTCCACGTCTTTTGGACTGGCGTCTGCGGGCGTGCTGAGCTGAAACCGAACCTTGCCGTTGAATTGAACGGGATAGTTAACCTCAGAC